>Ga0208571_1000076_pt1 | contig 36996 bp, 27 predicted proteins | sample DeeseametaMP0103_FD_184223 | JGI IMG/M metagenome (GOLD analysis project Ga0208571, IMG submission 184223) | Marine microbial communities from the Deep Atlantic Ocean - MP0103 (SPAdes) | ecosystem: Environmental > Aquatic > Marine > Oceanic | place: Atlantic Ocean | collected 2010-12-22
TCATAACCGTGTTCCTCAAGAGCGTCTTCAATGGATTCGATCCACTCTTTGGTTTCGAGCGAATCTATGTCTTTATATTTTTCCGCCATTTCTCGAATTATGTATTAAGGGAAGACCCCGAAATTACACTTTTTTTATAGAAACAAGATTGGTTTTGTAAGGCATTCGTTTGAATGTTTTTTTGAGCGTTATTTAAAATCTTTTTTGCTAATTTATTGGGTTGATAGAAACACTCCCTTCCTATAAAAACTTTCTGGTTTTACTACAAACCGGCGCTAATGTCTTCACACGAACGGGTATATTTATTACCGTTTGAATTTTTTTAGATAGCTCTAAAATAAACCGTTTGTCTTTCATAATTAATCTGGATTTTCGATCAATAATTATTGCGATATAGCATTGGTTCTCAATAAGCGTTGTGCGCAAAGAATGACCAAATGCTTTGGGTGGTGATATTTCCATGTTTCCCCTTGATCTTCAAATATAAATCGGCAAAAATTAATAACAATAGTGTGTTAATTTTTGACATGGATTTATCCTCTTATTCAATAGCCCCTGAAATCCGAGAAGCACTGTACCTCAAGAAACCAATCTTGGCAATGGAATCTACTATTCTCGCCCACGGGATGCCCTATCCCCAAAATGTGGAGTTTGCTTTAGATGCCCAACGATTGGTTCGGCAAGCTGGGGCTTTGCCGGCAATTATTGCAATTCTCAACGGTAAAATTTGCGTTGGTTTAAACGAAAACCAGCTTAGCCGCATTACCGGTGGAAAAGATGTTCAAAAAACTTCTGTGAGGGATATCCCGTTTGTATTAGCAAGTGGTGCTTCCGGCGCAACAACCGTTTCGTCTACCATGAGAGTCGCCCATGGTGTGGGTATTGATGTTTTTTCCACCGGCGGAATTGGCGGCGTGCATCGGGGGTGGGAAACAACATCAGATGTCTCCCAAGATCTACATGAATTAAGCCGGACCCCCGTTCTTGTTGTTTCCGCCGGCGCCAAAGCTATATTAGATATTCCAAAAACCGTTGAACGTCTCGAATCTCTTTCGGTCCCCGTTGTTGGATATAAAACAAATGACTTCCCAGCTTTTTATTCCCGAAAAAGTGGAATAAAAATTGACCATAAGTTTGACGATATTAAATTATTAGCAAATGGATTTGTAAAACACCGTTCGCTTGGATTTTCTTCTGGCATGCTCGTGGTTAACCCACCTCCGAAAGAAAACGAGATTAGCAATAAAGTTGTATCTGGTTATATTGAAAACGCTCTTCGCCGTGCAAAAGAATTGGGGGTTTCTGGAAAAAACTTAACACCCTTTCTACTCCATGAGGTTTATAAAGAATCCAATGGTGAAAGCCTAAAAACCAACATTGCCCTGGCGTTAAGCAACATTAAACTTGGTGCGGAAATCGCGGTGGAATTAAAGAACGTTTAACGCTTTTTTTTAATCACCCCACACCCAATTCTTGCGCCGGCAGCCCCAGAGGGCTGGGAAGACATGTCGTCGTCCCCCACATGTACAACAATGGCTTTTCCGACAACATTTGTCTTTGGCGAGCCGCCAATAGACCAGCGACCAAATTGATCCACGAGGGTGAGTTTTCCGTTTCCGTTTCCATCAATTTGTACATTGCCAATGTCGCCACTATGAAAAGGTGGTGTTCCCCATTTTCCATGGTTTTCGTTTGTAGGGTTCCAATGCCCGCCCGCTGACTTGCCGTCGTCAGAACCACAGTCACCAATGGCGTGAAGGTGAACGGCTACCGGGCCTTCCCCAAGTCCTGAGATGTTCACTTTGATTTTAACCGCACCTTTTTCTTCAAAAAAAACGATAGTACCAGAAACGCTGCTTCCGTTTTTTGGCTCAATGGTGGCAATTGCTTTTTTTGTATTTGATCCAGAACAAGATACTAAAATAGTTATGCATGTTAATATTAGGTGTCTTTTCATTTTATTGCTTTCTGTTTCGCCCTGCTGTGATGGGTTGTGGCTTTTTTCATCTTTTTCCAAACAGCGCGGTACCAATCCGAACCATGGTTGATCCTTCTTCTGCCGCTATTTCATAGTCTCCGCTCATGCCCATTGAAAGGTCTTTTAGCGCTGCGTTCCCCAACTCTTGGTTTATTGAATCCCGAAGGTTTCTAAGCGCAACAAAGGCTTTTCTTATCTGTTTTTTGTTTGTTGTTCTTGGGCCAACTGTCATCAGCCCTGTAATTCTAATGTTTGGCTCTTCTAAACAAAAAAGCATTTCATTTCTTTGTTGGGGTGTAAATCCGTGTTTTTGTACTTCTCCGCTCGTGTTCACTTCCAATAATATGGGGGGTTTTTTGTTTAAGGCTTTTGCCCTTGAGCTTATTTTTTGCGCTAGTCGAGTAGAGTCTACAGAGTCTATTGTGTCAAACAGCTCCAGACACTTGTTAATTTTATTGGTTTGGAGATGTCCAATAAAGCGTTTTGTTAGCGCCGGCATAAGCTCAAATGATTCAAATTTTTGGGCTGCTTCCTGTGTTCTGTTTTCCCCAATGGCTTCTATCCCCACTTCGTAGCATTTTTGAATGAGAGAAAATGGGTGTGTTTTTGTAACGGCTATAAGCTGAACGGGGTGGTTGTAGCCACCCCGTTTTTGTGCCGATTCAATTTTATGTTGAATTATTTCTATCGTGTTTTTTAAGCTCATGCATTCTTGTCGTTTGTCCCAACATCTTCAAAAGAAAGCTGGTTGTCTTTTGGCTCTTCGTCTGTTTTTACCTCTTCGCTAATAACCCGAGTTATAGAAGATATACTCGCACCTTCGTCCAACTTTACTAACCTTACCCCCTGGGTCACGCGACCAATGGTTCTAATCGCCCCAACGGATTGCCGCATTAAAACTCCGGAATCTGTTATAACGATTAAATCGTCTGAATCTACTACTTCCATTATTTTTACCATTTTTCCGGTTTTGTCTGTACACCGCATTGTCATAACGCCTTTGCCGCCGCGTGTTTGTGTACGATATTGTATTACCTCTGTTCTTTTCCCCATTCCTTTTTCTGTTGCTACCAATATCGTCCCCTCCCTTCTCACCACAAGCATTCCGATCACACGATCTTGGCTTGATCCTAGCCTAATGCCTATTACGCCCATGGTTTTTCTACCGCTCGGTCGAATGTTTTTCTCGGAAAATCTGATTGATTTTCCTTCGTGGGTTCCCAGTAGAATGTCGTACTCACCATTGGTGATTCTTGCTTCTATAAGCTCATCACCCTCTCTGATTTCGATGGCATAAATGCCTCCTTTTCTAGGGTTTCCATAGGCAGACAAAACGGTCTTTTTTACAATGCCATTTTTGGTGGCCATGACAATATAATGATCATCGTCAAATTCTTTCACGCTAACAAACGCTTTTACTTTTTCTCCCGGCTCACATCCAATTAGGTTCACCACCGCGCGACCCCGGGTTGCGCGACCGCCTTGTGGAATATCATAAACCTTTAGCCAGAAACACTTACCCTTGTCTGTAAAAAAGAGCATATAGTGGTGCGTGTTTGCAATAAAAAGGTGTTCAACAAAGTCCTCGTCTTTGCTCATAGCCCCTTGAATACCACGCCCGCCGCGTCGCTGGGTGCGGTAAGTGTTTAGCGCGGTACGCTTTATGTAACCCTGGTGGGTGATGGTTAATACAACCTCTTCTTCGGCAATCAAGTCTTCCATGGAAAAGTCCATATCAACCTGAATTATTTCGGTTCTTCTTTCGTCTCCATATAATTCACGAACATCTGAAAGCTCTTTTTTTATAATATCCATTCGCTGTGTTTTGCTTTCAAGAATTCCTTTTAGATTTGAAATAATTTTAATCAACTCTTTATATTCAGCCACAACCTTTTCTACTTCAAGCCCTGTTAGTTTTTGTAGTCTCATTTCCAGAATGGCCTGGGCTTGGATTTCTGATAAGCTGAAGCTGTTCATTAGGCCTTCTTTGGCTTGCGTTGGGTTTTTGCTGCCGCGGATAACTTTTATAACCTCGTCAATATTGTCTAATGCTGTTTTTAACCCTTCGAGAATATGTGCCCTGGCTTCTGCTTCTTTTAGTTCAAACTGTGTGCGACGAACAACAACTTCATGGCGAAAGTCTATAAAGTGGGTCAAAATTTCTTTTAGGGGCATTATTTTTGGTACGCCCCCCACAAGCGCCAAAAGAATGATGCCGAAAGTGTCTTGAAGTTGTGTGTGTTTGTACAGTTGATTCAAAATCACCTCGGGAACCGCATCTCTTTTTATTTCAATCACTACGCGAATACCATCTTTATCTGATTCGTCTCGAAGGTCAGAGATTCCAACCACCTTTTTGTCCCGGACTAAATCTGCGATTTTTTCAACTAGGTTTGCCTTGTTTGTTTGGTAGGCCACTTCGGTAATTACAATACTGTTTCTGCCCGATTTGTTTGTTTCAATGTGGGCCCTTGCGCGCATTTTTATTTTTCCACGCCCTGTTTCATATGCGCTTTTTAGTCCATCCATTCCCATTATAAGTCCAGCCGTTGGAAAATCCGGTCCTTTAATGTGAGTCATTATTTCTTCTGTGGAAATGTCTTTGTTTTCGATTAGGGCAATTAAACCGTTCACAACCTCTGTAAGGTTGTGTGGTGGGATTTTTGTAGCCATCCCAACCGCAATTCCTTCTGAGCCGTTCACCAGCAGTGTCGGCACGGCCGATGGGAGAACGGTTGGTTCTTTTAATGTTTCGTCAAAGTTTAGCCCCCAGTCCACCGTATCTTTGTCCAGGTCTTTTAGCATCTCGCTTGAGATTTTTGTCATTCGACATTCGGTATAACGCATAGCCGCGGCGTTGTCACCATCAATAGAACCAAAATTTCCCTGCCCGTCCACCAGCTCATACCGCATAGAGAACTTCTGTGCCATTCTAACAAGCGCATCGTAGACCGAGCTGTCTCCGTGTGGGTGATATTTTCCAAGGACGTCACCTACAATACGAGCAGATTTTTTGTATGGGCGGTTCCAGCTAGACCCCAACTCGCTCATGCCAAAAAGTATTCGGCGGTGAACGGGTTTTAAACCGTCTCTCACGTCTGGTAGCGCCCTAGACACAATTACCGACATGGAATAGTTAAGATAGCTTTCCTTCATCTCGTCCACAATATCGCGAGGAAGAATGTTGTCTCGATTAAAATCAACCATAAGTGTTTCCTATTTTTTAAACATCAAGATTGACGACAAATTTTGCGTTTTTCTCAATAAATGTTCTGCGTGCTTCCACGTCGCTTCCCATGAGGTTTTGAAATGTTTCTGCCGCTTCTCCGGCACTTTCTACCGTCACTTGCATCAGGGTTCTGCGCTCTGGGTCCATTGTCGTTTCCCAAAGCTGACCGGGGTTCATTTCGCCCAGGCCTTTGTATCTCTGGATAGATACTTTTGTGTTTTTGTTGTCTATTTTCATTCTCTTTATTAACAATTCACGCTCGTTGTCGTCGTAAGCATATGACTCTTTTTTTCCCTGAGATATGCGATATAACGGCGGCAGGGCTAAATATAAATATCCACCATCTATCACTTCTCTCATTTTCCGGTAGAAAAAAGTTAACAGCAGCGTTCGGATGTGGGAGCCGTCCACATCCGCATCTGTCATAATGATTATCTTGTGATATCTTAGTTTTTCAATATCTAAATCTCCAACTGCTTTTTCCCCCAGTTCTTCTTCTGAACCGCCAAAACCAGCCCCAAGAGCTGTTATCATTGATTGTATTTCGTTGTTTGAAAGAAGCTTGTCAATTCTTGCTTTTTCGGCATTAATAACTTTACCTCGCAGGGGTAAAATTGCCTGGGTTCTTCTGTCTCGGCCTTGTTTTGCAGAGCCGCCCGCAGAATCGCCCTCAACCAAATAAAGCTCACAGAACGCGGGGTCTCTATTGGAACAGTCTGCTAATTTTCCAGGAAGAGATGAGCCCCCCAGTGCACTTTTTCTGCGGATCAATTCCCGGGCTTTTCTCGCCGCACTTCTGCTCCTGGCGGCCAAAAGGGCTTTTTCAATAACCCGCCGGCCGATGGATGGGTTTTGTTCTAAAAAATCTAAAATTCCTTCGTACACTGCCCTATCCACAATGCCCCTTACTTCTCCGTTTCCAAGTTTTGTTTTTGTTTGGCCTTCAAACTGTGGTTCCGCAACCTTTATACTAATTATGGCGGTTAGTCCTTCTCTAAAATCTTCTCCAGAAAGTGTTATTTTTTCATTCTTTTTTGCCTTTATCAGATTGTTTTTTGTTGCGTGGTTGTTCATGGCCCGCGTTAGGGCAGAGCGAAACCCCGACAGGTGTGTGCCACCTTCAATGGTGTTAATGTTGTTTACAAAAGTCAAGATGTTGTCGTTATAAGTATGGCTGTAGCGCATGGCCACCTGAACGGGGGCTTCGACATCTTCTTTGTTTACCGTGATAATTTTGTTGTGAAGAGGGTTGTTGTGTTCGTCTAAATATTTAACAAAATCGCTTAAACCTCCTTTAAATTTGAAAGTGTCCGTTTCGCCGTTTTCATTTCTTTCATCTTTTAATATAATTTCGAGGCCACTATTTAGGTAGGCCAACTCCCGAAGGCGTTCAGCTATAATGCTATATTCAAAACCGATTGTATTAAATATAGTATTGTCTGGGAAAAAACAAACCGTTGTTCCTGTTTTTTTTGCGGCGCCTGTTACTTTTAATTTGTTGTATGGGTCTCCTTTTTTGTAATCTTGTCTGTGAACCTTTCCGTCCCGCTTAACCTCTACCCACAACCACTCCGACAGGGCGTTTACAACCGAGACCCCAACGCCATGGAGCCCCCCCGAAATCTTATAAGATCCTTTGTCAAACTTCCCGCCGGCATGAAGAACCGTCATGACAACTTCAACCGCTGGCCGGTTTTCTTCCTTGTGTATATCTACTGGAATTCCTCGGCCATTGTCTTCAACGCTTACCGATCCGTCCGGATTAAAAACAACGATTATCCTTGTGCAGTGCCCGACCATTGCTTCGTCTATCGAATTGTCTACCACTTCGTAAACAAGGTGGTGAAGCCCGCGCTTGCCTACGTCCCCGATATACATGGCGGGTCTTTTTCGCACCGCCTCAAGCCCCTCTAATACTTTGATGTTTTCCGCGCTATAGCCCGTTTTGGCTTGTTCTTCCTTCATATAAATTTTATTTCCCTTATTGTTTTTTGTCCAAGCTCCTGGTTTAGCTTTTTGATTATTTCGCTCTTTTTAAACAAAAGCTCTTGTCTCCAAGATGCGTTTTCAGTTTTTATTGTTAGAACGCCGTGCTCCACTTTTTCCGGGTTGGTCTTTTCGGCTATTGTTGTTCCAACAACCCTTTCCCAAATTAAAATTGCATTGTTTTGTTTTACGCCTTTTTCTAACCCCGCGCGTTTTAAAAATACGCCAATTGATGTCTTTAGTTTTTCCACTATCTTTCCAGGTGAAAACTTTGGTTCTCTGTGGCGCCAAGATCAATGCCGTGGTTTTTAAGATTGAAAAGATCTGTGTTTGTGATTATTGTTTGTGTCTTTTTCTTAAGTAGTTCAAACACCGCGTCGCTTCTTTTTAAATCAAGCTTTGCAAACAAATCATCCAACAAAAGAGTGGGGGCTGCGCCGGTTTTTTTCTTAATAAACATGTATTCGGCAAGCTTTATGATTACGAGTGCAATTTTATGTTCTCCCTGTGACCCAAAGGTTCTTAGTTTTTTATCATTAAATAAAAAATTTGTTTTATCGCGGTGGGGGCCAACGGAGGTTTGTTTTGTTATTAAGTCTTTTTGGTGTGACCCCCGAAGCATTGTCAACATTTGGTTTTTGTTGAACCCCCGATCTTCGGTTTTCAGTGAAATCATTATTGAACCATCCCCGTAAGAAGCCGAAACCGTTGAGAGGCAGTCTATAAAGTCTTTGTTTTTCTCTTTTCTTTCGTTCCAAACTTTCGTTCCAAATTCTGCAAGCGTTTCATCCCACGGATCAAAACATAATCTATTTCTTTTCTCCTTTAGAAGCGCGTTTCTATGTTTAAGGGTTCTAAAATACCCAGAAAGATTTTCAAAATAACTTCCCGACGTTGTTGAGTAAAGCTTATCAAAATAATTTCGCCGGTTACCGGGGTTTCCTTTTGTTATGCTTTGTTCTTCTGGTGACAGTATTATAACTGGGTTTTTTCCTATAAGGTCTTTTATTCCGACGTCTGATCCGTTTATTTTTATTTTACGGCGTCTATTTTTCCCTTGTGAAAACAAAAGGCTGCTCTTTTTTGTTTTTGACAAAAAAACACCCTCCACACGAAAGATATCGTTTTCATGTTTTATTATTTCAGATGTTCTGTTGGTGCGAAAGCTTTTCCCAATTGAAAGAAGATGAATTGCTTCTAATACTGCTGTTTTACCAGATCCGTTTTCCCCCCAAATAATATTAATGCCGGCGCTAAATTCCATTTCTAATTTTTCATGATTTCTGAATGACACCATTTGAATGCTATGAATTGGCATTGCCGTGGGCTTTTCTGAAAATAAATATTGTAGGTTTTGTTTTTATATTAATAAAAACAAAACCCTAGTCGTTTAAACGAATTGGCATAAGAAGCATTGTTAAGTTTGCGTTTTCTTTTTGAGCGCCTGGGTAAAAAAGAGTCGCGCTTATGGGCGTTTTAAGTTTAATCGTTACTTTTTCATCGTCTATGTGCGACAAAATATCTTTTAAATAAAGCGCATTATACCCAATCACTAGGTCTTCGCCGTTAAATTCTCCAAATATTTTTTCTTGGGCTTTTGAAGATTTTTCTGGATCTTCTGTCGTTATCTGCGTTTCTCCTTTATTAAGCCTGAGTGCAATCTGGTGTGTCGATTTGTTCGAAAAAATAGATACGCGCCGAACGGCGGACAGTAATTCCTCTTTGTTTGCAGAAAATTCTTTATCGTTATCTTGAGGAATGACGCTTTCAAAGTCAGGAAATTTTTCGTCTATTATCCTTGTAAAATATGTGTCGTCCCCAATAGATGCTGTTATGTGATTCTCTCCCATCCACATTTTAATTGGGTCGTCGCCGCTCAAAACACCCAACAAAAGGCTTAAAAATTTTCTGGGCACAATTACATCTCCTGAAAATTCATCTGCAGAATAATCACTTCTTGTGTATCTCACTAGCCGGTGCCCATCGGTCGCAACCGCTGTTAACTCCTTTTCGTTGAAGCGAAATAATACGCCAGTTAGGGCGGGCTTTAGTTCGTCTCGACTTACTGCAAATGATGTTTTCGAAATTAAATCTTTCAGTGTCTTTGCGGACACACCCGTCGCCTTTCTATTGTCAACTTCAGGAATCGCTGGAAATTCGTCCGCCGGCTTACCCATTATATCGTACGAGCCCGCGTCTGTAACCATGGTTATTTTGTTGTTTTCATCTGCCGTAAGTGTCATCCTGGCATCGTTAGGAAGTTCGTTAGTTATGTCCAACAATGTTTGAAGTGGAATAGCAACACTACCAGAAGACTCAATACTGACTGGGAGATTTACGATAATTGTAATTTCTAAATCAGTCGTTCTTAAAACTGTACCGCTTTCTTGAACATTAAACAGAACACTGCTTAAAATCGGTAAGGTAGAGCGCGTTGGGGTCGCTTTTGATAGTTTTTGTAGCGCTAATTGTAGTTCAGTTTTTGATGTTGAAATTTTCATGTTTTTTTCCAAAAAATTAATAGGGTTTCAATCAAAAAATTATGGCTTTAAAAGACGAATGACATTAATAAAATCGGGGTGTTTTAACAAGCAATTTTCCGTATATGACCTCGTGTTTTATATTTAAATAAGACGATTATTTTTAAAGAGTTTATTTATATTAGTGTGGATAACGATAAGAAAAACTTTTGTAGCGTGAGGAACTCAAAAAATAAAGGAGCTTTCTTAAAAAGCCTTAACCAAGGCTTTATGTGGATAACAAAGAGATAGGTGTGGACAACAATAAAGTTTTCAACAAAAATATTTTTTTTAGATCAGAAAAAACGCGTTTTTATTTAATGTGGAAAACCACTGTGGAAACTGTGGAAAACCCTCAATCAAGAATGTTTATAAAGAAGTTTTTTCGCGCACCCTTCACCCAGCTTTCAAACCATTCTCCTCGTTTTTTATTTAGCGCAAGGGTTTCAATTTCGTTCCAATGTTTTGATAAATCTGCGCCCCCCCCAGGTTTTGACGCCTCCACCCACAGCAGATGATAACCATATTCAGACTGTATAGGTCCAGCGCACTCATTTTGATTAATCTGACCAAGCACCAGCCCAAACTCTGGAATCGGATATTTAGCCGGGTCAACCCAACCAAGGCTTCCACCGTTTTCTTTTGTTTGGTCATCCATCGAATGCTGTTTAATTGTAGAAATAAAGGCTAAAATTGTTTTGGACGAATCTTTTAGAGAAAGGGCTTTTTCGTATGCGGCCGATTCGTCCCCGTCTGTAAGTGGCGGGCTCAACAAAACATGCCGAACCTTTATTCTTTCTCCAACAATTTCCTGTGTTTCAATAATATGATACCCAAACTCTGTCTTTACCGGAAGGCTTATTTCTCCCGGCTTAAGCGTAAAAGCAATAGACTCAAATTCTGTTACAAGGTTGCCGCGCCGGACAAAACCAAGAGAGCCCCCACTGTTTTTGGAGCCCGGATCTTGGGAGTATTGAGTTGCAACCTCTTCAAAAGAAATCTCGCCGGCTAATATTTTTTTACGCAGGTTTTTCAAAAGGGCAATTGTTTTATTAACCTGCTCCGAACCCGGCTCTATCTTTACGAGAAGATGTCGAAGTTTTACCATTGTTGGAAACGGAGGAATGCTGTCTCGATAGGATTTAAAAAAAGACACCACATCGTTTTTATTCACAGAAACCTTTCCAATTAATCTCTGTTGATATTTTTGAGCAATCATCATATCCTTAATGTCATACCAATATTCTCGGCGAAAAACTCTTAGTGGTTGACCCAACGCTTTCTCAGCCGCAGCCTCGCTTCCCGCCTGAGCTATTATATTGTTTATTTGGTCTTCTAGGGTTCGGTCTATTTCTTTGTCTAGTACCACAATAGAATCCAACTCAGCCATCATCAAAACAACCTTTCGATTAACCACAGAGCGGACAATCTCTTGTTTAAGCTGTAGAATTTTATCACCATCGTTGTTTGGGTTTAGCCGTCGCTGGAAAATCGCCATGGATAGGGCCTGGTTTATATCGCTTTTAAGAATTGTTTTGTCGCCAACAAAAGCGGCAATACCATCAATTGATTGGCGGCGCCCCATTTCCTTTCCGGTTAAGGGCTCGTCGTTTGTTGTGTTGGCGCCCACGTCTCGCTGGGGCAGAACAATAGAAAACAATAGTAGCAGTAACAATTTTTTGTAATTCATTCTCGGTCCTATGGTATGCATATCAACGAAAAAAGCAACGCCAACAACGGGGTCGCTTCTGTTTTTTTAAACATAATACTTTTATCTTTTTTCAGAGTACTGGTTCCAATTTTTGGATAAAGACAGTGTGGAAATTACTCTCCAGCAACCCGAGAAAACAATTCTACAAATTTTTTAGAAAAAGAAAAAGAATCAGAAAGAGAGGATGTTTTAAAAGAAAGAACGAGAACCCCAGAGCGCCCGGTGACAAACTTAAAAGGATGAGAACTGACTCGAAATACTTTATGAAGCTTTTCAAAGAAAAGTTGGGGGCGTAGGCCCGAGGGCACAGCCTCGAGGTTAATTGAAAATTCAGCACAGCTTATTTTACATTTTGAAAAAGGATAAAAATAAAGCGCACACTGAAGGGTTGCTATTTTAAAAAGATTAATTGTTTCTTCCCGAAGAGGGCCAAAGCGGTCTATTATCTCATTTTGCACGGCACTAACCTCACTCACGGTTGTCGCTGCAGATATTTTTTGGTAAAAGTACAAGCGGTCTTGTACAAGAGGCATATATTCCTTATCTATTTGAGCGCAGCCCGAATAAAGAACAGAAAGTTTTTCCTTTTTTACGGGGGTCCCCTCGCCGCGCTTTTCCAAAACAGCCCTGTTTAGTATTTTATTATACAGTTCAAAGCCAACGTTCGAAATTTGACCGCTTTGCTCATAACCAAAGAGGTTACCCGCCCCACGAATTTCCAAATCTTTCATGGCAATTTGGTATCCCGATCCTAAATCAGAATAATACTCAATGGCCTTAAGCCTTTGGTAGGCCTCGGGAAGGAGGGCGGCGCCAGCCGGAACACACAAAAAACAAAAGGCTTGCCTTTCTCCACGACCAACCCGCCCGCGGATTTGGTATAATTGTGACAACCCAAACTTCTGTGCATTGTTGATAATAATTGTATTTGCATTTGGGACATCTAATCCAGACTCAATTATTGTTGTACAGATTAAAATATCAACACCACCATCAAAAAAAGACAAAATTGTTTTTTCAAGCTGTTTACTGGGCATTTGACCGTGCCCAACAGCAACGCGGGCCATCGGGAAATAGGAACCGATTTTTTCAAGGAGAAAGGGAAGGGTTTGAATGTCGTTATGTAAAAAATAAACCTGCCCCCCGCGGTCGATTTCTTTTTGAATAGGCTTTTTTATATACGACCAATTAAAAGAGACGACCTCCGTTAGGATGGAAAGGCGGTTTTGGGGTGGCGTTTCAATCTTTGAAGTATCTCGGATCCCGACCAAAGACTGTTGTAGCGTCCTTGGTATCGGCGTTGCGGTCAAGGTTAGAACGTCTACACGGTTTTTTAGTCGCCGGATGTGTTCTTTGTGTTTTACCCCAAAGCGGTGTTCTTCGTCAACGATCAACAACCCAAGATTTTCAGTAGAAACGTCGTCGTTCAGGAGGCTGTGTGTTCCAACTAAAACATCAATTTTTTTATTATGAAGCCGCTCAAGAATTAAGGCTTGCTCCTTTTTTGTTCGAAACCGGGACAGAAGCTCCACGTTCACCCCCAGCACCCCCAACCTGTTTTTACATGTAATGTAGTGTTGATCAGAAAGTACCGTTGTTGGCGAGAGAAAAAATGTTACTTTTCCAGAAAGAACGACCCGCATTGCAGCGCGGAGGGCAACCTCTGTTTTTCCAAACCCCACATCACCATAAACCAAGCGATCCATTGGGTTTTTTTTGTCTAAATCGCTATTGATATCTTTTATCGCCCCCAGCTGGCCTACGGTTTCTTGAAACGGAAAACTATCTTCAAGTTTTTGCATTAAACTATTATTTTTGATATACCGAAAACCGCGGGGCTGAGATCGGGCTTGATATATATTAACAAGATGGTCCACCACCTCTTCTGCATTCTTTTTTGTAAGGATTTTTTGTTTTTCCCACACCCCAGAACCTAACCGGGCAATTTTGGGGGCGCCGCCGCCCGCGCCGATATATTTATGAACACGGTTAAATCGGCTTATTGGAACAAAGACTGAATCTCCGCCCGCATATTCTATTTTTATATTTTCCTCCTGAGCACCGTCGGTCCCCACGGTTTCTAGTCCGCGATAAACACCAACCCCATAGTCTATATGAACCAGAAAATCCCCCCAGGTGAGATCGACCAAGGAAGATATTCTTTCATACTGTTTATTTGAATCTACTCCGACGAGGGGTTTTTGTACCAACGCCTTTTTGCCGTGCACCGCAAAACAGGCAACCCCCAAAGACGGAAGAGAAAACCCATCGCGAAGACTGGCGGGAATCTCGACCATCTCGTCTCTTCGAGGAAATAATTTACCCAATGGGTTAAATAAAAAAACAGACCCCACAGAAAACTGACTAAAAATGCGATCGACCCCTTTTTGTTGAACGGAAGAAGGAAGCCCTTCAAAAGAAAGGGGGTCGACAAAAACATCAATTTTATTTTCACCAGATAAAAAGGAAATATCGCTTTCAGTTATGTATAACACATAAGTACAATATAACGCCAACGAATCTGAAAGAGCTGACTGCTGTTTGTTCTTATGAACAACCGGGGGGCGGAGATGAAAGCGCGAATGTTTTTTAAACGACAGCTGAGTTGTGGGGTTATATGTACGTATGGAGTCGATTTTGTTTCCAAAATATTCGATCCGAATAGGATATTTAGCATACAAAGGAAAAACATCCAATATCCCCCCCCGACAGGCAAAGGTGTTTGGCGAATGAGAATGGTCAACCCGCTCATATTTCCAAAGAGTCAATTTGTCTATAACAAGACCCATTGACACCTCAGTACCCACTACACAGAGAAGAGAGTCCTCGTCGTGGGTTTTTGGAGAAACGGTTAGACATTTTATCGCACCGATGGAAGAAATAAACACGCCGGATTTCTCAGAGAGCAGCGTATTAAAAGATTGTGTGAAAACGACGCGGTTACGAGAAACAAAACCGGGAACAGAAGAGGTGTCTTTTCTATAATCTGGAAAGTTAAAAACACGACCACCCAGTAAACTAAGACAGTCAGAATAGAAAGCCTCAGCGCTTTCCTCGTTTTGGCATACAACAGCGATAGGCCTTGATATCTCTTGAAAAAGAACAGAAAGAAAAAGCGCCCGAGCAGATGAATTGTTTAGTTCGAGTAAAAAACCCTCTCCCCGCTCAAGGTGTGTTTTGACAGAAAGAAAGGAAGGGGAAAAAGATATAGATTTAAATAATTTTTTTAACATCTAAAAACACCCGTTTCACGTGAAACAAAAACTAAACAACAAGCATAACAGATAAAACAGAAACGTCCGCCGGGGTTATTCCAGAAATTCTTTGTGCCTGGCCAAGGGTCTGTGGTTTGATGCGACTAAACTTTTCTTTTGCTTCTGAAGACAACCCGGCTATTGAACGATAATTAAAGCGGGGAGGAATTAAAACATTCTCTTGTCTTTTCATTCGGAGAACTTGCTTTTTTTGTCTTTTAATATAACCCTCATATTTTACAATTGCCTCTGCCTCTATATAGCTTTCATATACAAAGTGCGGCGGTATGTTTGTGTCGGCCACCATAGAAAAAAGAGACTTGGGAAGGTTGTGGATACCTACAGAAGGCCGCCTAAGGAGAGCGGCGGCCGGTGTTTTTTGTTTAATTGTTGCTTCTCCCAATTGGGCCAAGACGGTATTTATTTCCGAAGGATCAACGGGCGCACCTAAAGAATCTACGATTGTATCAAGCCCAAACAGGATGTCTTTTATACGGCGTATTGCTGTTGCGCCCAGCAGGGAGAATTTTTCAGACTTTTGTAATAATCGAGCGTGTGCATTCGAAAAACGAAGGAGAATTCTATACTCTGCGCGCGAGGTAAACATGCGATAGGGCTCAAGCGTGTTTTTTGTAATTAAATCATCAATGAGAACACCGATATATGCCTCGTCTCTAGAAAGGACAAGAGGGGCCTCGTTGTTCACATATTGAATGGCGTTGATACCAGCAACAAGACCCTGTGCCGCCGCCTCTTCGTAACCAGACGTACCATTTATTTGTCCTGCGAAAAACAAGCCGGTAATGTCTTTTGACTCCAGAGACGATTTTAGTTGAGATGGGGAGAAAAAATCATACTCAATAGCATAGCCGGGCCTAAAAAACCTAACATTCTCCAGGCCGGGAATCGTTCGCAAAGCCATTAATTGAACGGCTTCAGGAAGGCTTGTTGAAAACCCGTTTAAATAAATTTGGTCCGAATTAACCCACTCCGGTTCCAAAAAAAGCACATGCTCGTCATGATGAGAAAAGCGGTGAATCTTATCTTCAATAGAAGGGCAATATCGCGGCCCAACGCCACCAACGTCACCAGAAAACATGGGACTTTTTGTTAAATTTTCGGCAATAATATTTTTACACGAAACACCGGTTTTCACAGTATGACACGGAATATTTGGTGGATTAAAAGTTTTTGTTTGATAAGAAAAAGGTGCTGGTATTTCATCGCCGACAGCCGGTGTTACTTTTGTCCAGTCTATAGAGTTTTTATCAAGCCTAGGCGGCGTACCGGTTTTTAGCCGGCCAGCAAGGAACCCACGAGAAACAAGCGCTTCCGTAATACCCTCTGCGCCGCTTTCACCCATTCGCCCAGCACGAATTTTTTTCTGACCAACGTGAATAAGGCCACCTAAAAATGTGCCACAGGTTAATATAACCGTTGGGGCATGAATTTTATGTTTTCCGCGCAACAAAACACCCGAGATAGCGCAGTTTTCTATAAGAACATCCACAACCTCGCCCTCAATTAGATGTATGTTTTTTTCATTATGCACAAAAGAGGCTACGATTTTTTCGTATAACCGCTTGTCTACCTGAGCTCGGGGAGACCAAACGGACTTGCCTTTTGATCTATTTAGTATTTTAAATTGAATACCGCTCCGATCTGTGGCAAGACCCATAACACCCCCAAGAACATCGATTTCCCGGACCATTTGCCCCTTTGCAAGACCACCGATGGCAGGATTGCAGGACATGCGACCCACAGCAGAGAGGTCAAGAGTAATTAAGCCAACAACCCCTCCCCGACGCGCAGAAATTAAAGCAGCCTCAATACCTGCGTGTCCAGCACCAACAACAAGAACATCAAATTTTGTTGAACAGGGTTTCACGTGAAACTATTTTCCCACACACATGGTTGCGAAAACGTGATTTAATATATCGTCAGGCGATGTTTTCCCCAAAATGGCATCAATCGCGTCCAAAGAAGAACGAATTTCGAACGAGAAAAGCTCAACATCAAAAGAGGACGGCGTGATAATGTCGTTTGCACGGTCCAATGCGGCAGAACACTCTTTTATAGCACGATATTGTCTACCGGTTGATAGGTATGTCATCTCAGTGGATATATTATTAATCCCAAGTTCTTTTATTATACGATTTTTTAGAACACCAATGCCAATTCCTTTTTTAGACGAGATATGTATAACACGCCCGTTGTTTGTTTTTTTACCCCTTAAATCTTGTTTGTTCAAAACATTAATTGTGGGCTTGTCGGATTTCTTAAAATGTTTCTTGCCCGGATTGTCTGTGAGAGAAATTATTAAATCTGCGGCCTCAATATGACGATAGGTTCGGTTGACTCCCTCTTTTTCAATAATGTCTTGAGTTGTGCGAAAACCAGCAGTGTCAATAAAAAGGACAGGAACACCACCCAAAAGAAGTTCGACCTCGATGGAATCTCTAGTGGTGCCGGGAATGTTGCTAACAATAGCACGATCTGATCCAGAAAGACAGTTTAAAAGCGTTGATTTCCCTACGTTCGTTTCCCCAACGATAACAGCGGTAGCGCCATAATTTAACAAACGCCCAAGAGCATAGGTCCCCTTAAGCTGCTTGACGGTAGTGATATCCTCGCCTAACAAAGAAGAAAGGGTTTTTTTCTCAGAAATAGACACATCCTCTTCTGAAACATCCAGCTGATGTTCAACCCGAGAAAGCAGGTTTGAAATGCTTGTTTGAAGCGAAGTCAAAATTTTTGAAAGAGAACCACCAAGGATCTTTTGCTGACTTCGAGACGATTCAATTGATTTTGAATGGATTATCGCAGCCACCGCCTCCGCCTGTACCAAGTCTATTTTCCCATTAATAAAAGCCCTTCGCGTGAACTCACCGGGTTCAGCAATGCGACCACCACATTCGCAAACCGCATTCACAAAGGCATCAACAATAGCCGGGTTTCCATGGGAGGATATTTCCACAACATCTTCGCCGGTATATGATTCTGGTCCCCGAAAAAGCGTTACAAGGCAGCGGTCAATAAAGTTTTCATCAAGATCTTTTAAAGAAGAAAGGGTGACGCACCGGCTAGAAAAGACCTGGCCCCCAGATAATTTAGATAAAATATTGAGGGCGTCCGAACCGCTTATTCGAATATTGGCGACACCACTATGCCCATAGGGGGTTGTGGGGGCAACAATCGTGTCCCAGGGGGTCATTTTTTCTTTGGGGGTTTACGCACCGCCGCTTGTTTTTTTGTGGGAGCCGGGGTGAGGTATTTTTGCTGAACAATGGAAAGAATATTAAAAACAGAATAGTAAAGATTTAACCCAGAAGGAAAAGTGTAAAATAAAAACAGAAAAAACACATTCATAAAATACATCATCATTTTTTGCTGACCACCAGAGCCTGGTGCCGCCATAAGTTTTTGTTGTAAAAACATTGTGATACCCATTAAAAAGGGGAGGATGTTTATTGGAAAGCCAGCAACCGTAAATAGGGTATCGGGCGCACTTAAATCCGTTATCCACCCAAAAAATGGTGCACCACGAAACTCTATTGTAGATCGAAAAACAGTGAAGAAAGAGATTAAAATAGGCATTTGCAGCAACATGGGAAGGCAGCCCCCCATGGGGTTTACACCTTCTTCTTTAAAAAGCGCCATTTGTGCACGACTAAACTTTTGAGAATCGTTTTTATATTTTTCTTTCAGCTTTTTAACCTTAGGCTGTATGTCCTGCATTTTTCGATTAGACTGAAAGCTTCTTTTGGTAAGCGGATTAAGAAGGATTTTTACCAAGATCGCAAAAATAATAACGACAACTCCGTAATTTGGAATCATCGCGTACATTTTTGAAAGTGACCAAGTTACTAGACGGCCGAGCGGACGAATGGGGGCCCAGCCTAGGCTCATCGTTTTCTCTAAATCAACACCTAAATTTTTAATTCTTTTATATTCTAAAGGCCCAATGTATATATCAAACCGTCCACTATTTGATGTGCTTTGTCGCAACTCTGTGGTAAAAACAGGGCGCTTTCCATCAACCCTCCCGCTCACAACAGCCCCCACACCCACATCTTCAGGAATGATTGCAGCAATAAAATATTTTGTCTTTGTAGCGGTCCATCGGGTGTTGCCCATTTGTTTTTCTTCGTTGGGACTGTCGGCCTTTGCTGAGGGGTCCAAAAGCTCATCGCCCAAATAGGCATAGCCCTGAAAGTGAGTGTAATCATCTTTCAGGTTTTTTTCTGTTGGGGGAAGACCGCCGGGCCAAACAAGGCGATATTGCGCACGAGATATAAAACGATCTGGCTGATCAAAAATGACATCTAAGCCGATTTTATATGTATTTGGGTAAAAAGTTAATCGTTTTTTAATAACAAAATCATTATAGACAGTTTTAAAGGTGACGCTTTTTTGTTTACTAGTGGCGTCCACATTATAATACGAACCAACAACATCCCAGTTGTCATCAAGGGAAACCTTGTCGCCATCCAGTGAAACGAAATCAAGAAGCAAATTGTTCGAATTATAATGATCAATTATATTTACGTTGGAAGAGTCATGTTTCGAATATTTTTCGAAAACAAATTTGGAAAAAGATCCACCGTTTTTATTTGAGATGGTGGCCGTATACAAACCGTTGCTAACAACAAACGATTGTGTTTCCACAGACGACAAAGAGGAGGATCGGACAACAGTTTTTGTTTCAACGGGGGCGCTGGAGAGCGGTTTGTTTTGAGATTTGTTTGAGTTAATCTCACGAACAGCGGTGGTTTTTTGAACGGGGGAGACCAAGTCCATATACCACGGTGTTAAAATTAGAACAACAGCGATAAGCGCGAACGCAATTAGTGTTTTTCTATTCATTTATTTTGGCGCGGGGTCAAACCCGCCGGCGGAGAACGGGTGACACCTGGATATGCGCTTAGCGGTTAACGCAAAGGCCTTAAAAAAGGAAAAGGCCCTAAATGCGTCGATGCCATATTGAGAACAGGTTGGGTGAAAACGACAGCTGCCCCCCAAAAGAGGAGACAGGGCGATTTGGTAAAACTTAATGGCATAAATAAAAAAAGAATTAACAGCTTTATTTATTTTGCCCAAAAAAAGGAGACCCACTATGCCGAAAGGGACTTTCGGCCCTTTTTACGTCTTCGCGCTAGAACTCTTCTTCCTCCAACGGAAGACATTCTCGAACGAAAGCCGTGTTTATTTTTCATTTTTCTTTTACTAGGCTGATATGTACGCTTCATTATTTCTCCAAAATTAGCCGGGGAAAGTACCAAAAAATCTTAAAAAAGACCAAAGAAATTGGTGAAAAGTTTAAATAAATAAAATATTTTAAAAAGAAGGAAAAAGACAATTGTTGCATGACCGGTAAAGGCCATAAATTGAGTATAACCTAATTGTGGAAAACTTGTGGAAAACCATTATATGACGCACACAGATCTTTGGAAAAGAGTCAAAGAAAACTTAAAGAAAACCCACCCTCAGCACGCATTTTCGACTTGGTTTGAGCCCATTGTATCTATAGGGCTTAACAATGATGAACTTATTTTAGAGGTTCCAAACCAATTTTTCTTCGAATGGATACAGTCTCACTATAAAGAATCAATTCAACTGAGAGCAGGAGAGGAATACGGTAAAACAATTTACATCAAATACACCGTATCACCAGAGAGCGGTTCGCCGGACGAACCGCGAGCAACGGAGATAGAACGCAGTTATTTGCCGAAAAACCACCAAAGAAAAAACAACATAAACAGACAATATACCTTTGCATCCTTCATTGAAGGCGCCCACAATCAATTCGCAAAGGCGGCGGCACTAAGCACCGTAGATTCTTTAGGTAAAAAAGCCTTTAACCCCCTTGTTATTTATGGTGGGGTAGGTATGGGAAAAACGCACTTGCTTCACGCAATAGCTAATAAAATTATTCAAGAAAAAAAGAACAAGACCGTTGTGTGTGCTTCAAGTGAAAAGTTTACACTGGATTTCATCTCATCAATACAAAAGAACAGAACGATTGAGTTTTCAAAATCATATCGAAAAGCAGACGTTCTTTTGATTGACGATATTCAATTTTTTCAAGGGAAAGAACAAACACAAGAACAGTTTTTCCACACATTTAATGAGTTGTTTCACAATGGGAAACAAATTGTAATGACAGCTGATCGATATCCAGGAGAAATGATTGGATTGCAGGATAGACTATTATCAAGGTTTAAGTCGGGCCTGTCCGTTGATATTCAACCGCCGGATTTTGAAACTCGGGTGGCGATCGTAATGGAAAAGGCTGAGCAAAACGGTTTAAAGCTTCCCTATGACATAATAGAACTTATTGGCACACACATAAAGAAGAACGTCAGAGACCTAGAGGGCACAATTATAAGATTGCTTGCACACTCATCCCTGTCCAACCGGGAAATCGATTATAGCTTAACAAAAAAGGTGATTAAGGAACGACTGGGCAAAAGCTCAATTACCGATTTAACGGTAGAAGATATTGTTCGTCGCGTCTCGGAAACAACACACATAAAAGAGAAAGAGATTGTTGGCGCAAGCCGGAAAATGGAAATTACCGAAGCAAGACAAATTTCAATTTATTTGTGCCGTGAAATTTTAGGTACCCCACTTGTAAGCATTGGAATGCATTTTGGTGGAAGAGACCACTCAACGGTCTTGCACGCATGTCGGGTTATTGGGAATAAAACTACACAAGACCACAGAATTAGTGCGCTTGTTGGTGAGTTAAAAAATGAGCTATCGTTTGCTTTAAATTAAAACGGCGGATTATTCACCACCGCCATCTTCATTATAATAATCGTAATAATCTGAGTAATAGGCCTCATAGGCTTCGGAATTGTAGCCATCGTATTCGTCATCTTCGCTCGTTTGATACTCCTCGACGACAGAGTCCACAGTGCTTTTAACTGGCGGGGCTTGTGGCTCTGAAGATACGGGTTTATTTGGAGAAAGGTGGTGCGACGGGTGACTGTTTCGAAACAACACCCCCAATAGTACAGAGAAAAACAGCAACACCGCCGAAAGCATGGCCCCCTCGAGATTAAAAACAAAACCACCAAACATATTTTGTTCCCAACCATATTTCAACAGAACAGCAGAAGACAAAAGAAAACCAAAGACAATAATTACATTACCCGTGACATCTGGCAATTCAGATTGCATGATCGCTGCGTATAGAAACCAAACCAAAACCCCGGCAATTGCAAAAAAGATCCCGAGTAAGTAGTTTTCTACGAGAATTGATGAAAAAAACGCAATGATGGCCACTGCCGGAATAAGAAAACCGACACCAACCCGGATGTTGTTATTCATAATAAAAAATGATGTTAAGTGTGAAAAGATCCTCGAATTTATCTTCAGAAAATTGCCCAATAAAGGACAAAAATGCAAGCATTTATACGTTTAACGATTTATTTAAAATCCGCTGTAATTTTACGCGTTTAAAATGGGAAAGATGAATAAAAATATAAACGTTGGGGTCATCGGTGTTGGCCACCTTGGGCGCCATCACGCGAAACATTACGCCCAACTAAAATGCGCCAACCTTATTGGGGTCTATGACATAGATCAACGAGCGCGGGAAGAAACGGCGCTAAAGTATGCCACGAAACCGTTTGATTCAATGGAGGCGTTGATTAAAGAAGTTGATGCCGTATCAATTGTAACACCAACGCACCAACACAAAGTGGTGGCTGAATCATGTATTAAAAGCGGGAAACATGTTTTTATCGAAAAACCAATTACAAAGACATTGGGGGAAGCGAATACCCTGATTAATCTTGCCGATAAAAATAAAAGATTAATTCAAGTTGGTCATATAGAAAGACTGAACCCAGCTTTAATTCCCCTTTCCAACTTAGACATTGATCCAAAATATATTGAAGTGCAGCGGTTAGCACCCTATATGAGTCGCGGAACCGACGTACCCGTTGTTTTGGATTTAATGATCCACGACATTGATTTGGTCTTAGCTTTTGTGAAAGCACCCGTAAAAGAAATTCAAGCTAGCGGTGTTTCAATTATGACAAGGTCGGTAGATATTGCAAATGCTCGGATTCGGTTTGAAAATGGCACCGTAGCTAACATCACATCCAGTCGGGTTGCAAAAGATCGCGTTAGGAAGCTTAAGATTTTTCAACAAGATTTATATATTACCATCGATTTTTTAATAGGACTTACAGAAATATATAAAGTCATGGATGACGACCAAAGCGACCCAGAAGCAACCATGTCCGCGCCCCTGGAATCAAACGGTAGAAACAGGAAGATATTTTATGAAAAACCAGAGATTAAGAAATACGATGCCCTGGAGTTGGAGTTGAAAAACTTTATTAAATCTATTCAGGGAGAAGCCTCTCCAATTGTCGATGGTGTTGCAGGTCGCAACGCCCTAGATGTTGCGATTCAAATACACGATAAAATATTAGAAGATTTACAATAATGGATATTCGAAATTTATTATTTAAATATAGAAGCTATACGCCCATTCCAATTGGATTGATGATCATATACTTTGCCCGCCCCGGGAGTGCACACCTAACCCTTGGGATTCCACTTTTGCTTACGGGTGAGGTGATGCGCATTTGGGCTGTGTCCTATGCGGGAGGGGAAACGAGAACGCGAAGAGTTGGCGCACCGGCACTGTGCTCATCGGGGCCATTCGCCTTTGTGAGAAACCCCCTTTATCTTGGCAATATGTTGATGTACGTGGGCATTGTCTTAATTGCAGGATCAGCAAATGTATGGCTAATGGTGGCCACAACATTGTCATTTTTTTTAATACAATACTCTTTAATTATTTCTTTAGAAGAAGAAACGCTAACATTGCTGTTTGAGAAAGAGTATGAAGAATATAAAAGTAATGTTCCGGCAATTTTTCCCAGGATTTCTCGCTGGGATACCCGAGATAACATAAGGCCATCAAATCTTATAAAAACGCTAAAAACAGAAAAACGAACGCTTCAGAATGTTGTTTTTATTTTAATTTTGATTTACCTGCGGATTCAAGTTTTTTACTAATGAAAACAAGGGTCCTTTTTTGAACCCCCAGAATAGATCAGATAAACCGACATTTTTTATTGTGGCTGGCGAAGCATCTGGCGATTTACATGGGGCGAAGCTTATAAGCGCAATTAAAAACAAATCACCCCAAAGCCGTTTTGTTGGCCACGGGGGCGATAAAATGACAGAAGCAGGGCTTGAACGAATAATCCACATAGACCGATTGGCTATTGTGGGGTTTTCTGAAGTCATTAAACATTTACCCTTTATGTTTAAGGTCATGAACGATTCTTTAGTGAAAATACAGGAGTTAAGCCCAGATCGAATTATTTTAATTGACTATCCAGGGTTTAATCTCCGTCTGGCAAAAAACTGCCAATCCTTAAAAATTCCCATCACCTATTTTATTTTACCACAGCTATGGGCGTGGAAAGAAAAGAGAATAAATACCTTTAGAAATTATATTGATCAATCGCTAAGCATTTTTCCCTTTGAGCAAGACTGGTTCGAATCTCGTGGTGTTTATGCAAATTATATTGGCCACCCTTTTTCAGAAATAGAACCACCAAAAACAACGAAGGAACATTTTTATTCCAAACATAAATTACAAGAGTCCGATACGACATTAGTTCTTTTACCGGGAAGCCGCCAACAGGAAATTGATCGCCATTGGCCCATATGTTGGAAAACAGTTGAGCGACTTCGCCAACAAAAACCGGACCTAAAAGTGATTATTGGAAAAGCTGGCGGCGTTGAAATTCCAAATAATTTAGATGGAGCAACGATCGAAGATAAAGAGGTCCGGGCGGCAATGGCATTTGGAACGGCAGCCCTAACCGCATCCGGAACGGCAACGCTTGAGTGTGCCGCGTTAGATATACCCGAAGTTGTGTTTTATAAACTTTCAAGAATATCAGCGCTCATTGCGAACAAACTGAACAAGTCTCCTTTTGCAGCAATGGTAAACCTAATCGCTGGCAGAGAAGTCGTGCGAGAATTTTTACAAAACGATGCAACAGAAAAAAACCTATCCGCCGCCCTACACCCCCTATTAGAAACATCAAAAGAAAGAAATGCCGTGTTAAGCGGATACGAGGAGGTTCGCCGTTCTCTTGGCGTACCAGGTGTGTACGATCGCGCAGCAGAAACAATATTAAAAAGAACAAACCATGGCTAACCCAGAAAACGAAAAAAGATTAAAAAACCGATTTCTCGTTTGGTTTGGGGTGCTAATTGGCCCATGGTTACTTCGTTTTTTTTATAACACGAACAAGTGGGAGATTGAGGGGGCCCACCACTATGAAGATGCGATAAAAAATGGAAAATCAGTGATTATTGCATCGTGGCACAGCACACTGTTGACTGTTTTTATGGGACTTTCGCAAAAGAATTTTTTTGGCATGGCAGGCAACCACCACCCAGAAGCAGAAATTATTTCTAAAATAGGCTACAAGCTGGGTTGGCATGTGATTCGCGGATCATCAACTGATGGAGGAAAAAAAGCATATGATGATATGTTAAGTATATTAAAAAAACCAGGAACAGTATTTGCTATAACGCCGGACGGACCGCGGGGGCCTGCAAAAACTCCGAAGGCGGGTATAATTCGCGCTGCCCAAAAAACAGGTGCCGTTATCGTTCCGGCCGCTGGCCAATCCACTAAAAGCTGGGTATTCAACAATTGGGATAAATTTTATCTCACAAAGCCATTCGGTAAAATAGTTCAGATTTATAGCGAGCCCCTCTCTTTTGAAAAAACGGACGATTTTGAAATATGTGTGGAGAGACTAACAAATGCATTAAATAAAACAGAGAAGGAAGCCGAACGCCGTGTCCGGATGGAAACAACTGACTGACCCCAGGTTAAGATATGTTCTTTTTCCATTGGCGATGCTGTTTTGGGGTATTCTGTTTTGGAGAAATTTATTCTACACCTTTGGATTCTTTGTATCAAGAAAGCTACCAACAAAGGTCATCAGTGTTGGCAATATAACAACGGGCGGCACAGGAAAGACACCTGCCGTTATTTATCTGGCAAATATTCTTATAAAACGAGGAAAGAAGGTGGCCGTACTCAGTCGCGGATATGGGCGGAAAACAGCAGGAACACAGCTTGTAACAGACGGGAATACGCCAGTTTTAGATTGGCGTAACTTTGGAGATGAGCCCACACTAATCTCAAAAGCCCTAAGCGGGGTTCCGGTTGTCGTCGATGAAAAGAGACATCGGGGCGGCATGTTTTTAGTCGATAGGTTTAATCCGGATGTAATTATCATGGATGATGCTTTTCAACACCGCGCCATTGAGAGAGATGTTGATATTGTATTAATTAATAGTCAAGACCAACGATCGGACCACAAGTTGCTTCCTTATGGATTTTTGAGGGAACCGTGGATTCATTTAAAGCGCGCCCATGCAATTATTTTTACCAAAACGAACCTAATGAAACCGGCCCCATTTTTAAGATCCATGGCCAGAAACTCAAACGTCCCAAGGTTTCGAAGTGTATTGTTATGTGGGCCTCTTGTTTCACCAGAGGGCGAATATAAAGATATTTTGAAAGAAAACAGCGTGCTTGCGCTCTCAGCCGTTGGGGATCATGGAGGGTTTGTGCGTACCCTGAACAGTGCCGGTTTAAACATTGTAGAGGAATTGGTATTTAAGGATCACCACGATTATACACAGGACGATGTAGAGCTCACCCAAAAACATCTTTTGAAATCGGGAGCGGAATATGTCGTAACCACCGAAAAAGACATGGTGAAACTATATCAACTGGATCTCTCCAGAATAGAAATATATAGTATTGGTATTGAGTTTAAACTCAGCAAAAAAGCAGAAAACAGACTAATAGAGATTATTAAAAAAAGCGGCTAATTATTATATTTGTGCCATGCCCCAGGCAAACATGATTCCCACAAACGATAACAATAGAGGCCATCCCGTATTTATCATTTGGCGAGCGCTTGGATCCTCGAATACATGGATTTGAAATTCATGTGATGCCACAGCACCACGGTCATCTATGGCGATTAAAATAATATCATTTGGACCGCGTTGATTGGGGCGCGGCTTCCAAGACAAAATACCCGTTTTCCGATTAAAAGTAGAATATTTTGGCAACTTGACGGCCTTATAGACCACCCGGTCTTTATTTAAATCTTCTGCCACAACTCGATATTTATATAAATGTCCTGTAAGGGCAACAGGTCTTGGTGTAGAAATGATGTTGGGGTTAATATTAACAAATATTTTTCCTTCTTGAGTATCGTTTTGATATCCATCTGACACCTGTACAGTAAAATTGTTATTGTTAATTTGTGCAGATTTTGGGATCCAAACAACCTTACCTTTTTTACTCATTTGCATTCCATGGGGAGCTTTGAGTAGTGTGAACAGCAAATCAGCATCTTCGTTTTTATCTTCTACTTGGAGTTGATATTTAAAGACTTCTCCCACCATGGCGGATACGGGGGCATTAGAAACAATGATGGGCGGGTGGTTTACATAAACATCAAACGACTGTTCATCTTTTGTATACCCATCGGAAACAAGATATGAAACACGTTGTTTGTCTACCTGCTCGGTGGTGGGCGTCCAGGACAATGTCCCCGTATATTCATCCACTTCCATGCCATCAGGAAATTCCAACAATGTATATTTTATAGTGCTTAGCTTTCGCGCCAGCACCCTTGGTGGGCGCCCCCGATTCCCCTGAAAAAACTCCCAGAGAATATCCTTAATCGCAACGGTGCGATCATCAACAGACTCAACAATGATATTCAAGCGATCATTTTCCCAAAAAATGGAATGAACGTACTTCTTCAAATTTAATCGGGACACCTCCAAAGTAAGGGTGTCTAAAGCGTCGGATTCAGTCAAGTAAACGGTTTCGGTATTTCGCCAATCCATAAGATAACGATCAACGTTTTCCATATAGACATCATCGCTGATTTGAATAGAATATATTCGGTAATTTTCAGTGGTCTCTAGAGGAACAACCTCATTGTACGGAAGCAAGGCCCCGCGGTTCATATCCGAAGTCATAATTTGATACTGATATGTTTGTCCCACAGTACCCTGCATGGGTGGGATTGAAACAATATTAATCGGTGCGTTCACAAAATAATCTGCTTCAATAATCTGGGTTGTGTGACCATCTCCAACTTCAATCATTAGGTGTGCAAAATCTATGTTCTCGCGATTAGGCTCCCAAACGATCATACCGCTGTATGGATCCATCCGCATTCCTACGGGCATTTCGTGGGCAACGAAGATCAAGTCATCATTCATATTGGGATCAGAGACATTAAGCTGAAATCTGTATTCTTCCCCCAGGTTGATGACGTTCATTTTAAAGGGCGCCGCCTCAACAACCGGCGGATGGTTCACAAATATTTTTACCCGCTGGGAATCAACGGCGATACCGTGGTTAACTTTCACAACAAACTGTTGGGTATCAATTTGTGCAACGCCCGGCACCCACGTGACTACACCCGTCTCATCGATAAGCATACCATCTGGGTTTTCAGTTAAACTAAAGTTGAGAATATGCTCTAGATCGGGTCGCCAGATTTCAACTTTATACCGATAGGGCCCATCTATTGAAGCATCTTTTGGCGCCATGGATAAAATCTTAACACCGGCACGCGCGAATAAAGAAAAATTTTGGGCGACCCGATCAAAGCCATCACTTACCACCAGCCGCACATCATACACATCAATATGAGAGGTATCTGTTTGCCAAAAAACAACACCCTCAGCATCAAGAACCATTCCATTCGGCGAGACCTCAAGCCGATAGTTTAGTGACACGTCCGGGTTCCGGTCAAAGACGATCGGTTTATAAACAAAAGTATCTCCAGCAACAAATTCAGTCCCCAACGGCTCTGAAACAAAAACCGGCGGGTCGTTAACGTAAATCCACAATCTTTCATCGTCCCCCTCCAAATTCGGAACAACTTTATACGTTAAAAGAGAATCTTCTTTTGTTATCATGGGGGTAACGTCTTCACCCAACTTTCGTTCCACATGATAGGCCAATTTATATGCCCCTAGTTGGCCGTTGTTTGGTACCCAGCGAATAGAGCGGGAATCATAGTGAAAAAACATTCCCCGGGGCGGCGGTTGAAGCCATCTGAAACTATAAAATTCTTTTTTCTCTTCCTCTGGAAGCGTATAGGCGAAAGATTGGTTTACCGTCAAAACGTGACGAGGAAGAATTCCTTTAGGCAATGGCTGGCCCATTGTTTCCAAGGGTTTTGGGATTTTTGGAAGCGATATTTCCTCTTTTGGAATATGGGGGAAAACATCCAGCACATCCTCTTCTTGGGGCACAACACCTACAATTTTGGGTGCGGTTGGCTCTGGCCCATGACCAAGATCGGTAATAAAAAGATTTGTTTCATAGCCATCCCAACCAGCCGCGATAACAGATCCAGAATAAATTCCCCGGACAACAATTGGAAGAACAGAAAAAACTTGTACCCCCTGAAGACTATCATCTTCCAAGGTAAAATATTCATACGGCTCAACAAGGCCATCGTCGCTGCCTGACGCTAGGGTTAAAATATTCATGTCCCCAGATATTAAGAGAATATCATCATAGGAATCTTGATTAAAATCGGCTACGCGCATTCCCGACAAGGGGCCACCATCTATGGGTAATTTTTCAATTGAGAGATAATCACCAGTAAGCGTCATAGATACAATATCTCCATTATAAAATGGTATTAAAACATCTGTAATACCATCTTTGTCCCAATCGGTTATAGAGATCGCCGAGGGAATTAACCCATCTAAACCAGGAATGGGGGTGTCTTGTCCGTCACCCATCACCAGTTCCGACCCAATATTATAAAAAGGCTGCGTCCGAAGCACGTCGCCCTCTGGAGACAAAACAATGATTTCATCAAACCCGTCACGATTCCAATCCACAGCAGTAACGTATATTGCGCCAACACCGGAGCGCATCCCCGTTGGTTTAACCGTTTGAATTATAACCCACTCCCCCTCGTCGTTTAAATCGAGAATAACAATTTCACGCAACGGGCTTCCAAGAGAAACGGCCAATTCTTGATCCATATCACCATCATAATCCAACAAAACAAAATTATGTCCCCGCACAAAACTTCTACCACCAGATAAGTTTAATACACTACCGGCGCGCTCACTAAACCGCTCCCCATCCCAATAGTAATAAAAGGCGATTGGCTGAAGAAGTTCGTTTTGGTCTGGTTCAGCTAAATTGGAAACAGTGATAAGCTCTGGTATACCATCACCATCCAGGTCACCCAGCTCAACATCTACAAAATTTCCAAGTAAACCATCGGGCGCCTCAAGTTCCCATTCCATTTTTTGGTATCCATCTTCATCGAGCTCATAATATCGAATAACGGACAATTTTTTGTTTTTATATGAGCCCTTTTCGACCGACGCAAACTCCTGCAAACCATCACTATCAAGATCATAAGTTCCTTCCATATGGATGATTTTTAAACTTTGAGAAAAAACGGAACATATAATAATCCCAACGATAAATAATTGTTTAAAAATTTTCATGTGCTGTCTGGAGGTGAGATAAGGATATCAGCTTCAATCGAATCAGATGAGATTGGCGTTGCCCCCAAGGGCACAATAGAAAGCGTTTCCCCTGATGTTTTAATAGAATCCGTCGATATAGTAACCACAGAATCTGAAGGGTTAATTTGAATAATGGTTGAATCGACCGCAGGGATTTCAAGTTCAGATGGCGGCGTTTCCGTTTCTACCTTAACCGCGGAAGGCGGATCACCCGCCAAAGTCTCATCAATTGAGCGTTTCTCTTTAAGCAGCGTCGCGGGTGCATAAAATGAATGAAAATCTGTTTTAGCTTTTAAAGTATCGGGAATAGAATCAAGATGAAACACAAAGGTGTCTCTACTGGCGGGCGTGAGCCATGCATCAATTAATAAAGGCATAAAGGACGATTCAAAATCAATTTCAGTAATTGTTTTTTGTGACCCATTTTCCTTTACATTAATATCACCTCGAACAGCATAGGGGCGACCACCAAAATATGAAAGCACCAGATCATGATCTTGGTTATGAAGAGGAGAGGATAGGGAAATAACACCGGATATATTTTGGTCTGAAGATAAAATATTTAACCGGCCATTTGGAGCACGTTCCAGCCCTAGGGTTGAAGGAAATCCTTCAAAAAAGTATTCGGGAAATTTAAAAAGATCCGGGCTTAATCCTTCTGGATCAAACGACTGTGGGATGGTATCCCTCGTAGGAAAAATCGACATATAAAAAAGATTACTATCCAAATCATGAATGAAAGATAACGTCACAATTGAATCTGGCCTGTCAGAAGAAGATTTAAAATTAAAAGCAGAAGTTTTATTATGTTTAATTGTACTGAGATCGGCGGAGATTCCAATAGAAATGACACCATTTGTGTTTATACTATTGGTACTAAAAGGCGTTTCTCCCTCAAAAACAAATCGGTCATTTTCATCAATATCCGTAGTGGAAATATTAATTCGATGAAAACGTGACGGCACCAAAACAAAGGGTTGTGGCGGAACAATGGTATCACTCACTAAAATAACAAGGGATGAATCAATGACTTGCAAAATGGGGTGTATGTGGTGAGTGTCTCCATAATTGTCAACACCACTAAGCAACTCTTCTTTTATCCGAACACTTAATTCATAAGATGCGTCAACAATACCTATATGGTCTCGGGTGGGAACCCACGCTATTTGATAAAGATGCGGTTCAAATCGCATATCAGCCGGGGGCGCAGTTTGCCAGCGAAAACTATAGAAATCTGACGCAGAGTCCGGAAGGACAAATAAGTTTAAAGTATCGCCCAACAGCAACGTATCTGTAACAAGAAAAAGAAGAGAATCTAAGTCCGCATTTTGATTGCTTTTTAGAACAGAATCATAAAGACCATTTTCTATTCGTGCTAATATTGCGCTATTTATTTCCGCCTCACCGGCAGAAGACTTCATACCAAACAAATCGGCCTTACTTAATTTGCTTTCCGTGAATGTAAGATCGCCATCTGCATAAGCAAGAACATAAACCTCACCGGTTGCAAAGGGAATAAGAAGCTCATCTGCGCCATCTTTATTTTCATCAAAAGGCTGGATATACTGTCCCAAGATAATACGAGCACCGTTCATCACAAAGAGATCCGACACAAGTTCTTCGCCGAGATTTGATGTGGAAAACACGCTTGTTTTAAGGCCATCGCCCTCTGGGCTCATTAAGGCGACGAAGGACTCACTATTACTCGAAAAAACACCAACATAGACTGGTCCATATCCATTATTAACCAGTGTGCCAGAAATAGTATGACTGTTTACTTTACGAAGATTCCCCTCTTCCAAAAAAAGAGTAAAAAGTTCTGCGCTTCGGGTGGGGGTAGACATTGAAACAGCAAAAACATTAGCAGACCCAGCCAGATTTCCTGGACGAATTATATCCGCCTTTCCATCCCCGCTCACGATAGATTTTGGCTTAGATGAAAAAGTTTGTCCATTCCATTCAAATACGCTTAACCAATGATTATTATTAGACCGCAGGATAACAACCAACTCTTCTGTGTTGTCATTATTTAAATCACTAAACCGCGCATCAACGATTTTGCCATTGCCCTCTGGGGAATATGTCCACAACAAATGATGGCTTCCATCGTCACTCAACTCAACATATTCTAATTGGTTTGACAACCCACCAAGAAGTAAAATTTCACTTTTACCATTGTTGTTTAGGTCAAGTGTTCCAAAAACAAAAAGGTTTCCCGCTAGCAGGGTTCCACAGGCGCAAACAAGCAATCCGACTGGAAACTTAATTGACACTAAGCTTTTTCCAGGCCGTTAAAATGGTTAAAATTGGAGACGTTATTACTATAATATGAATACCCTTACCTGCAGGTTCTATCAAATATAGGTGTTCACCGTCAAATATATCAAGAAAAAGGCCAGATATATTATAAAGGAAAAATCACAATTATCTTTTCATATTGAAGGCAAACTGAATAAATTAAATGCTCATTGTTTGGCAGCTATTTAGTCTTAATGAATAAAATTATTACAACACTCCTGCTTACCGTTTCTTTGGCTACCCCCCAGGGAGATATATATCCAACGGAAACCACCTACGGTGGCGGCATTGGAATCAGTACGATGTATATGGTATTAGACTCTGTTCCGGGAGAACACATTCTAAAAGAATTAGGGTTAAACGTTAAAGATATTTCTTCTCGTCCGTTGGTTTTTCACGGAGGTGAAGGGTTTGCGCAAATGTCAGGCCCGTGGCGACTCGGCGGGTATGCCGGACTGGGGGCCGCACAAGTGAGCAATGTTTTTGATATACAAATGTTTATTAACAGGGACGACTCAACGGGGTATCAAGAGCCTGACTTTGGAAAAGACGGGGACACCCTGTATACATTTTCCGAAAACCTTTCCGTAAAAGCACGCCTCAATTTTTTAATGGGCGCCATGACGATTGAATATGTTCTACCCGTTTATAGAGACTTGGAGGTGATGGCGGGAGCCCTAATGGGGGTGGGTCGCTATACACTTTCAGTTGATCAACACATTGGTACGCCAAAATGGTCCAATTTCAATAAAAACATGTATGGTTATATTGAAAACAATAGCGTCATGGTTGAAATAGATACGTTGGGACGCACGCACGCAGAGGCGGCAAACGCATACCGCGCAAACGGTTTACGCCCCATAAATATAAATGGAACAATGACAGAGCTTAGTGGTACGTTTTTTAACTTTCAACCCTACATAGCAATAAAGTGGCAATTTCTTGATAGAATGGGATTGAGAATCAGCGCAGGATACAACAAAGGTACAATAGGGAGTGGAAAGTGGAGGCTCAATGGGCACATCCCCATTAACGATTCTCCCAAATCTGCTCTTCAGGGAATTACATTGCGTACGGTTATTTATTTCGGATTATAACTCCATATAAGTATATAAAACAGGGATGAAACGAATTAAACTTTCAACTAGATCTACACTATTAGCTGGGGTAACGGCAGGGATATTTATTGCGCTTCCCCTATCACAGATGATTTATTCAAAACAGAGTAATTCGTACGCCACCATTGAAAGCAAGCTCAAGGTTATGAATCAAATCCTGTATTTTGTGAACCAACTTTATTATGAAGCGGTGGATATGGAAACGCTTATGGATGGTGCTTTTCATGGAATCATGGATCAGCTTGACCCACACTCTGTCTTTATTTCAGCAAAGGATCAAAAAAATATTAACGAATTATTTAAAGGAGAGTTTCAGGGCGTTGGAATCGAATTTGATATTTTAAATAATTATATTACAGTAATTACACCGGTCATTGGAGGACCATCAGAAAAAGCGGGAATTCAGGCGGGAGATTGGATAATTGAAATTGACGGCGAAAGCGCAAAAGGCATTGAGCGAGAAGATGTTTATAAAAAATTACGCGGAAAAAAGGGAACGCGTGTTAATTTAAAGGTCGGGAGAATTGGTACAGATCCATTTAGCGTCACCATTGTTCGAGACGATATTCCACTATATAGTGTCCGCGCCAGCATCATGCTTGATGACCGTACCGGCTATGTTTGGTTAACGAGGTTTTCTACAAAATCAGGGCCAGAAGTTCGAAAATCTATAGACAAACTGTTAAATCAAGGCATGAATCGAATGATTTTAGATCTTAGAAACAACAGTGGCGGTATATTGGAACAAGCAGCTGAGGTTGCTAATATCTTTATTACCCAAAAAGACACATTGGTATATACGAAAGGGAAAGACAAAAAAGCAAAACAGGCTTTTGTTGCCGCCCCCTACAAGGGCAATAGAGACTTCTCTCTTATTTTATTAATCAATCGCGGATCTGCAAGCGCCAGCGAGATTGTAGCTGGCGCAATCCAAGACCTAGACCGGGGGTTGATTGTGGGGGAAACCAGTTTTGGCAAAGGGCTCGTGCAACGCCAGGTAGATCTCAGCGATGGGTCGGCGATTCGGGTTACGATTGCTCAGTATTATACACCCAGCGGAAGGCTAATCCAGCGTTCGTTTAAAAACGGAAATTATGAGGATTATTATAAAGAGCTTTATGAAGAAAATCGCGAAGCAAAGATAGATTCACTTAAAAAACTCCAGCCACCTTTTTCTACGAGAAGAGGAAGGACCGTTTATGGAGGCGGTGGGATTACACCCGATGTATATATCCCCTGGGATTTAGATCTCAAACCAGCTACACGAAAAATACTGGCAGACCCAAACCGCCCCATGTTTAATTGGAGTGCAACGTTTGTAAGAAGTCATATGGATATACCGGAGCATTACAGGAAATTTCAAGAAAACTGGGAGTTGCCGGTTAACGCACTAGAGGACTTTTTAGAATTTGCGACGAAAGATTATAACAAAAATGAAAAAGAGGAAGCTCTGAAAAACAATGTCTACTTAAAGACAATATTAAAATCAGAAATCGCAGGTGCAAAGTGGGGGCGGGATGAACTTTGGGGCGTGCGCGTAACTGCTGATAACCAAATATTAGACGCCTTAAAACATTTTAACGAAGCTGATGCATTCTTGGTCAATAGCTATTAAATTTCAAGGTGTGATGATTTACCTTTCTTTATGCTGAAAGTCATTAGTTATTAATAAAAAATAACTTATGTATTTCTATAAAATAAAGGTTAGATTTTGTTAATCAATTAATACAGGCAATTGCTTCATATGAAAAAACTCTATCTTGTTCTAATCGTCTTTACCGCTTTGTTCTCGGGTTTATCTGCCCAGCAAAAAGACGATAAAGGCGTTTATCTCACCGCTGAAAAAATGCCAGCAATAAAAGGCGGAATGGCTGCAATTGGGAAAAAAGTTCGTTACCCAAAAATTGCAAAGGAGATGGGTATACAGGGCGTTGTTTATGTAGGTTTCGTGGTTACTAGTGAGGGCAAAGTTATTGAAGCCAAAATTCTTCGTTCATTAGCAATACCTCTTGACAAAGAAGCCCTTCGGCTTATCACTGAAGATGTAAAATTCACCCCAGGTTATTATCAAGGTAACGCTGTTCCAGTTCGGATGGTGCTTCCCATTCGTTTTAGGTTATAAAGCATATTTAATAATTAAATAATGCAAAACATTCACTGAAACAAGAATATTTAAATAATTTCGAAACACATACTTCCGCTTTAAAAATGTTAAATTGGTTAATTAGTGCTAACCAATCAAAAAAATTTTACAATAAATATCTCGAAAATATAGATAAAATCGACTTAAATCATATCTACCAATATATCAGTCAAAATTTCAAATCACTAAACGATTTTTCAACAATTATAGTTGGAGATAAAAATCATCTCAGAAAACTACAAAATTTAGATTTAATTAACTTTTATCTAATTGCAGGGGATGAAATTATATAAAAAATTTCATAAATTAAATTTACTTTGTAAGAATAATACAATCTAAATATATCCAAAGAAATCACTATTGAAATCATTATACTGAGATGATACAATCTTGGTCTTGTTCTTGTTTAACCATATTCTTTAAAGGAATATTTTGAGTAAAGTTAGAGTAGCTATAATTGGAGTTGGAAATTGTGCATCATCCCTGGTGCAAGGAGTAATAAAATACAAAAACGCAAAAGAAAATGATAAAATCCCAGGAATAATGCATCCACTACTTGGAAAATATCATATAGGAGACATCGAATTTTCTGCTGCTTTTGATGTAGATAAAAACAAGGTAGGTAAAGACCTTTCAGAAGCAATATTTTCCGAGCCAAATAATACTATAAAATTTCAAGACGTACCAAAACTAAATGTACCTGTACAAAGAGGGATGACACATGATGGCATTGGTCAATATTTAGGAGAAATAATTGAAAAGCACAATTCTTCAACAGTAGATATTATTAAAGTTTTGAAAGAAACTAAAACTGACGTAGTTGTTAGTTATCTGCCTGTCGGATCAGAAGAAGCTACAAAATGGTATGTAGAACAAATCCTTAAAGCACAATGTGGATTTATAAATTGTATACCTGTCTTTATTGCATCAAGCCCAAATGGATATTGGCAGAAACGATTTGAGGATGCAGGAGTTCCTGTAATAGGAGATGACATCAAATCACAAGTAGGCGCAACTATTGTGCATAGAGTATTAAGCAGATTATTTATGGACAGAGGCGTAGAATTAGAAAATTCATATCAACTTAACTTTGGCGGAAACACAGATTTCCTAAATATGCTTGAAAGATCCCGTTTAAAATCTAAAAAAATATC
>Ga0208571_1000091_pt1 | contig 34273 bp, 25 predicted proteins | sample DeeseametaMP0103_FD_184223 | JGI IMG/M metagenome (GOLD analysis project Ga0208571, IMG submission 184223) | Marine microbial communities from the Deep Atlantic Ocean - MP0103 (SPAdes) | ecosystem: Environmental > Aquatic > Marine > Oceanic | place: Atlantic Ocean | collected 2010-12-22
ACTTGGTCGGAAGAATAAGCTACACAAATCACTGAGCGAATGAGAGCGGTACTCCCAACATTGATTTTGCCGTTTTTTGTTGGCTGTATTTACTATTCCATGGCAGGATCAATTCCGCCGCATATTAAAAGTATTGCCATTCCATTGGCGGAGAACCAGACTGCGGAGTTCGGCATATCTGAAGCAGTAACTGATAATATGGTCAATAAGTTTACAGAGGAGAATATTCTTCGCCTTGTATCGGAGGACCAAGCCGATTCCATTTTGAGAGGTAAGATAGTTCGCGTGAAAGATGCACCGTACACATACACAAAGGATGAAGCTGTAACAGAATACCGTTTTACTATTACAATGGATCTGGAATGGTTTGATGTCAAAGAAGATAAGGTACTTTTGAAAAAACAATATTCAGGATTCGGGGCCTACGGCTTAAGTGGGGATATTAGTTCAGATGCAATTGATAATGATGGCGACGGCTTGATTGATAGTGAAGATGAAGATGAATTTGGTGACCCAAGGGAGTTTGCTACTAAAGTAGCGGCAGAAAAAATAGCGCAAGATGTACTGAATGAAATCATGACATCATGGTAATTTTTGCCTTGAAAGAACGCCTGGAATAAATGGAAAACACATATTTATCTGGTATTGCAGATTACGAAGATCAGGAAGCCACATTTAATGGTTGGGTATATAATACCAGATCCGTTGGGAAAATATGGTTCCTTATTTTGCGGGATGGTACCGGTATGACTCAATGTGTGGTAACCAGGGATAACACAACTGATGATATTTTTAACTTGGAAAAATCTCTAACACAGGAATCATCTGTTTCGGTTACAGGAGTAGTTAAAAAGGAACCACGTTCAGTCGGTGGACATGAAATACTAGTGAAAAATATTGTAGTGCACCAGGTTGCAGAAAAATATCCCATCACACCCAAGGAACATGGCACATCTTTCCTCATGGACCACAGGCATTTATGGATTCGTTCGAAAAAACAGCATGCCATATTGAAAATTCGTCACCAGGTGGTCAAAGCTTGTAGGGATTTTTTGGACAATAACGGTTTTATTTTAATTGACGCACCAATTTTTACGGCCAACGCTTGTGAAGGCACATCAAATTTGTTTGCTGTTGATTATTTTGAACGATCGGCCTATTTAACCCAGAGCGGACAGTTGTATTCCGAAGCTACAGCGGCCAGTTTTGGTAAGGTCTATTGTTTTGGTCCAACTTTTAGAGCAGAGAAGTCCAAAACAAGACGACATCTCACTGAATTTTGGATGGTTGAACCAGAAATGGCCTATTACAATCTTGATGATAACATGAATTTGGCAGAACAGTTTGTGGAATATATTGTGCAAAGTTGCCTTAAACACTGTCAACCAGAATTGAAAACACTGGAAAGAGATATTTCCAAACTAGAGAACGTAAAAGCACCTTTTCCACGGATCACTTATGATGAAGCAGCTAAGACACTTGAGGATCAGGGGTCAGACTTCACCTATGGGTCAGACTTTGGCGGAACTGATGAGACGATTATATCTGATCAATATGATAAACCAGTGATGGTGCACCATTGGCCTGCAGAGGTAAAGGCTTTCTACATGAAACGTGATGCTGAAAATGATAACCTAGCGCTCGGTTTAGATATGCTGGCTCCGGAAGGATATGGTGAAATTATTGGCGGTGGACAACGAGAAGATGATTTGGCGACTTTGGAGAGCAGGATCAAAGAACATGATTTAGACATGAAAGACTTCGGCTGGTATTTAGACCTACGTAAATATGGCTCCGTGCCTCATTCCGGGTTTGGGTTAGGTATTGAACGGACCGTGGCTTGGATCACTGGTATAAAGCATATCCGTGAAACAATTCCATTTCCCAGAACAATTTACCGTCTTGATCCATGAATTTCAGCCAGACCCGCATTGCAGTTTTTGGTGGTCGGAAAATAAGTGATAACATCTATCAGAAAGCATACAAACTGGGTGGCTTATTGGCTAAAGAAGGCTATCTGGTCTATTGTGGCGGAGGAAAGGGTGTAATGGAAGCAATTTCTAAAGGTGTTAGTGAGAATGGTGGTACTTGTGTGGGAATTTTAAAAGGATTGACGCTGGATGGAATGAATGATTTTATAAAGGTACCAATCGCAACGAACATGGGTATCTCCCGCAATGCGCTGTTGGCCTATAACTGTGATGCAGCCGTTGCTATCAGTGGTCAATACGGAACATTGTCCGAGATCGCTTATGCCAAACAGTTGGAAAAGCCTATCATCGGACTCCACAGTTGGGCGATCGAAGGACTGGAAAATGTTGAAAGTACAAGTGAAGTTATACAATTTCTTAGAGAGAATACTTAAAGTATAACATGAATGATAACTGCCACAAAGACTCGAAGACACAAATATTTTTTACGTTACTATTCCTTCGCGCCTTGGTGCCTTCGTGGCGAAAATAAAATGAAAGCCTTCAAAGCAACTGTGACTGGTAAAGTTCAAGGAGTATGGTTTCGTGATTCCACCTGCAAAACAGCCAATAAGCTAAATGTAGCGGGCTGGGTAAAGAATATGCCCGACGGAACGGTGTACCTGGAAGCGGAAGGTGAGGACAATGATCTGGATGCCCTGATAAAATGGATCCATGTTGGTTCACCCCATTCTCATGTGGATAGAGTAGATTTGCAATGGAGTGAACCTACCAATACCCATTCAACCTTTGAGGTTATATTTTAATGAAGATTGCCCTCTGTCAGATAAATCCCACTGTCGGTGCTTTTGAAGATAATAAAAAACTTATCCTAAGTAATTATCGTGAGGCCGTTGAACATGGGGCTGAATTGGTGATCTTCCCAGAAATGGTAATTACCGGATATCCAACTGCTGATCTATTGTATGAAGATGGTTTTGTGCGGGAAAATATGGCTATTCTAGCTGAAATTGCTTCCCAAGCGACTATACCCCTGGTGGTGGGCTATGTTCATGGCGAGAATGGTCATTTATACAATTCTGCCGCTCTATGTGGAGACGGCCAGAAGCTTTTTAGGTATGATAAAATTTTATTACCCACATATGATGTCTTTGATGAGGACCGTTATTTCAGTGCCGGATCTGAATTGGGAGTGTGCAAGGTAGATATTGGTAGGCAAGAGGTCAATTTAGGAATGCAGATCTGTGAGGACCTTTGGGATGAGGATTATGACCGCAAGGTCACAGCAGAACTCCAGCAAGCAGGGGCAGCATTTGTAGTGAATATTTCTGCTTCTCCATATCATGAATTGCGGCTGAAAGAAAGGCTGGGGCTTGTCCAAAATAAAGTGCAAGCAACCGGAATACCCTTCTTTTACTGCAACCTCGTCGGCGCTCAGGATGAACTTATTTTTGATGGGCAGTCTTTGGCGGTAAATAGTACGGGAGAACTAATCGGTTTAGGCGCTATTTTTTCTGAAGAGATCGTTTATGTTGATACAGATGCAGACAATAGAATTTCAGAACCTGCAGATAATAGAGAAGGAGAATTGTACGCTGCTTTGGTGCTCGGTGTACGGGATTATTTAAAGAAAACGGGGCACAAGGAAGCTGTAATTGGTTTAAGTGGTGGAATTGATTCGTCGTTAGTCGCCTGTATTGCTGTAGATGCACTGGGAGCGGAACATGTGCATGGTGTTTCCATGCCGTCCCGGTTCTCAAGCGATCATAGCAAAGATGATGCGCAACAACTGGCAGAGAACCTGGGTCTTGACTTTCGATCGATCACAATTGAAGGAATTGTTTCGGAGTATGAGGATACACTTGGTATTCATTTTGATGGTGCAGAACGCAATGTAGCAGAAGAGAATGTTCAAGCGCGTACGAGAGGTAATTTGCTCATGGCATTAAGTAATAAGTTTAACTGGCTTGTGTTATCCACGGGAAATAAAACAGAAATGGCCCTGGGTTATTGTACGTTGTATGGTGATATGAGTGGCGGACTTGCGGCCATTTCGGATTTATCAAAAAACGATGTTTATGCACTGGCCCATTGGGTAAATAATATTGCTGGTCAGGATAGAATTCCAGCGAATTGTATCGAAAAGCCACCTTCAGCTGAACTGGCACCAGAACAGGTGGATCCTTTTGATTATGATATTGTCAGCCCACTAGTGGACCGTATCATTGAAAATCGTGAATCACCAGCATCATTAATCAAAGATGGAGTAGATCCTGATCTTGTCCATGATATTTATCGCAGGATCACAATTAATGAATACAAGCGTCGTCAGGCGGCGCCGGGCCTGCGGGTGAGTTCGAAGGCTTTTGGACTCGGTCGCAGAATTCCAATAGTAAACCATTTTATGGGGAGGCGAAGTTGAAATCATACCAAACACCTATTTTTTGCATATGGATCATTTTTGTGAGTATCATATCAGGACAATCAGAAGCACCGGCTGATTACTGGACGAAGCTCAGTCAGGGGGAAAAAGTTGCCTTTGTAAATGGTGCGTATGGAGGCGTGGCCCGAATGAAACTGCACCATGAAAAGGAAGTGCAAAAACAGTATATGAGTAATCCGTACTGGGTTCAACCATATTACATTAATCGGTTCTATGATATCGTGGATGAACATATATCTCAGGGAGTTACCTATGACCTGAATATTGTCGCCGGTCACATCGATGCGTTATACGCCAACTATGATAACAGAAACATACCGCTTATAGAAGCTATTCGAATTGTTTCTGTTGCGCAGGATGGAGAGCCCCAAAAAGCGGATCTAATTTTGCTTCGGGCGCAGAAAAAATACACGCCTTGATTAATTCAGGATACTAATCTCTTTCGTAAACAGGGTTGAATTTGGTATAAGGACTTTTTTTCCATCGGCTTCGATAGTCGTATAGCGCAAATCAATATCGATTACTTTTCCCTCGTGCCCAGCTACACCAATAATATCATGAACTTCAAACGGTCCATGCAGCAGGAGCATAGAACCGGCAATTAAGTTTGATACCACATCCTTCATAGCAAAACCCAGTGCAAAACCAGTGATCCCCAGCCCGGCGACCAATGCTGATACATTGATACCGATTGTTCCTAGCACTGTAATGAGGCCAAAAATTATCAACCCTATTTTTGTTGTCCGGCCAATGAGTTTTAGTAATTCCGGGTTCAACCCACGTTTGTTGGCCAATCGTGTTATTAAGAATTGGGTAAAGATTCCACTGACCCAGAACAGGATAAATATTGCTACACTCGCCATTACGGCAGGAAAGATTTCCAAAATGTTCCGGTATGTTGTAGCGACTAAGGTACTCCAGTCCATGGATCAACTTACGAGTAAACAAAAAATGAACCCAATAATTATTGGCTGGTTTTCTTTTGGAAAGAATGACCGACTTTCCATAGTCAATACCTGAGGAGCGGCTTAATTTCCATTCTATGATTTGGGAAGAGATACGAATACGAAATTTTTGCATTATTGCCCATATTGATCATGGCAAATCAACTTTAGCCGATCGTTTGTTGGAAGAAACTAAAACGGTAGCCAAAAAGGATATGCAGGATCAAGTGCTGGATAGCATGGACCTTGAACGTGAACGAGGTATCACGATTAAAAGCCATCCCATCCAAATTCATTATCAGCACAATGATGGTAAATCTTATATTCTGAATCTCATAGATACGCCCGGTCATGTTGACTTTTCTTATGAAGTATCCCGTTCATTGGCTGCCTGCGAAGGTGCATTATTGCTGGTGGATGCGGTCCAAGGTGTTGAGGCACAGACTGTGAGCAATACGTACCTCGCCATTGAAAGTAATTTGGACATAGTGCCGATCATCAATAAAGTTGATTTACCCAGCGCGCAAACTCAGGAAGTAACCCGGCAACTTATTGAATTGATCGGCTGTGATGAAAATGAAATCATATTAGCCAGTGCAAAAGACGGCATTGGCATACAGGATATTTTTAATGCAATTATTAATAGAATACCTGCTCCACAGCAAAATTCTAATGTCCCTACTCGGGCACTGATCTTTGATTCCACCTACAATAATTACCGTGGTGCAATACCGTACGTTCGTGTGGTGGACGGTGTACTGAAACCGGGGTCAAAGGCGAGGTTTTTTGGTCACAACCATGAATACGAGATCACAGAAGTGGGACATTTTGTGCTGAAAATGATAAAAGCAAAAGAGCTGCGCTCAGGGGATGTGGGCTATGTTATTGCCAATATCCGGAATGTAGCACACATATTACCTGGCGATACGTTAACCACAAAGCCAAACCAGGCCGAAGAACCGCTCCCGGGTTTCAAGCATATAAAGCCAATGGTTTTTTCAGGCTTATACCCATCCGATAGTGATGATTATAACCAGCTACGCAAAGCATTGGACAAACTGAAGCTAAATGATGCTTCACTAATTTATGAACCTGAGACCAGTGAAGCATTGGGGTTTGGTTTCCGCTGCGGCTTTCTTGGACTATTACATATGGAAATTATTCAGGAACGTTTGGAAAGAGAGTTCGAGGTTAACTTAGTTACAACACCACCGAATGTACGATACCTTGTGGTGCAAAAAAATGGCCAAGAAGTGGAGGTTGACACACCGGCCAAGATGCCTCTAAGTTCCGAAATTCAGGACATCCAAGAACCATATATAGCATCGGAGATCATTACGCCGGTTGAATATATTGGTAATATCATGAAACTATGCCAAAGTAAACGGGGTATCTATAAAAACACCGATTACTTGACCAAAGATAAGGCTCAGTTACATTATGATCTGCCTCTGGCTGAAATAATATTTGATTTCTATGACAAATTAAAATCAGCGACCCGGGGTTATGCGTCTTTTGATTATGCACTGGCTGACTACCGGCAAGGAGATTTAAAAAAACTGGATATATTGCTGAATGGTGAGCCGGTGGATGCTTTGTCGATCATCACCCATGCCGGTGATGCATATGATCAGGGTGTAGCACTGTGTAGTAAATTAAAGGAACTAATACCGAGGCAACTTTTTGATGTACCTATTCAGGCGTCATTGGGAACAAAAGTAATTGCCCGGTCAACAGTAAAAGCATTAAAAAAGAATGTAACGGCAAAATGTTATGGTGGGGACATTACCCGAAAGCGGAAACTCTGGAAAAAACAGAAGCAGGGGAAAAAACGCATGAAATCTATTGGGAAGATTGAGATTCCGCAGGAAGCGCTCCTGGCCGTGTTGCAGATAGATAAATGATTTATATCTTAATCGATGAATAATCCCAGTTATTGGTCTACAACGAACTCACCCCTTTATAGTTTTATTTTCACTATTCCACTATTTATTATTTATGAGATTGGTGTATTTACCATTTCTGTAAATGATATTGCAATACTCAGGAATGGTGCAGACGTACTAATGCGTCAAGTTTTGGGTGTGTTTGGCATTTATGGTGTGTACGGGTTCAGCGCGTCGTTTATGATTGGTTTTATGGTGGCCTTCTTGCGCCAGAAGAAAGCGCTTAAATCCACTGCTATCCATGGAGAATATTTAATCTGGATGTTTCTGGAAAGTATTTGTTGGGGGTTTGCATTGTATATCCTAATGACATCCACAACACCGTTGCTAATTGCCAATGCGACTGGTACAATGCTCCAGCAAGTGGTGCTCTCAATTGGGGCCGGGATCTATGAGGAATTTGTGTTCCGTGTTATCCTTATCGCTGGATTTGGATCTATACTTGGATTCATCTTTCAGTGGAAAAAAATTGCCAAAACAGCAAGTGGTATAATCTTTGCCGCCGCACTGTTCTCTCTTTTCCATTTTATGGGTGATTATGGTGAAGATCCAAATTTCCCAATATTCATGATGCGTTTTACCGCCGGAGTATTTCTGGGGATCATCTATGTTTTTCGCGGCTTCGGACCAGCAGCATACGCCCATACAGTCTATGATTTAATTGTGCTTACGCTGGTTACAACACAATTATGATAGATCGATAGTAATTACATTAGATTTGGTAACGGTATAATTATTAATTTTTAACCTGTATGCGAAAATATCTCTTCATAGTTATACTATTTTATCAAAATGTTCTTGCCACTTCTCCTATATCAAAATTGGATGTCCACATTTATCCGGAATACTATTACAGTGGTGTGATGGTGGAATTGAATGGGAAAGTGGAAGAATCCGCGCTACCGTTAACACTTGAAATGGTTGTACCGGCAACAACGGATTCAGTATTTTTCGTTTCAGGAATCGCAAATGATGAATCCGAAGTATTACCTGTAAAAATAGATAATAAAGAATCGAATAGTTGGGTACGGTTGGATCTTGATAAGCCATCATTTCGAATCTTTGTTTTTTACGTGCCATTTGATACATCAAGTACACGGAAATTCAACTATACAGTGCAGACCACTGTACCCTTGGATGAATTCCATTTTTTTATTCAAGAACCGCTGGTTGCGAAAGACTTTACCCTGGCACAGGAATCAACCGCCAATGAGGATCAGCATGGCATAACATTTCATCAAATTCACGTTGCCGAGTTGCCGGCAATGTCAGCAAAATCAATATTTATATCGTACACCAATCATACCAGACAGACGACGATGGTATTACTACAGCAACTACTGAGCGAGCGTTCCCAGGGCAACTCAGAAGCAGTGCAAAGTAAGCAGGTGGTGCCGCAACGTCATAGACTACCATTATGGGAACCATTGGCAGTTTTAGGTATTTTGGCAATTCTTGTGGGAATTTTTTTTTATAATCAAAAAGACTATGGCGGTGTTTCCGATGGGGAAAAATATTGTCCCGGATGTGGTAAAAAAATAGGTATTAGCGATAAATATTGTGCAAACTGTGGAGGAAAATTATAATGTGGCCTGTAATCTATGATTTTGGAATAATTAGCTTTCTGGGCTTTGAATTTCATCTGGCCATTTATTCGTATGGTTTCATGCTGGTTGTGGCTTTTTATACTTGCTATGCATTACTGCTAAAGGAAGTGCGCCGCTTGGGTTATGGGGATAAACTTGCCTCTGATATACTAACTGCGGCGGCGATTGGCGGAATCGTTGGATCAAAGATCTATTATCTAGTGGAAAATTTTGACCGTGTAGTTGTTGACCCCATAGGGATGATATTCAGCGGTGCGGGACTTGTTTTCCTTGGAGGTTTAATGGGCGGAACCATGGGAGTTACTATTGCACTAAAAAAGAATGATTTACCATGGTTAACCTTCGCTGATATTGTTGCCCCATTACTGATATTAGGCTACGGTATTGGTCGAGTTGGTTGTTTTATGGTTGGGGATGATTATGGTCTGCCTACGAAATCCTTTATTGGTATGACTTTCGAAAATGGTGCGCCGCCAACAATGTACGAATCATTCACTTACAATTATCCTTTGGTAGACCTATCTGGTTGGGATCCTGGTGATGTAATTACTGTATTTCCAACCCAAATCATGGAAACGATCATTGGTTTTGGGATATTTTATTTTCTCTGGAATAAACGGAAAACCGTCATGGTCAAAGGCAGTTTGTTTTTTACGTACCTTATTTTTGCTGGGATAGAACGGTTTTGCATCGAGTTCATCCGCATTAATCCAAAGTATATTTGGATAGTTCAGCCTGTTTTTGGACTTTCGGGTGCACAGCTAATATCAATCATAATGATAGGTGTGGGTACCTACTTTATAGTAAAACCGCCACAAGTATCTGAAACAAAACCAGTCAATTGATCGTATTGGCCCTATGATTAGGGCTATTGTCTTTTTTTACCTGGTCAGTTGTCTACCTGCACAGTCAGTGCAGGTTTATCAATTTCCCAAAAGATTCCAGGCTCAGGAATTCTCTCCAGATATGATTACTGCAGGGCTGGGGGAATGGGTTTTTTATCTCGATAGTAAGTCCCGTCGTCTTGCCTCCCGTTCACCTTCAGGAGATATCCTGTTTGCAGGCGGGTTTGGGAATGATTTTGATGCATTTTTTGACCCCGTCGGGCTTACCATTTCCAACCTAGATCTATTAGTCTGTGATCGCAGTGAAAAGAAGATCCTGCGCTTTGACTATAAACTAAACTACACCGGCAGTATTAGCCTGTATCCATACCAGGATGGATCTGGAGTTTATATCGATAAAATTTCTACAGACCCCTGGGGGTATTATTATCTCTATTCTGCAGATGACCATTTAATTCGGCGGGGCAATGCTTCCGGAATTGATCGGTTACCCTTTCTGGATTTAAACCAGCAAACCATCGAGGAGATCTGTCTGGAGTCAATGGTAATCGTACCTAATGGTGATATAGGTCTATTATTCTCGTGTACGGGGGAAGTGGTAATATTTAATCGCCTGGGTCGAATAAAATCCAAACTGATGGTAGCTATTCCAGCACCTTCAAAGTTGCAGTATGTTGAAAATAAATGGATAGTTGTCAACGCTGAGGGGCAAGGTCAGATCCTCGATCATCTAGAAACAATCGAATTTTCAGTACCAATTCGTGCCGATGAACAACTGCTGGACTGTACTGTGAATAATCGAGACTTGATATGTTTAACCAACCAAAGAATGCTGGCACTTCAATTTGAATAGTAGAATTATTTTGTTCGCTGCCTTGAGCAGTTATTTGACTGGGCAAATATTATCAGTAATAGATACAATCCAGGTTCCAGCGATTGCTACGGAAATTCAGCTGCGTCACAATTTGATCATCGATTCAACATTTATTGTTAATGGATTGGATAATGTACCGTTTGACTATGCATTGGATGCAGTGCAAGGTGTGATATCATTGCCAAGTTCTCAAAAGGAGCCACGAACCTTGGTAGTTAGATATAATTATTTTTCTAGCCCCTTACCGTTGCAGGTGGGACCAAAGTGGCTGCAGTTACCACTCGTGGATTCCCTGATAAATAAAAATAATTTACCTATAGAAAAATCACCTAGTTCAACGCCTGGTATTCAGAATACAGATGCTCTATTTGCTGCGGGCACAGTTTATCGAACTGCCAGTGTATCCCCGATAACTGGCTCTGAATTTACTGGAGGTCTGCGGATGCAGATACAGGGTGCCCTAGGGCCCGATATACAAATTAGCGGCGTGCTGTCCGATCAAAATTTACCGATCCAGCCTGAAGGAAATACCAAAACACTGGATGAAATTGATAAAGTCTATTTGCAGGTAAATCATGATAATTTTCTGGTGACTGCCGGAGATATTGACGTGAGTTATGCGTCAGGTAAATTCATGAATATTGACAGGAGGATGATTGGCTTAAATAATAACTTTAACTATAAAGAATGGTCCGGAAGTGCAGTATTTGCCGGGTCGAAGGGAAAATTAAACCAGGTAGAGTTTAAAGGTGTGGATAGAAAGCAAGGACCTTATAAACTTACTTCCGCTGATGGCAGCAGGGATATTATTATTCTGGCGGGATCAGAAAGGGTCTGGTTAAATGGTATGCGCATGGTCCGCGGTGAAAACAATGATTATACCATTGATTACGCTATCGGTGAATTGACATTTATGCCCCGGCACCTGATCCATTTTGATAGCGATATTTATGTTGAATACCAATACTCAGATGTACAGTATAATCGCAGTGTGTTGGGTACATCCATGAAAAGAGATTTGGGAAATAAAGGCAATATACAATTGAGTTGGTTAAGGGAATTTGACCAGGCCTTAACGGGCGAAGATCAAATAGATAGTGAAATCATGAACTTGTTCAAAAATGTGGGTGATAAAGATTTACAAATAAGTGGTGCGACACAAGACACCAGCGGTGCGTACGTATTTGTGGATAGTATATATGTCTATGATCCAGCGGAAACTATCTTGGGTGATCATTTCAACGTAACGTTTACCTACGACAGATTTGCTGGTGAATATGCACGAAAGGTCACGATTAATGGGACTCTTTATTACGAATGGATGGGCAACAATGACCTCGATCAGATGCGCCAGACCATGGACCTTTATAGCCCAGTGAGAAAGCTGGTAAAACCAGAGAGCCAGCAGATGGTTCAGGCGGTGGGTTATTATCAATTGAATGATTGGATGAATCTGTCTGTAGAATTAGCGGTTTCAGATCATGACCAAAACAGTTATTCCAGCATAGATGACGCGGATAATCAAGGTATAGGTCATGAGGTCGAGCTATCCGGTCAAAAAATACCGCTTGGCGAAAAGATATTCTTCGGTTACCATGTTTCTGACTGGGCCAGGAACAGTAGGTTTCATACACTGCAGCGGGATCGCTCCGTGAATTTTTATCAGGACTGGAATATCCCCGTAAGTGGGAAGAAAAGGGAGAAACTGCGCAATGCGGGTGTAACCCTTACTATTGATTCATTAGGGGCAGTCAATGGAAGTTTTTCCCAATATGAAGTTGGCTCTGCATTGCGAAAGCGAATATTGATGGATTTTCATGGTACAACTGCGGTCGCACCAAGTGTTACAGGAAATTTTAATCAGGTTCTATATGGTATGGATCGTTTCAATCAAATTGGTTTTGCTGCGCGATTACTGCCGGGTAAGGTACACCCCGTAATTAATTATTCTTTTGAGTCATCTGAAAAAGCCTATCAATTCGAGCATATCACCAGCGGCGTCGAATATAGTGGGGAAAAATTACAGACGACCGTAGTTATAGGTCGCCGTGAAAATCACTTGAAAATTGAGGATGCACTCCTTTTATCCAGTAGGGGGTATTTCAGCGAGTTGGACCTGCGCTTTCAAACCCGTAATGGCTGGAATCAAACGCTCATCTATCGCAAACGCATGAAAACCTATATGCTGGAAGAGAAAGACCTGGACTATGATCTCGCCCAGGCACGGATTTTTTTTCGAAAGCCGAGCCATCCATTTCGCCTGGATGTAAAGATCAAGCTTGAAGAAACACTTACCGAAAACAGGGCAACCGTTTATGATTCGGTAGGTGTCGGGCTGGGGACGTACCGTTATGATCCACAATTTGAGGAGTATGTGCCCGATCCTAATGGTACCTATATCGCGTATACAATTTTAACCGGCAGTCGTGAACCGACTACACAATTCGAAGGAATTCAGCGTTTGGAATATGATTTTGGTAAAAGGCTCAATTCGAAGTTCAAGGATGTAAAATACAGGTTGGATTGGTTCTGGGATTTCAATGGTCAAAATTTCAGTGTAAATCACTACATGGAAGATGATTTGAATGCATCTACAATAATTCGTTCCCGTTCGAAATTGCGCCATGAATGGGATTATGTAAACCGTACTGGTCGTCAGATCAGAACATGGTGGTTGAGTGAGAAAGACTTAAATAACCTGGATCCCAGGGGTGCAGAATTGCGGAAGAATACAGAACTGGCTCTGGATTGGCTGGAATCAATCAGTGCTAATACGCATGCCGTAATCAAATTAAACCAACATGACTACAATGTTGAATCTGGTTTTTCTCACAATCGAGACCGCAGCGCCCAAGGCACCTGGGCAGAAATCGGAATCAAGAAACGATTTTCAGCGCTTTGGCAGACCGAAGCATTACTGCAAAGTGGATATGACACTGGTCAGCATCAGATGAGTAGTTACTCTGCTGACTTGCGTGGTATTCGTCTAGATATCCTACATTTTTTCAGTAGTAAGGGACGTTTACAAGGCAGATTTGAATGGGCCACAGTAAGTCTGGATAGCGAGGCAGCTTATTTACCGCCAGAGGCTGTTCGTGGTCATGCGCTAGGAGATACAAGAAAGGCGAATATTCAAGGCCATATTCTCTTGCGGCAGAATTTTTCGATTAATGTAACTATAAATTATATTTCTGATATACGGTATGATAATTTTATCAATATAATGGGGGAGATCCGTGCGTATTTCTAGAATAATGCTGTTTATGGTACTTGTTCTTCATGGGCAAACAGTAGAACTGGTTGTGCACGAGGATAAAAATCCCACCATAATAGCTGCGCAAATGGTCGAAATGTACCTGGACTCACTGCTTACGGCTGAAGAAACCTTAAATCATAGCTATGTTCTTGCTTCTTTTCAAGGGATGTCCCCGACAAAGATAGCATACAAGAAAATTGAAGAAGCAATAGCAATTGATACCATTATCATTTCAGGGAATGATGAAATAAGTAGAAATACTGCCCGCAGGTTATTGGCGTCAATTGTGCATTCAGCACCGCGGTTTGAAACGATGCAGCAAGTTGGCTGGATTGAGTCCAGTTATAAATATTTTCAGAATAGTATTGGGCTTGTCTACGGACGCACACAGGACGGACACCTTGCTGCATTAGTTAAGGTTACCCCTGCTTTTGAAAGTAATTTTTCCGGTATATTGGGGGCCAGTCAGGGTACTGGAGGTATTTGGAAAACAACCGGTGAATTAGATATTCATCTGGAAAACATCTGGCAATCAGCCAGCACCTCGCAATTGCATTGGCAACGCCTAAACGAGCAGTCACAAGTGTTGTCATTTTATCACGAAGAACCGGCACCGTTGGGTATACCATTTGGATTGCGAATTAAATTTGATCAAGAACTGAGAGATGGGGAATATGTATATGGTGCGCAGGAAGGTACGATTCTTACGGGCGGTACCCGTTATGGAAAATGGCGTTTTGGTGGCAGTAGTACCAACATTAATCCTACAGAAACCGGTGCATCAATTGGCTTGTCCAAGCATAAATCATCCGCAATATCTGTTGGCCTGGAGAAGGATAGTAGAAATAACCGCTGGACCCCAATTGATGGCAGTTATTGGGATGTAGCTGCTACACTGGGCAATCAGACCGAAGATAACAAAAAAGATCTTCAGGGACACTGGCTGATATCTATAGGCTCGTACTGGCCTATAACCTCGCGATTTTCGGCACATACCCGACTGTTAACTACTGGCCGCTGGGTGCAGGATGGCGCTATCCATAAAGGGCAGAAAATTCGTTATGGCGGCGTCAACGGTTTGCGCGGGTACAGGGATGACCAGTTTATCAGCAATAGTATCCTAATTCCGACATTTGAATTGTTAGCAACAGCGGGGAATAACCTGCAATTATTTGGGTTTATCGAAGGCGCTATACAGAAGGAATATCAACCTTATCCAATTGGTTTTGGGTTTGGTTTGACACAAGTGTCGATCGGTTCCATCCTGAGCGCCACCGTTGGTTTTGGACGAGGTAATCCTTTATCAGCAGCTAAGTTGCATATCAAATTCTCCAGCCGACTATAGCAATTAAGTGGTTTTTGGTCTGGAAAGCGCTAATTTTGTATCTAGATGGCAAATAAAAGAACTAGTGAAATAAAAAATATTATCTTGGGACTGATTTTCCTGTTATTGTGTGGCTGCGAGACAAAACGGGAAGCACTGGGTCCAGATGATGAGATCTTTGTGATCGCTGCCATGGAAGATGAAGGTAAGATTAAGGAAATTCTTAGCGCTGTTCTCAATGATACATTGTATACTCCAAAACCGGAGCCGTATTACAAACTAAGGTTTGTCCATCCACGTGAATTTGATAGAATAAAAAATAGTACCCTGGTTGTAGTTGGTGCAATTGGCAGCGATCTATCCAGTCCGGGAGTAGCGCTGGTTAAGCGTATTTTATCGGACAAACAATACCAACAATCCATTTCTGGAGAAAAGCCGTTCATTTTTACGAAGGATCAATTCGCCCGCAATCAGATATTCATGGTCATCAACACGCCAACTGTCGCACGGGCCAAAGAAATGGCCAAGGAACAAAATGAATGGATAAAACAGCAGTTTACTGAGTTATTTGAATATCGGCAAGCGCGTTTCATGTTTAATAATGCGCGCCAGATAGAGTTGGAAACACATTTGTATGAGGCATACGGCTGGGGTATAAAAGTTCCGTGGGGTTACGAGGTGCTCGTTGACAGTTCCGAGCAGCGATTATTCTGGATCGGTCGAGAAATACCGTTCCGCTGGTTGGCGGTCCATTGGGAAGACGGTGCAATCATTAATGATGACCAAATGGCGAAACAATATATAATGGATTTCCCTGAGGAATATTTTGGAAATATACGCTACAGTGAATACAAATTTAATTTGAATACCACCCAATTCAATGACTGGTTTGCCTGGCGTGCAACGGGTGTCTGGGAAGCAATTGAAGATGCCCAGGGGGGACCATTCATAGGCTATTTATTCTATGACGGCTTGACTGATAAAACGTATTACATCCATACCATGATATTCCATCCCGGCAATAACAAATTGATTCTACTGCGCCAACTGGAACTTATTGCCAAGTCATTTTTTGTCGAAAAAGCGTAATACATAAATGAGTCGTATATTGATAACTGGCGCCTTCGGACAACTGGGTACATCCTTACGGAATATTCTTTCCGATCAATCAATTTTGGCTACTGGAAGAATGGTCCCTGTGGAAGAGAAAGATGGCTGTGCTGAATTGGATATTATTGAACCAAACCAGGTACGTGAAACAATTGCTTCGTACCAGCCTGATGTGATTGTGCACCTTGCTGCCATGACCGATGTGGATGGTTGCGAACGGGATCCTGAACTGGCCTTTGATGTGAATGTCCGCGGAACTGAACACCTGCTAAATAATTTCAACGGCAGATTCATTTTTATTTCTACCGATTATGTATTCGATGGCAGTAATGGTCCCTACGCAGAAGAAGATAAGGTAAACCCGCTAAGCGTATATGGTCGAACGAAATTGTATGGTGAAGATCTGGTTCAGCGATCGGATGCGAACTGGGTCATTTTACGTTCCAATGTCGTTTTCAGTTTTCAGGAAAGAACTAAAGCAAGTTTCATGGATTGGGTAGTAGATTCACTCAAAAATAGGCAATCGATTACTGTTGTGGATGACCAGTGGAATAATCCAACCTGGACCGTAGATCTGGTGCGGATAATCTCACGGGTCATGGATCATAAAATTCAGGGACTTTACCATTATGGTGGTCGTGACTTATTAAACCGGTTTGCATTCGCGGAAATGATTGCTGAAACATTCAAACTTGATCGGACGTTGATAGAACCAATAGATACAGCCTCGCTTAACCAGCCGGCGAAACGACCCCTGAAAAGTGGTTTGCGCCCCGAAAAAATTGAAATAGATCTGAGTGTTGAAGCGTTGCCGCTGCAAAAAGCACTGGACGCAATATATTCTTCATCATGAAAACACTAGTCATTTCTCCAACATATAATGAACAGAAGAATGTAGCTACCCTTATTAAGACTGTATTCAAGGTCAATTCAGATTATCATTTATTGATCATTGATGACAATTCTCCCGATGGTACCGCTGACTTAGTGAAGGAATTGCAGCTACTTTATGATAACCTTTTTCTGGAGGAACGTCCTGGTAAGGCAGGCTTGGGTACGGCGTATATTTTTGGGTTTAAATGGGCTTTGGAAAGAAATTATGACGCAATTGTACAAATGGATGCTGACATGTCTCATGATCCAAATGAGATCAAGGTTATGGTAAATTTACTTGGTGATCATGACGTAGTCATTGGCAGTCGGTACATTGATGGTGTTAGTGTCATTCACTGGCCGATCCGGAGACTCTTATTGAGTTATGGTGCCAACGTGTATTCACGGATCGTTACTGGATTACCAGTAAAAGATTCTACGGGAGGTTTCAAGGCCTGGCAAAGAAAAGTGCTGAAAATAATTGACTTCGATGCGGTCAAATCACAGGGCTATTCTTTCCAAATTGAAATGAATTGGCGGGCCTGGCAAAAAGGCTTTTCATTGCACGAACATCCGATCATTTTTACTGATAGAACCATTGGTGAATCAAAAATGTCGCGAGGAATTATGTTTGAGGCAATGATCGTTATCTGGCGCATGCGCATCTGGAAAATATTTGGCTGGCATAAGTAAGAACCAATCATGACTTCCGTTTCCATTTTAATCGTTAGTTATAACGTACGTCAATATGTAGCTCACGCTATTGATGCGATTCTTAAATCTGATGTGGAAGAAATGGAAATCATTGTTGTGGACAACAATTCTTATGATAACACGGTTGCATACCTACAGGATAGATATAACCATTTACACCAGATCAAGATCATTGAAAATACTGATAATGTCGGTTTTGGCAAGGCTGTGAACCAGGCTGCTACCGTTGCCAAGGGGGACTATTACTTGATCCTGAACCCTGATACGATTATTCAGGAAGAGACTATCTCCACATTACAGGATTATCTTGATGATTATCCCGACGTAGGTATGATCGGTCCAAAAATTCTTAATGCGGATGGATCATTGCAGCTGGCCTGTAAGCGGTCATTCCCAACGGCCAGTGTTGCCTTACCCAAATTGCTGGGGCTAAGCCGCCTGTTCCCTAATTCACGCTGGGCGGGGAAATATAATTTGACCTATCTCGATCCGGATGCAGTACATGCAGTGGATGCCATCAGCGGATCATGTATGTTTATCAGAAGCGCGTTGTTCCACGAATTGAACGGTTTTGATGAGAGATTTTTTATGTTTGGGGAAGACCTGGACCTGTGTTTCCGGATATGGAAAAATAATTATGAGATCCATTATGTACCACGAACACAGATCGTACATTACCAGGGTGAGTCAGTAAAATCAGCTCCCTTTGACAGTATCAACGCTTTTTACAACGCCATGATCCTGTTTGCTGATAAGCATTTTTCCTTCGGGTCAGGATGGGTGATGAAACTGGCTATTCGCTGCGGAATCTATGTGCGGAAGTTATTATCGATGATCGGGGAAAAACGTTCACAGATTCTGTCGGTTACTTTGGATGGTTTCGTAGTGTTTCTGGCCTTTATGGTGGCTATACCATTACGGTTTTCCCATTTTGAACCGATCACGATGAGTAAAGGTTTGGTGCCTACAATCTACATATTTTTCTGGATTGGCGTCGGCTCCTTATTCCAGCTTTATTCGCGGTACATATTGTCCTACTCCCGGGCCATCATTGCATCTATAACTGGATTCTTCCTAGCGGTTGCATTCACCTACTTTTTTAAGCAGTATGCATTTTCACGTTTGGTGATTATAACCGCCACTGCGATCATTACAGTTTTCATTCCTGGGTGGCGCGTGTTCGTGCACTTTCTGATGTCTCGAGGATACCTACGCCCGGTAAAGGAACAGCACCCCATTCTTTTTACCAGGAAAACACTGATCATCGGGGCTGATGAGGAAGGTATACATATTGCCGAAAATATATTGAAGCGCTTCGATACGGGCCTGGATTTAGTGGGTTTCATTGACCATCAATTACCCACTGATGAAGATGATCTTCCGGTAGGGTTTAGGGGCCGGCTTGCTGACCTGCGGGACATTGTAATGACCTACCGCATCCGCGAACTGATCTTTTCTACAACGGCGTTTACCAATAAAGAGATACTATTACTCATGGATGAGACTAAAGATCTACGGCTTACATACAGGATGGTGCCACGCCAGCAGGAAATACTATTGGGGAAAGCATCTATTGAAAATATTGGTGATTTTTCATTTGTAAATATCGAATATACGCTCTTCTATCGGTTGCACCGGATCACCAAGCGCGCATTCGATATGGTGATATCCGGAATGATGCTGACGCTTTTTAGCCCTTTCCTGGTGATCCTATTTGGATTTGGGAAGGGCCGGAAGAAACAATTCTGGGGCGCCGAAGGAACCATTTTTGAGGCGACAATCTTCGATGTGAAAGGACGGTTCTTGAAGGAACTGCCACTGTTTATAGGTGTTCTGTTTGGTAATTTAAGTTTGGTTGGTTCCAGTATGGTGGAGACCAGTGATCCTGATCCCCATCTCATTTGCCAGCCAGGATTGACTGGGCTAGAAAAGATTCGCTCAGTTAAATTTAAACCTGAGGACAGGCAAATCCTGGACCATTACTACGTACAAAATCAAAGTTTTACCATGGATCTTGAAATCATCATGAAAACTGTATTCAGTAGCTGATATGGCGCTCTACTATCTGGATTTCGAAAACCCCATCAAGGAATTAGAAGAGCAGATCCTAAAAATACAATCTGTCGAAGATGATCAAGATCATTCGGCAGAGCTTGCCGGTCTGATAGAGCGCCGGGATAATAAATTACGGGAGATATACAGTAATTTGAGTCGTTGGCAGCGTGTACAGTTGGCTCGCCATCCTAAACGTCCATTTAGTATGGATTATATTGAGGCGATCACGACTGAGTTTATCGAATTGCACGGGGATCGCCGTTTTGCAGATGACACAGCATTGGTTGGCGGAATTGGTAAACTTGATGAACGATCCGTTGTTTTTATCGGCCAGCAGAAAGGTCGCAATACAAAGGAGAACCTGTACCGTAATTTTGGTATGATGCGTCCGGAAGGGTACCGCAAAGCATTGCGGCTGATGAAATTAGGGGAAAAATTTAATCTACCTATCGTCGCCCTAGTAGATACGCCGGGAGCCTATCCTGGTATTGGTGCTGAAGAACGGGGTCAGGGAGAGGCGATTGCCAGAAATTTAATGGAAATGGCCAAGCTGAACGTGCCGATCCTGGCCATTGTTATCGGCGAAGGTGCCAGCGGCGGTGCCTTGGGTATCGCTATCTGTGACCGTCTGGTCATGCTTGAGAATACCTGGTACTCGGTGATCAGCCCGGAAGGCTGTGCGTCAATTCTGTGGCATGATGCCACGAAAGCGCCTGATGCAGCTGATGCCATGAAAGTGACACCTGCCGATCTGAAAGAAATGGGGATCTGCGACCGTGTTGTGGATGAACCTACCGGCGGCGCTCACCGTGAACCAGATACAATGACCGCTATCCTGAAAAGTGTCATCCTGGAAGAACTTGACCTGATCGAAAATGATAACCAGGATGGTTCCTTTCTTGAATCCAGAATACAGCGCTATGAGAAGATGGGCGTTTATCAGGAAACAGAATGATACAATTTGAGTATCGCACCAAAGTTTACTATAAAGATGTTGATCAGATGGGGATCGTCTATTATGCCCGTTATTATGAATATTTTGAGGCTGCCCGTACGGAATTATTGAAATCCCTGGGCATCCACGTAACGGTAATTGAGAATGAGGGTTATCTTTTACCAGTAATAACCAGCCATTGCGATTATAAAGTTGGCGCCAATTTCGAAGATACTCTGGTAGTAAATACCATTATTAAAGATTTACCAAAGTCACGGTTGCGAATTGATTATGAGGTTCACCGGAACAATTTCGATGAATTGCTGGTCAGCGGATATACGATGCACGCTTTTACGGATAAGTCCGGCAGAGCTGTAAAACCGCCAAAGCAATTGATGGAGACACTAAAGCAGAACTTGTGATGTGATTAATCTATTGGTTCTTGCTGTGCGTGACTTTTGTTGATTAGATAAACAGCCGTCATCGTCATTATTCCACCTAACAGGGTGGTCATTTCCAAACGTTCCCCAATTAACAGCACACTGAAAAGCAGTGCCGTGACTGGTACCGTAAATATGAAGGCACTGGCTTTTTCAGGTCCTAATCGGGTAGTTCCGAGGAAATAAACCGTTGTCCCAAACACCATAGCGCCGGCAGATAGGAAAAACATATTCACCCAAAAGATCCAGTCATAGGTGAATATTAGTAAAATATTTTCATTCCAGGTCGCGCCAAGGTAAATCAGGGTAGAGATTGTATAGACCCAAAAACTAAATGAAAGTGTAGACACATGAGCGTGTGACCGGCCTGATATAATCGACATGATTCCCCAGGAAACGGAAGCGCATATGAAGTACAGATTGCCGTTAGCGATCATTTGTTCCAGAGACAGTGTCCAGGCCTTTAATACTATCATACCGCCCATAAAACCTAGTATCAAACCGATGATATCCTTACGGTAGACCACTTGCTTCAGTAGCAATACAGAAATAATGAATGTAATAATCGGATTGAAGCTCGGGACGATAATGCCACCCACACTGGCGGTTCCTCTATCGGTACCCATGAAAAAGAAAATATTGTATAGAGAGATAAACACGGCACCTGTTAAAATATATTTCATACCTTGGCGCGTTACCCGGAAATCATTACCGGTTATCAATAGTACTGGAATCATGGTAATGCTGGAAAAGAAAAAGCGCCAGAAGGCCAGCACGGATGATGGTCCATAATCACTCAGGATCTTTGCGTTCGTCCATGATAAACCCCAAATTGCCATCGATAATAACAGGGTCAGGTATAGGCTGATTGGCGTGCGACTGTTCAAATTAGAGCAGGATTAATAATATATTGGGTGGCTGTCCTATGGAAAAGCCGCTTACATCCGAAAGACGGGGAAATTCGTGTCCGGACTAGGCATATTATTCACAGCCTGCAATGCTTTTATCAGGATACTCCGTGTATCAGTTGGTTTAATTACACCATCATCCCAGAGGCGTGCGCTGGCATAGTAGGGATGTCCTTCTTTTTCATATTTAGCCATAATGGACTTTTTGAGTTCTTCCAGTTCTTGCGCTGATACTTTTTTGCCGTCTTTTTCCAGCTGTTCTTTTTTGATAGTTGCCAGCACATTGGCAGCCTGGTCGCCACCCATCACTGATATTCTGGCATTGGGCCACATCCAGCAAAATCGCGGCTGATAGGCCCGGCCAGCCATGGCATAATTCCCCGCACCGAAACTGCCACCAATTATTACCGTTATTTTGGGAACATTAGCTGTGGCCACAGCCTGGACCATTTTGGCGCCATTTTTGGCAATGCCGCCTTGCTCTGCTTTTTTGCCAACCATGAACCCGGTTATATTCTGTAGAAATAGAAGTGGTATCTTTCTTTGGCAGCAAAGCTCTATAAAATGGGCGCCTTTCAGCGCACTTTCGCTAAACAACACACCATTATTGGCAACAATACCTACTGGGTAACCACCGATCTTGCAAAAACCGGTGACCAGTGTTTTACCATAAGCGGCTTTAAATTCTTCAAAGTTAGACCCATCAGTAATCCGAGCGATAATTTCTAAAACCTTGAACGTCGTCCTGTGATCTTTGGTTAGGATGCCCAGTATTTCCTGTTGATTATAGGCCGGTTCCTTAATTTCATCAGGGCTAACAATATCCGATTTCGGAAAATGATCAATGATCCCGCGAATCTTTTCCAGTGCTTCATCATCATTCTTCGCAAAATGATCAGCGACTCCGCTGATACGCGTATGCATTGTCGCGCCGCCAAGTTCTTCCGCTGTTGATACCTCTCCAATGGCAGCCTGGACGAGGGGCGGACCACCGAGGAAAATTGTACCTGTTTTATCCACAATAATGGCTTCATCGCTCATGGCGGGTACATAGGCTCCGCCGGCAGTACAACTACCCATTACGGCGGCGATCTGGGGAATCCCAGCCGCACTCATCTGCGCCTGGTTATAAAATATGCGTCCAAAATGATCACGGTCCGGAAATACGCTATCCTGCATGGGAAGAAACGCACCGCCGCTATCTACCAGGTAAATACATGGCAAACGGTTTTCCATAGCGATTTCCTGAGCCCGAAGATGTTTTTTTACAGTGAGGGGGTAGTACGTGCCACCCTTTACAGTAGCGTCGTTGGCTACAACCACACACTGCCTGCCATGGATTGTAATAAGACCGGTGATGATGCCTGCCGCTGGTATCGTTTCGTCGTAGACCTGATACGCAGCCAGCGCGGAAAACTCCACAAACTGTGTATTGGGATCCTTGAGATTTTCAATCCGTTCCCGGGCAGTTTGTTTTCCGCGTACTTTGTGTTTTTCAATGCGCTTGGGCGGACCCATTTTGCGAATTTCTGCGAGGACACCATCCAAATCATCGGCAAGTCCTTTATGATGCGCAAAATTAGATTGGTATTTATCAGCTGAGGGGTTTATTCGTGATTCAATTTTTGCCATTGTTGAAATTTACGTGAGTTTGAAAAGCAATAGTTTAAATAAAAAAGGCACTGTTTAGGGTGCCTTTTTACGCGATAATTATAGGTTTATTAAAAATAGAATTTTCTGTTATCAACTATCTCAGCCTGGTCCCGTAGATTCTGATACCAGTTCTGAAAATTTTCGCTTTGTCTCTGGCTGCGAATATTCTTGTAAATGACATCCCGTTTCATTTCAAAATCGGAACTATCAATGGCTGATACGTCAACCACTTTTACTATACCGTATCCGCGCGTTGTCTTTATCGGGCCGATGACATCACCGGTACGTGCCTTTAACAGCGCGCCAACAAGAAAATTGCTGCGTCCGAGTGTATTGAAGCTGCGGATCAGCAATTTTGTGTCGCCCGATACGAGATCGACATTATCATTATTGTCTTTTATTTCCTGAAATGTTGTACCATGGTCAAACTGCTCTCGAAATTGCTCAGCAAGTACTTTGGCTGCGGTCAACCGACGGTCCTGATTCAGTGAATTCTTAATTTGGCCTTCTACTTCTTCAAAGGAGCGGGTTCCTTCAGGCAATATGCTATCTAATCTGGCTACTATAAAATAGCGATCATTTTCCAACGGATCTGAAACATCATCCAATTGGCTGTCAAAGGCGAATCGAACGGCATCTCGGAAAGGACCGAAATTGCGCAGTGCGCTGGAACCAGCAGTGATATTGGCAGTTTTTTTGGTTTCTACCTGGTGCGAATCAATGGCAGCAGCGAAGCCAATGGTTGGATCGGAGGCATCGTAGCTGAACAATGTGGATTTGCGTTTTAATGCATCAAGTGTATTGGGCCCCATTTCGATTTTTAACAATATATGGGACGCATTTAATTCTTCTTTATCATCCGTGGTGCGGCGGTCATTGACTTTGATAATGTGATAACCAAATTGGGATAGGACAGGGCCGACAATATCTCCAGTACTGGCTCCAAATGCCGCATCCTCAAATGGTTTGACCATTTGCCCGCTGCCAAACCAGCCCAGGTTGCCGCCCCGGCCAGAGTCGGGACTTACCTGGTTTCCTGGATCCTGGGTGTAGGTATTAGCTAATTCACCAAAATCAGAGCCCTCATTTAACTGGTCCATGATGGCTGAGTAATCGTTTAGGACACGGTTTGAATCATCTACAGATGGTTTCTTTTCCCAGGCAGCAACTTCCAGCGTACGCATTTCTTCGCGGTTGAAATCATCAATACGCCTGGTATATTCATCGAATAATTCATCTTCTGTAGGGTCGGATACATCATCCTGCACTGAATTGGTAGTTACGTGGATACCGTCAATGGTATAATTAACATGCTGCTTGATATAGCTTGACCAGACCTCATCTTCGGTGATAATCACATCCGCATTGATCATTTCCTGCAGTTTAATATTGGGTAAGTAGGTACTTTTCATGAATTGCTCGATCTGGCCCCATTCATTGCCTACAGGATTATTGATGGCCTGGTCATATTTTCCTTGATCAAAGGCACCATCTGTTTGAAACGTAGGATCGGAGACCAAAAAGGGTGGCGGTATATTCTGCAAGTGGTATAAAACTTCTACATCACTGGCCTCAATATCCAGATCATCGATGGTCTGGTAAATAAGTATATCGCGAATATAATCGTCCCAGACCTGGTCACGAGCCTGTTCAAAATCACGATCCGTCAGTCCTCGACCGCTGTCTCGGATTTGTTCCAGCCGGGCCGATACAGCGCGGGAAAATTCATCAGGTGGTATTTTTTGTCCATTAACTACGCCAATGGCGGTGGCTGGATCCACGCGGCCAAAAAGCTGATCAATAATGTTGACACCGCCAACCAGTCCACCGATGGAAATACTCAGCAGGAAAAGGATGAGTATTGCCCATAAAAAAATATGCATCCGGGTGCGCATAGCGGTCATTAATGCCATCTGTGATACTCTATTCGTTTTATTAAAATTGGGTGCGAATTTAGACAACCCTGCCTGCGGAAGCAATGAACATCAGTAGTGGTTCAGCCGACACTAAAAAGGTAAATTTATGATTATGGGTCAAGGTATAAAATCGGACTTGAAGCGATTTAATCAAAAATTGATTCATTGCACCACCTGCCCCAGGCTGGTAGAATTCAGAACTTGCATTGCGGCAGAAAAACGCAAACAGTTCATGGCTTGGGAGTATTGGGGCAAACCGGTGCCGGGGTACGGTGATCCCAAGGCGGCAATAGTAATCGTTGGTCTGGCACCAGCTGCCCATGGAGGTAATCGAACCGGGCGCGTCTTTACCGGGGATAAATCGGCGGATTTTCTGATGATGTGTATGCATGAGGTGGGTATGGCCAATCAACCCAACTCTGACCACAGGGATGACGGCCTGGTGTTGAACAATTGTTATATGACCCCTGCGCTCAAATGTGTTCCGCCCCAGGATAAGCCGACCGCGGAAGAATTGCGAAATTGTTTTTCGTATTTTGAGGCGGAGATAGCTATACTCACCAAAGCAAATTGTATGTTGGCCCTGGGTAAAATCGCATTTGATGCCTGCCTTCGTTTTTGGCGTCGTTCATTCGATTTAAAAGTGAAGGACCATCCATTTATGCACCATGCCATTTACGAATTACCCAATGGGTTTCATTTGATCGGTGGTTATCATCCCAGTCCGCGAAATGTAAATACGGGCCGGTTGTCCAAAGGGATGATGATCGATTTATTGAATGACGTGAAAAATTGCAGCTGATTAAGCAAAATTATAAAGTTATTTAAAGTTGTTTTATGTGCGGTAGATCATGGACTTATTCCATCATGCCGTGTAAATTGCTCCTAACTGTACGTAATTGTGGGTAGCAGTTGGGTGCTTATTGAGGATGTCAGTATAAATTTATAACTAACAGATGAGAATACTATGGTAAGGGTGCTTGCAGTTTTATTATTGGTTACAAATATTTTTGCGCAGGAAGGTGATATATTTGGTACACCAACTGAACAGGAAACAATCCGGCTGGAGGGTACCATACCAAGTACGGCTCCTGTTGCTGTGGTTGAAGGCTTTAAAGTCGTTGCCCGTGAACGGAAAAGGCCTGGCGCTAAGAAACAGTATAGTAAAATGCGGTTAAGTCCTGTCGATGCGACGGCCCAGCAAAAAATGACCCAGAAACTCGATCTTTTATTTGCCGCGGCAAGCGGTGATACTCTTGCGCTGGACGCCCGCAAATCCTACGACGAAAATCAGGATAAGATATCCTTTAAATGGGCCTCCATGAGTGCGGTGGATTTCCAGCAGCAGAATGAAACAGCCATTGGATTTCGCATTCCGGAGGTGATGATCGAACAGATCTTCCTGTTCAAGCTAACATTGAATGATGGTCGGTACAACACCAACTACCTCGTTGGTATAAAGGCAAAACCAGGTAAAATGGCTTCCTACAAAGGTCTCAAAGATCAGGTGGCGCAAAGTGGTGACAAGGTACAGATATCGGCCATAGCGCCTGGTGCCGTCCGCAACAAGGATATATCCTACTTGTGGCGCGCACCGGATGGGATCGCACTCTCTTCAAATACAGAACCTGATATATCATTCAAGGTGCCTACTACAGACACAGATTCCCATTATATCCTGTTTTTGGCTGTTAGCGGACCAAAGGGTGATGTTCTGGATCGGGACTCGGTTCGGGTAACCGTAATAAGTAAAGCCAAGGAAAAGAAAGCAATCTTACAGGGACTAAATACGGGATCATTGCCCGCTGCACGGGTAGCACAAATTAATCAATTTCTACAAAGTACCATTCAGCAAGGGGGGTACATCGATGTCCTGGATCCCGAATTGTATGCTACGCTGGCGACTTCGCCAAAAAATTATTTTTATCCCGGTGGCTACCAGAAACCGGCAAAATCACCTTTTGAGCCGGTATTCAGTGTGAGCTGCAATTCTCTCGCTGATGCTACTGAGAACAGCCTGGCTGTTGGCGGAACAGATGTAATTACCTGGGATTTTAAGAAGAACGACGTCCTGAAATTGAATTATTATTCCGTGTTTAAGACAGCTAGTGGCGAGCCCGCCAAGAAAACACTCCAGAGTGCGGCCGTACCGCTTAAAATGGCCGACCGGATTAACCTGTCTACCACCATTGTGTTGGATAATCAGGGTTCTCCAATTGGGATGACCGATATCCGGCCTGCTGTAGAAAAAGCACTGCAGGAATTGTTTTCCGGTAAAAAAGCGAAACCAAAGCAGGATGACAGAAAATCTAAAAAAGGATCCCAGGATCTGAAAGCCAGGATCCAGCAAAGTATTGAAGATACTATCGAATTTTATAAAACACACCCGGAAGTACTGGCGGTGACCTCCCTTATTGTCGGGGGCTTAGCTATTGTCATTTTTGGAGGGGATAAAGACCTGGGTTTGCCGCCCAATTTTCCCATGGAATAATAATTATCGTTCGTAGGAAACGGCGATATTGAATTGATGTTAAAAACAGATCAACAGAGTAATAAAAGGAGTAGTATCATGAAAAACTACATTCTTGCACTAATATTAATACCTATGCTGGCGCACGGGCAGGAATTCCGTGACAGCGAGGTGAAATTTACCAAAGATGATATAGGAGGTCGCGCCAGCAAAGCTGTCTCGATGGAAAGAGTGCCTAGGCTCCTTTCCTATCAGGGATTCCTTACCGTTGGTAATGCTGGTCCGGTTAGTGATGGCCAGTATACGGTTGATTTTCGTCTTTTTGATGAGGAAGAAGGAGGATCCGAATTCTGGAGTGAGACGCACCTATTGACTATCTCCGATGGTCTCGTTTCGGCTCTATTGGGTTCCAATGGTTTTCCCATCGAAACTGTACCGATGAATTCCTACCTGGAAATTGAAATTGATGGCAATGTTCTGTCACCGCGACAGCAGATCACATCTGTGCTGTATTCAGTAATGTCGGATACAACGAATTTTGCCAAAGGCTATACCAAAACAGCTGATCTTGCTGATGTTGCCCTAAGTGGGGAGTACTCTGATCTGTTTAATACTCCTGACCTCACGCCGTTTGCAACAAAAGATACGCTCAGTAATTTTGCTACAATGGACACTTTGTTTAATAATTTTACATTATCCTCGCAATTATCCGTTGTCGCGCTTAGCGGTGAATATGAAGACATATTGAACTTACCTGATCTGGCGAACTTTGCCATGACGGATACATTAAGCTACTATGCTACCCTGGACAGTCTTGCTAATCTTAATTTTGTTTCTGAAGATTCTCTAGCTCAATATATCGGCACTACCATTCAACCCTATGACACGGAACTGTATCAAATTGCTGAGCTCAGAAATCTTGAGCAAGGATATATTATTGTTTATGATGGTGTTGAATTGGAATGGGTCGCGCAAGGCGGCGCTGACGCTCGCAGTACACTGGGCCTGGGGGATATGTCAATTCAGGGACCAGACAGTGTGGACATTACTGGCGGAACAATCGTCGGTATTGATCCTATTGAAATAGTATCCGGTGGGACCGGTGCGTCTGATAGTGAATTGGCCCGCGAGAATCTGGGTCTGAAAATAGATGAAGATGTCCAGGCGTTTTCTCCTGAATTGCAAACAATTGCTGGTCAGGTTCATTCAGGAAATGAAAATATTAAGCAGGTCTTAGTTAGCCGTGGTTTTTTCTGGGAAGCAGTAACTGCTGATTCAGCCCGGGTTGACCTCGGCCTGAAGATCGGGTTAACTGATGAACCGGGAGATGTTCAAGCTTGGAACGAAGAGCTGCAGAATTTTTCAGATGGTGATGATATTCCGGCCGATAGAGTTGAACATGGACAATATTTTATTAGTGAATCTGGTTTGACTGGCCAGTTCTGGTCATCGGATAATGAAGAAGCTGGAATATGGAGATCCTTTAGCAGGCACTTTAGTAATCTATCCGGAGATACGATTAGTATAAAAACGGGGAGTGATGCTGGTGATATTGTAGAACTCGGAATAGGGTCTATGCTACCGGCGGTGGATGGATCACAATTGCAGGCCTTAACAGCAGAGCAAATAAACAACGGTACTGTTACCAATATAGAATTTGATCAATTAGCAGGCCTGCGTAGTGTGGCCAATGATGATGGACCAGGAGGAACGATTCAAATACAGTTAGATGCGAAGGCGCAGAATGGGGAAAATTCAGATATAACCTCAATTACAGGTCTGACCACAATGCTGGATGTTAATCAGGGTGGGACCGGTGCGAATAATGAAGCAGATGCCAGGGTCAATTTAGGCCTTGAGATTGGCGTTGACGTGCAGGCGCAGAATGAACATTTAGAGGACCTGGCAGAGGATGGTATACTATCTGCTTCTAAAGTTGAACATGGAGAATATTTTATCGATGAGCCAGGTAATCCTGGGTTTGTATGGACATCAGATGGCAGTGATAAAGGCGGATGGGTTGATGGCGGAGACATTTCCCGTGTTTACACTGAAGAAAATAGAGGGTTATTTATAGGTGGTGATGGTAGTTATGAGGTCACAGAACTAGATGTACTTATAACAGTTGATGCTGGCACTGATGTAAATCAAATTGTTCAACTGCAAGCTGAACCTGGCGTCGTCGGTGGCGCCTTACCTGGCGTGGATGGATCCCAGCTTACAGGACTGGTTGCAGAGCAAATCAATGCAGATAGTGATCGCCCTGTTAGTAACGAACAGTTTGATTTATTAACTGACTTGCGCACAGAGAACATTGAGGGGTTACCAGGTGGTCCATTACAAGACCAGCTGGATCGTAAACAGAAACAAAGTGATGTACTGGATGATATTGTTGATGCCACAGTTGATCCCGAAAATAACCCCCTTGCAGCAGCCAATGACCTACTAATCTATAAGAGCGAAGAAGGAAGCTGGGAATTGCTGCAAGAAAATGATACTTATAAGGTCACAGCGACCAGAGTTCAATATGGTGATCTCTTTATAAGTGAAGCAGGTAATGCTGGACAGCTCTGGATGTCTGATGGAACCTATGATGGCAAATGGGCAACCCCGGGTCAATATTTAACTTTTGATGCTGATGCAGGTGAATTGAATGTAAAGGTTGGGACAAACGCCAACGAGGTTATTGCGTTGGATGCAGAATCAAGGCTTCCAGCTGTAGACGCTTCACAGCTTTTGGCAATGGAAGCGGTTCAATTAAATGATGGGCAGGTTAGCAATGATGAGTATCTAGCATTAGATGAGTTACGGCTTACGTCTACTGATGATACAGAGGCTGAGGATAATACGCGCTTAACCTATGGCAATATTCAGGATCAGTTCGATAACCAACAAAATTGGGATGAATCCCTACACGACCTTGCGGTGGATGATGAACTTTCCAGAGAAAGGGTCCAATGGGGTGAATTTTTTATTGATCATGTTGGTGAAAATGATGAAGATGTATGGACCTGGAGTACAGACGACGGTAGAGGATTTTGGGAACCTCCCGTAGGTGCCCAGCGACTGGATGACCTGGAGGATGCCAAAGCAGATTGGGATACTAGGAATCTTTTCCTTGGGAATGAGTCCGGTAGTCTTGTTGTAGATGGTGCCATTGAGAATGTTGCTATTGGTCAAGGTGCTCTTCAACGCTTGACCACTGGCAGTTTTAATGTCGCGGTAGGTGACAACGCTGGTAGTAATATTACGAGTGGTAGTTATAATGTGCTGATTGGTCCTGGTGTTCAAACAGTTAACCAAGGCGATGAGAATAAACTGATTATAAGCAATGGCTTTAATGATGCAGCGGTCGGAGGACCATTTATAAATGGTAATTTTGTTACAAGAGACTTGTTTATACATGGCCAGGTATATTCAGCAAATAGCTTTCATATTGCTTCTCAGGCAGTTAATGGAGATATCACTGAAAATTTTTCTGTTAGGGACGTTGATGGAGATATTTTCATCACAAATCAAGGGGATGGAAAGAAAATTAGTTTTTTCGTTAATGGCTCTAATGATCCTCTACTTACCCTGGATGGTGATGTTGACATGGTCAAACTGATAGGGGAGACCAAACTTGCTTCTGATGATGATACTGAATCCTACATCAATGCATCCGAAAGTGGGTCACAACTGAACTTGAAAGGGGCAGAAAAGGTGCTTGTTCATGCACAGGAAGAAAATATCGGTGTTGTACAATTATTGGCCGCGGATGTGGTTGTTAGTGCTACAAATGAATTCTTTATCGAAAATGATATGCGTGTTGGCGGCACCTTCACGGTCGGTACTGGAGATGAAACAGCACCAGATTTTAATATATCCCATAATGTTGACGGTGATATTACCCTGGAAAATACAATTACGGGTCAAGACATCATTTTTAAAGTAGATGATAATACTACCTCAACGGAAGTTATGCGTCTTGTGGGCGAGGATGCATCGCTTAGAATGGATGGCCCACATCCCATCGAATTCAGGAACATCGATAATTCAATCAGCGCAACAGACGATAATGAATTGTCCGTCAAAAGTCCAACTATTAAACTGGATGCATCTGGTGATGGCTCCGGCACGATGGAGCTAACGGTTGATGATGATGATGAAAAAGTGATCAAAATAATTGGTGAGACGAAAATTGTATCTGCAGATAATAGGGGCACGTACATCAACGCCACCGAGAGTGGCGAACAACTGAATGTTGTTGCTCTTGGTAAAGTTGACATTGCTGCCACGGACAGCGTGGAACTAACTGCTCTAAATGTAGTCATTACTTCCGGAAATGAATTCACCGTTGATAGCGACTTTAAAGCGCGCGGCAAAGTAACAATTGTTGATGGCGGCGATTCTCTTATCATCCATGGTACCTCTGCTGAGGGTATTACCTTGCAAAATGGAATCACAGATAGTGACATTATATTTGAGCTCCTAAGTGGTGAAGTCATGCGTCTTGAGGATATTGCCGGAGGTACTAATAAAGCAGTAAGACTAGAAGGTAATAATTCAATTAGATTTGGTGATGATGATGTTAATATACAGAATCAAAGTGGCCAATTGACGTTACGAAATAAGCAAGATGGCGGAGATATCATTTTCAAGGTAGATGACGCAGATGATGAAATTTTACGGTTAAATGGCGATGAAGCCGGTGCGCATTTGGTGGCCATATCGGCTGCCACTGCAATAAGCGGCAACCTGACCTTAGCAGACACACTGATTTTTGGTGCTGACGATCGAACTGCCAGAATTGGCCTTGTTGACCGTGATCTTACCATGACAAATTATGATCTCAATCAGGACATAGTTTTTGCGGCAAATCAAGGCAGCAGTGAGATTGAACTGCTACGTTTAGTTGGTGAAACTTCAACCACCACAGTCCGCAAGAATCTTGAGATCAACAATGCGGATAATGATGAAAATGGTGTGACCTTGAACCTAAAGAAACTAAGACCCGCTGGCGACACGCCTCTCAATAATGATGAATTAGCAGTAATTAATGTGACTGGGAAAAATGACCTTGACGAAGAAGTATCCTATGCCAAGATACGTATGACCAGTAAACTAGTAACCGATGGGTCAGAAGTTGGTACGATTGAATTCTATACGCGTACCAACGGAAATGAGCCCTACAAAATCATGGATATGAACACAACTGTTGACAGCACGATTACAATTACTGGACATATGGATGTTAAAGGTAAAATCTCAGCAGATAAATGGATTTTTAGGAATGCGATTTATCCTGAAGAGCCGGGACAAGCAACTATCGGTACAGTGACGCATGGATGGGGTGACCTATATCTTCATGATGATAAAGTTATGCATTTTGGCTCAGATCAAGATGTAAACCTAAGCCACATCCAAGATACTGGACTACGACTGGATAAACAACTCCAGTTCAAGAATGCGAATTCCTACATCTATGGATCAGGAACGAGTCCTTTAGATACTTTAAACCTGGTTGCGTCAACCCTAGCTATAGATCACTCTGATGCAGCCATTAATGTTCTTGTAGATGTTGATGGAAATTTAAATGTTGACGGCTACATGGATGGTCTGCATGTGCTAGCAGAAGACTCATTGACTATTGGACATGATGCTAATGAATTCACCATTTCTGAGAATGCAGATGAGATATCGATAACGAACAAGCAGTCCAATAAAGATATGGTATTTAGAGTCAATATGGGTGGTACGAAGAATACAGAAGTAATGCGCGTCTATGGCACAAATGCATCCTTGCGCATGGAAGGGGACCAGAAGGTCGAATTCAATGATGATACTACTTACATCCATAGCGCTAATACAGGTCAACTGAATATTGTGGGTGATGTAATAGTGCTAAGTCAATCTACGGCTACTGCAACCACGGTTAAAGTTGAAGGAACCTTAAAGGCGACATCTGGCCTAACATTATACGAAGGTGCTAGTGACGAATTCAGGATCTATGAAGCTGATACCGAAGACGATTACATTATTAAAAATGAA
>Ga0208571_1000096_pt1 | contig 33428 bp, 30 predicted proteins | sample DeeseametaMP0103_FD_184223 | JGI IMG/M metagenome (GOLD analysis project Ga0208571, IMG submission 184223) | Marine microbial communities from the Deep Atlantic Ocean - MP0103 (SPAdes) | ecosystem: Environmental > Aquatic > Marine > Oceanic | place: Atlantic Ocean | collected 2010-12-22
TTGGTATATGCATAATCCTTTGTTCGCGCCAATCTTTCGCCATCCTTTGCATCAATTAGGTTATTTAGTTCTTCAAGAGCCGGTTGATCATTATTTTCTGCGGCCGCTCTATATTGTGTAAATAACGTGTCTAGTTGATTAGTTATTGATGATATGCTTTCATTAAACGAATCGAATTCTGCTTGAGTCTTTGAGCCGTTTATAGTGCCTTTGTTTATACTATCCGCATGAGCTGTAAACGTGATTTCACCAGCCTCCATAAATATGCTGGCCAAATCTCGACCAGACCTGAGGTAAAACATCTCCGGTTCGTTAATTTCACCATTTATTACTAATTCCCCTGTAGCTATAGAACTTGAATCAATATTTACCCATTTGCCCGCATCTCTTTTCGATAGGTAAATCTTTTGATCCAATTCCCCAGTAATATTTAGAGTAAGAGAAAAGTCATTTTGGGATATATGGTCACTGCAACCCCATATTATTATCATTAATAGAAATATATACGTTCTTTTCATCTTACTAATTTTATTATAATTTGGATTAAGCCAAATAGTTTGCTTGAAAATCAATAATATTAACTTTAACAAAACAATTGGAAAATAAACTACAAAACTTTTACTCAAACCTAAACGAACTAAATAACTGATATGAAAAAATTATTGATCTGGTATATTTTGTTGGTTGGATATATCAACGCTGCCACTCCGGATCCCGTTTTCGGCGAAAATGGGATGGTTGTTTCCACCAGCCGTCAAGCTTCAATAGCTGGAATTGAAATTTTAAAAAAGGGCGGAAATGCTGTTGATGCTGCTTGTGCTACGGGTTTTGTCTTGGCAGTTACATCATCATCAAATGGAAATATCGGTGGTGGTGGGTTTATGGTCGCCCATAAGGCAGATAGTACAATATTTACATTAGATTATCGAGAAATAGCGCCAGCTGCTTCCCATCGGGATATGTTCCTTGATTCCAATGGCGAGGTTATAGATAATATGTCCTTACGAACAAGAGCAGCGTCCGGAGTCCCAGGGAGTGTTGATGGATTATTAAAAGCCTGGAAAGATCATGGCTCAGGTAATATATCGCGACGGGAATTACTCGCACCTGCCATTGCCCTAGCTGAAAGAGGATTTGAATTAAGCCATTATGAAGCAAAGCGCTTTAACGATAACAAAGATTTGTTTTTAAAGAATAAAGCCGCTGCTAAGATATTTATCCGCGGAGATAGAAAACCCTGGAAAGCAGGAGATAGATTTATTCAAAAAGACTTGGCCAGAACTTTAAAACGGATTTCCCGGGAAGGCCGAGATGGATTTTATACTGGAAAAACAGCGGATCTTATCATAGCAGAAATGAATAGGGGTATTGGCTTGATCACCCATTGGGATTTACTACACTATGAATCGAAATATCGTAATCCGATAAGGGGCTCCTTTAATGAATATGATATCATTTCCATGGGTTTACCCAGTTCTGGAGGTACTATCCTGTTAGAAATGCTCAATATGCTTGAAAACTTTCCCCTAACGGAATTGGGCTGGAATTCATCTGATTATATCCACCTGCTGACTGAAGTTGAACGCAGGGCTTATGCTGATCGAGCCGAACACCTGGGTGATGTTGACTTTTGGACACCACCCTTATCAATGCTAACAAGCAAAAAATATGCAAAAGATCGCATGAATGATTTCTATGCAGATAAGGCAACAGCAAGTACGGTTGTTTTTGCTGGAGATCCGAGTGGTTATGAAAGCCCCGAAACAACCCATTATTCTGTTATCGATAAAGACGGCAATGCGGTAAGTGTAACTACCACTATAAACTTAGGATATGGTGGAGGTATTCTTGTCGAAGGGGCTGGATTTTTTCTAAATAATGAAATGGATGATTTTTCTGTTAAGCCTTGGGTACCTAATGCTTTTGGACTAGTAGGGAATGCTGCCAATGCTATCCAGCCCGGGAAACGTCCCTTAAGCTCGATGACACCTACAATTGTATTAAAGAATAAAGAGCCATTTATCATACTTGGCTCACCTGGCGGTTCAAGGATTATAACAGCTGTATTACAAACAATATTAAACGTAACCGTTCACAATATGGATATACAAGAAGCTGTATCAGCGCCAAGAGTGCATTCACAATGGCTGCCTGATGTAATTATGGCTGAGTCATACAGTATAGTCAAAGATGTAGAAACATCGCTAATAAATAAAGGTCATAAAATTTTACCTTATAAAAACATTGGTGATGTAAATGCAATTTTAATAAATGAGTACGGTTATTTTGGCGGAACAGATATAAGAGGAGAAAATACTGCAATAGGTTATTGATCAACTATATCCTTAATTTCTTTTTCCCATATCTGAATTCGATTTTCAACCCATTTCAACCCTGGGAATTCAATAGTCTCCACTAAACCATCTGGATCTATCCACACCCAATTTTCTATAGGATTACCCAAGCTGAAATTTCCCTTGAGTGCTATAGTACTATCTGGATACCACCAAGTCCAGTGACCAATATATAATCCATTTTGAAATTCACCTTCCAAACTTTTTACACCGTCAGGATACCATTCACTTTGTTGACCATGGGGTTTCCCCTTTGAATAATTATGAACATATAGCTGATGTCCGTTGGGATACCAGCGCATTTGAGTGCTATCTTTTAAATTATTTTTCCAATAAAACTCCCATTGGGGTGTACCATTTTCATACCAACCCCGGTCGTTACTTTGCTTTAATCCATTAAAATAATTAGCCTCTCCCTCTTTGCGCCCTGATTTATACCACAAAATCATTTTACCCTGTAGTTTACCATTTTGGTATGGCTCAGCAGAAGAAACAATTCCATTTTGATACCAGAAAGTCCAGGTACCTCGTTTCAAGCCACCCAAATATTCTCCTTCCTGTTTGATTTTTCCGCTAGGGTACCAATATGTCCAGATACTATCCTGATAAAGGTTATTAAAAAATCCCTCCTGTTTTTTTACCCCGTTTTCATAATACCAGATCCAATGTCTATCTTGAATACCATCTGTTAACATTCCTTTAAATTCGAATTGTCCATTATTATACTTATAATAAACCTCTCCAGTATAGGGTTCTTCCTTTTTAAGTAGGTATTTCCTCTCTGTTCCATCTAGATCATAGCGGCTAACTAAATCCAAAATGTTAATCTGTCCGCAAAGACTAGTAAAAAACACTAGTAATAAGTATTTAGATTGTATTGTTTTAATTATTTCAGTTATTCCATACAATTTGTTTAAGAACAATTAATTATATATCAGACAAGTATTCCGCAAACCCAATTATATTTTAATTAATCAGCAGATCTTCAACAAGCTGAACAAAAATTGAAGACCCTACCAAAAGTGCATTTTCATCAATGTCAAAGTGGGAACAATGATGAGGCACTGTAAGAAATTCTCGATCAGTTGGCGCTGAACCAACAAAGAAAAAACATCCGGGAATTTTCTGGACATAATAACTAAAATCCTCCCCGCCCATTGATAAATAAGGAAGACCGCAGCCGTTACCAACCACTTTTTCCGCAGAGAACTTCAGTTTTTCATACGCTATTTCATTATTGATGGTTGGCGGATATCCATCCATGTAGGTGAATTTAATATCTGCACCAAAGGTGCGGCTAATACCATTAATTATTTCTTCCATCCTCCATTTAATCATTTGTCGATTATCTTCTGTATAGGCCCTAGTAGTACCTTTTAACACAACTTTGTCAGCAATTACATTGAAATTATGGCCGCCACTAATTTGGCCTACGGTAACCACAGTACTTTCCAAAGGATTTGTATTACGGCTAACAATACTTTGTAATGCAGTCACCAAGTGGGCGGAAACTAAAACGGCATCAACTGTACCCTGGGGTGTGGCACCGTGACCACCAACTCCTTTAATGGTTATTGCGAATTCATCGGCGGCTGCCATTGTAGGTCCATCCTTAACCCCAACTTCGCCATATTTCTGGTAATTCCATAAATGGATACCATATATTTCATCAACCGTATCCAAACAGCCGTCCTCGATCATATAGCGGGCGCCACCGCCGCCCTCCTCAGCAGGTTGAAAAATAAAGCGGATATTTCCTTTTAATTGTTCTTGAAATTGTTCTAGGACTGTTGCGGCACCGAGCAGCATAGCTGTATGTCCGTCATGTCCACAGGCATGCATAATTCCATCATTCACAGAACGGTATGGAATATCTCCGGTTTCCTGAATCGGTAAGGCATCCATGTCTGCGCGCAAACCGATTGTCGGGCCACCTTTATTTCCCTTCAGATCGCCTACTACCCCCGTTTTACCGATACCGGTCACTACATCAAAACCAAGGTCTTTCAGGTGTTCAGCGACCAGTTCGGATGTACGATGTACATCGAATCCAAGTTCAGGATATTTATGAATATCCCGGCGAATAGCGATTATATCATCTGCTATTGCTGCTACTTCAGATCTTACCTTTACAGCCATCTTATAATGCCATGCCCTTAATAATTTCGGTCAAAAGATTGGTAAAATCATCTTTAACCTGAGCGGATACTTTTATAACGTCATCGTGGGAAAGCGGTTCATCAATGATCCCTGCCGCGTAATTGGTAATTGTGGAAATACCCAGGGCCTTCATCCCTAGTTCAGCTGCTGCCTGGATCTCCGGTACCGTACTCATGCCTACCGCATCTCCCCCAAGAGATCCTAAAAATGATACTTCCGCTGGTGTTTCGTATGATGGGCCCAATGTCCAACAATAAGTTCCCTGTGTTATGGGTAAATCTATTCGATTTGCTGATTTAACAGCCAGTTTGATATATGCTTGATCATGATATGGTGGGCCTGAATATTCCTCCGGTTCAGCCACACTGGCGCGGAAGGTACAATCCATATGACTATCGATGAGCATCAAACTCCCTGGTCGCAGATCAGGTTTCAGGGATCCAGCCGCGTTGGTAATTATTAATGATTCGATACCCAGCGCATGAAACAATTGAACAGGTAACGTTATCGTTTGTATATCATAACCTTCATAGTAATGGAACCGTCCTTTGGCGGCCAGCAAAGGAATATCATGTAATGATCCAATAGCTAATTCACCAGCGTGGCCTCGGACCGTTGATTCTGGATAGTCTGGTATATCTTTGTATGGTATTAACATGACATTATTCATCTGATCACAAAATCCACCCATTCCGGACCCAAGTACAACAGCAATACTGGCTCGGATCTCAGTCCGGTCAATAATGAATTGTTTCATTGCTGATATATTATATCTCAATTAAAACTTACCTGATCCAAAACAGCGAGCTGACCACAGCCACCATTAATTTCCGTTCCCTTACTCCAGCGAATGGTTACCATAAAATTTGCACCTTGAAGTCGATTTACAAATTGTTCAATTTTTTCTTCACTTGAACGGTGGAACGGTCCATCAATTTCATTATAAGGAATCAAATTAAGCTTACACGGCAAATTGCCGATTAGATCCAATAGTCTATCTGCATCTGCAATATCATCGTTTACATCGGCCAACAATACATATTCCAGTGTAATCATTTTTTTGGATATATGATAGTAATCCCAGGCAGATTGAATCAAGGAACCCATTGAATGTGTTTTTGAAATAGGCATAATCTTCACGCGTTGATCCTGACTACTGCTATTCAGGCTGACTGCCAATTTATACTTATGACCTTCTTGGGTGTATTGCTGGATCTTTGGCACAATACCGACTGTGGATATGGTAATTCTTTGTGCGCCCAGATTTATACCTTCTTTGTGGTTAAGCAAGTCAGCTGCATTTATCACCTGCTGATAATTTAAAAATGGTTCGCCCATACCCATAAACACCACATTAGTAATCCGTTTATTAATGGAATTCAGTATCAGCAAATATTGATCAACTATTTCTCCGGCAGTGAGATTTTTTATGAATCCCATTTTTGCTGTTGCGCAGAATTTACAATCTACGGCACAGCCCACCTGAGTACTGACACATAAAGTGACTCGTTTTCCCTCTTCCATAATGACTGATTCGATTTTTTCACCAGAAGGTAACTGGAGTAGAAACTTCTGAGTTGGCTCAAAATCTGAGCTTGTTTTTTTTATTAGGGCCAAAGGATGTAAAACATATTCATTGGCAAGTAAATCACGAAATGAAGATGGCAAGGTATTCATCGCATTAATGAAATCGACCTGTTGTTTATACACCCAGTGGAACAATTGTTTTCCTCGAAATGGTAATTCGTCATGCACTACCGCAAGGGTCTCCATTGCGGAAATATCCATACCAACTAGTTGAACTTTTTGGGTTACTCGTGCGTTAGACATACCACTGAATTTCCAGTGCTTGTAATGACAGAACAAGACAATAACATTGTTTCCTGAGAGGGTGCCATTTAATTTTGACCCCTTCTGAATCATAAGCAAAATAATAGATGGAAATTACGTGGATAAAATGACAGACATAAAGCTGGTGAAGCAGCTTACAGAATCTCGTGATCGGTTCAATACGGAAATATCAAAACGTATTGTAGGACAGCAAGATATAATAGATCATATTCTTATCGCTTTACTTTGTCGGGGGCACACCCTTTTAGTTGGTGTCCCTGGGTTGGCAAAAACTTTATTGATAAAATCAATTGCTGAGCTATTAGACCTGAATTTCAGCCGTATTCAATTTACGCCTGACTTGATGCCAAGTGATATTACAGGAACAGAGATCATTGAAGAAGACCATAATACTGGAAAAAGGGAATTTCGATTTTTTAAAGGACCTGTTTTCGGAAACATAATTCTAGCTGATGAAATTAACCGTACTCCACCAAAAACACAGGCTGCATTATTAGAAGCGATGCAGGAGCATAAGGTTACCACAGCTGGTCAGACCTATACACTTGAAGAACCATTCTTTGTTCTGGCGACACAAAATCCCATTGAGCAGGAAGGTACTTACCCATTGCCTGAAGCACAGCTGGATCGCTTCATGTTCAATATAAAGATCGATTACCCTTCCTTCGAAGAAGAGGTGGCAATTGTCAAATCTACCACCAGTGGAATAGACAATGAATTAAATATCATACTCGACCGGGGAGACCTGCTGCTTTATCAAGACCTTGTGCGCAGGGTACCTATTGCAGATAATGTTATTGAATTCGCTGTTGACCTGGTGTCCAAGACCCGCCCGCAATCAGATAAGGCATTCACTGCGGTCAGCGATTGGATCGAATGGGGTGCGGGACCCAGGGCATCACAATACCTGGTACTAGGTGCAAAAGCAAAAGCTGTGTTGGACGGCAGGCCTGCGCCTGAAATAGATGATATAAAAGCAATGGCTCGACCTGTACTAAGGCATCGTTTAATTACCAACTTTAATGCGGAGGCAGAGGGGTTAAGCACTGATGATATTCTTTCTATCTTATTGGAAAAAGACACAAAGTAAATTTTATGGAATCAATTGATAAACGAAAATACCTGCAGCCAGAAATGGTAGCGCGGCTGAGTAATATGTCTCTGCGGGCACGATTAGTGGTTGAAGGATATATAATAGGCCAGCATAAAAGCCCCTTCCATGGTTTTAGCGTGGAATTTGCTGAACACCGCGCTTACGGTCCGGGCGATGAAATACGCCATGTTGACTGGAAATTATTTGCAAAAACAGATCGGTATTTTGTAAAACAATATGAAGAAGAAACAAATTTGCGTTCCTATATCATATTGGATACCAGTCGATCAATGGATTACAAAAGTGGCAGTGTATCCAAGTTGGAATACGGAAACTATCTTGCTGCAGCATTATCTTACCTGATGCTTAACCAGCAAGATGGGGTCGGACTCGTTCTCTTTGATAACAAGATCCAAAAGTTTCTCCCACCGCGGTCAATACCCAGTCAAATCAATGCAATATTGACCCATTTGGATAACGTAGGCCCTGGAGAGGATACAAACATAGGTATCGTATTGCATGAGATGGCTGAGCGGATCAAGAAACGGGGCTTGGTGATCTTTATATCAGATTTATTGGATGAACCTGATACAATTATTGGTGGTCTAAAACATTTCAGACACAATAAACAAGAAATAATCGTATTTCACATCTTGGATAGAAAAGAACTGGAATTTGATTTTAATGATCGTACCCGGTTCAAGGATATCGAAACGGGGGAACTGATAACTACCGAACCGTGGCAGATACGAAAAGTTTACCAAAAAGCTGTTCAAGCATACCAAGATTCGTTCCGTTTACGGTGCCGCGAACAAAAAATCGATTATGTGCCTCTATTCACAGACCAAAACCTGGATCTTGCCTTAAATAAATATTTGAAGAAGCGGAAACGCTTAGGCTAACAAAAAACCCCCACGTGGGGGTTTTTTATTTGATCTATTATAAACTCTTTACTAACCGCCCAATCGCTTCGCTTTTTCTAAATAGCGTAGTGACTCATCAGGTTCTCCCTGTTGCAACAATACGCGCGACATACCCCGATAATGATCAGGATTATCCGGATCAATAGCGATCAATTCCCTATAGAATTTTTCTGCTTTGCGCCATTTTTCTGCACTTTCAAACAACTGCGCCATACCCATCACCGCTTCAATATCATCAGGGTTTTCATCAAGGGCATTAATAAAATTGTATTCAGCCTCTTCTAAATTACCTACCCTGTTATACAGAATACCCAGGTTGAAATACAGATCCGCTTTTACTTCACGGTCCGTTTCTTTATCAATTGCAATTTCATAAGTCTGGATCGATTCTTCCAACTGCCCTGTATCGTAGTAAATCTGAGCCAGATTTCTAATAGATTTTGTATTACTCGGTTCCAGTTCAACAGCTTTTTTAACATAAGGTAACGCAGCTTCAAAATCTTGTTTTTGCATAAATATTTGACCAGCTGTCACATTCACAGTGGCGTCATCGGGTGATAGCGCCACTGCTTTTAAGATATAATCCTCTGATTTATCAGTATTGCCGGCCAAGTGATTACAACGAGAAAGCATTGTGTATGATTGCGCCTCATCCGGTTTTATTCTGGCTGAAACCTCGAAGGTGGTAATAGCCTTTTTCATTGCTGCATTAGATGCTGAATCCGAAGAAGCGGCTTGATACTCATTAAACTCCACAACGCCCCTATTGTATATTTCTGCCCAAAATTGTGATCGGGCCATAACAACAAATTCCTTAACTGTTTTCTCTTGCCCTAATATTTTCTTATTTGGGTCAATGGTCAAGGCCCTATCAAAAGACTGGTTCATCTTTTCCCAATCTTTTTTCTGCACACCATAGATATGATACCCAAGTTGGTAAGGTATCTCTGGATTCTCCGGCTCTGCATCAACCGCCTTTATGAGAAACTCTTCTGCTTTCTCCCATTCCTGTTGCTGAATGTACAATTTAGCAGATGTATACTCTTGGCTCGTGCAGTCTACAAATATTACTGCCGCAAACCCAAGGAGGGCGATCCATATACGTTGTTTATTTAACATTTTTTTCTCTTGACTAAATTTTGATTAAAAAGCTGGTGAAATTAGGAGTAGATCGCAATCCTATCAAGAATTAAGGGTTTTACGCAGGTAGTCCTTACGGTGATTAATTTCCTCATTAGATGCACGATGCAGCGATTCAATACCAAACCCTTCGATACAAAGGCTCGCTAGGGCTGAACCATTAATAATTGCTTCTGTCATGGACTCACCATGGGCCACAGCAGCTGCCAAACCACCGCCAAAGGCATCGCCCGCACCGGTCGGATCCACTACATTTTGCACGGGAAATACGCCTATTGTATCCACGCTGTGACCAGAGTACAAACGAGCACCTTTCGTACCGCATTTTATGACCACTTGCTGTGGACCAAGGGACTGCAAAACGGCACCTTGATCATCATGATTCTTTCGACGAGTGAATTGCTCAGCTTCAAACTCATTAAGCAGTAAAACATCACAGTAACTGATAACTTCTTTTAATTTTTTCCGTGCTGTGTCGATCCACAAATTCATAGTGTCGATAATTACGCATTCCCGTTTTAAGTTCTGCTGTAATACAGATAATTGCAATTTGGGATGAATGTTAGCCAAAAAAAGGAACGGGATATTTTTATTTTTTTCTGTCAGTTTCGGTTCATAGTCAGCAAATACACCTAATTCAGTAAATAATGTTTCGCGATCATCCCAATCTTCCGGATAGCGGCCACCCCAACTAAACGTTTGTCCGTCTTTTTGATCCAGGTTGGATAGATCCTGCGAATATTCTTCAAATATCTTCATTCCTTCTGCAGGAAAATCCGTACCAATTATCCCAACCAAATGCACATCGGCCGATTTACCCGCAGACACAGTAGCATAGGTCGCCGAACCACCTAGAATGGATTCCCGTCGATCAGAAATAGTTTCGATAGTATCCAAACCAATGGAACCAACTATCAGTATAGATTTGCCTGACATACAGGTCTCCATTTTAAGGGATTTCGAAAAGATGAACAAAACCATATTATCTTGCTAAAAGGAAGGCCATGGCATTATATTTTGAGCTTATGGTAACTAAAACGTTTGCTATCCTAACAGATATCCACTCCAATCTCTTCGCATTGGAGCAGGGAATCTCTATCATAGAGGAAAGAAAGGATGTGGATCAGCTGGTCTGTCTGGGAGATTGTTTTGCTTTAGGTCCTGCTCCAAAGGAGACCCTAAGTCTTCTTAAAAGTCTGGATAATTGCATATTTATTCGTGGTAACCATGACCGTTACCTCATTGAAAAACTCTGGGAGCAAGAACAGCCATCCCTGGAAGGCATGGATCCCTATGATCCAATCTGTCAAGCGATCGTTGCCAACGAAGAATGGACCGCTGCGCAACTTGGACAAGAAGGGTTGGATTTCGCCCTGGAAATGCACGTGGCCCATCGGGAAATAATTGGCAATATATTGGTAGAATTCACCCATGCCTGGTATCAACGGGATGACCAGCCGCCCTCAATGGAGGAAATCAAGAACTGGCGTAATCATATTAAAAACTCATACCCAAAAATCGAAAAATTCATTTTTGTACACGGTCACATACATACGCCAAGGTACGAAACAGAAGACGATCTGACCATTTACTGTCAGGGATCAACAGGATTGCCATTTGATGAAACGCCGAAAGGCGCGGTTGCATTTCTCACTGTGGGTGATTCCGTAGAATGGGATGTTGTCAGGTATGATTATGACCGAGACGCTACGGTTAACTTGCTGGAAGAACGGCAGCCGCCATTTTATTCCAATCTGCAGAATACTGTTCGCTATGCTACCATCAAAAATGATTAGTAAATCCAGCGCTGTAGTAATATAATTCTTTAATTTTTACCGCAATTAATCAAATTACATGCTTTATTTTGACCATAGTGCGACAACACCTATTCACCCTGATGTACAATCATTGATCAATGAATTAAATCATGACATTTATGGGAATCCTTCTAGTATCCATGTCGCGGGTAGAAAAGCAAAACACGTAGTCGAAACAGCCAGAAAACAAATCGCTGATGCAGTAAACTGCGCTCCCAAAGAAATCATTTTTACCGGTGGCGGAAGCGAAGCGAATAACCTGGTCCTGTGGAACATGATCCACAGAGATCGGAAACACGTCATCACCAGTGCAATTGAACATCCGGCCATTCTTGCTGTGTTGCGACAATTGGAACACCTGGGTATAACGCACACCATAATCCCGGTTAATAAATATGGCTGGGTAAATCCAGAAGATATTGATGCGGCAATCAGGGATGATACAGGACTCATAACCATAATGCTGGCCAATAACGAAGTCGGTACAGTTGAACCATTACAGGATATCGCTAAGATTGCGAAAAAACACGACGTCCTATTCCACTCTGATGGTATCCAAGTAATGGGAAAATTACCTATTGATGTACAAGAATTAGGTATGGACATGATGAGTTTTTCAGCACACAAGTTCTACGGACCCAAAGGTGTTGGTGCTCTGTACATTAAAGAGGGCATTTCAATGAAGCCCCTTATTATTGGTGGTAGTCAGGAGAAAAGTCTACGGGCAGGTACAGAAAATGTGGGCGGAATCGCAGGTTTAGGATGTGCAGCAGAGCTGGTAACCAAATCTTTAAGCGATGTAGGTCCTTCTTTGACAGCACTTGAGAAGCAATTCAAGACGAAGTTCAGTGAACAGCATGCAAACGTAATATATAATGGTTTTGGAGACAACCACCTGGCGGGATTGATCAATATTACAATCCCCGGAATTGCCAGCGATCTGCTGTTGATCCATCTGGACAGTGAGGATATTGCTATTTCCAGTGGTTCGGCCTGTTCTTCTGGAACTATCAGTCCATCACCGGTATTAAAGGCGATGGGTATTAGTGATAAACAAAATCTGGAAACTATCCGGATCAGCGCCGGGCGGGACAACACCAGTGCGGAAGTTGACCAACTTGTAGAAACCATGACCCGCGCTATTGCCACCATCCGTAGAAATGCCAGATGAGTGAAAAAATAATCGTTGGATTAAGCGGTGGTGTTGACAGTTCCGTCGCTGCCTTGCTACTGCACGAGCAGGGTTATGATGTTGAATGCATTTTCATGAAAAACTGGGAAGATGATGATGGCGAAATCTGTTCATCTGCTGAAGATTACAATGATGCATTGCAGGTATGCGAGATCCTGGGTCTGCCACTTCATAGTGTTAATTTTTCACAGGAATACTGGGACAAGGTTTTTGCATATTTTCTCGCAGAGTATAAAGCGGGTCGGACTCCCAATCCGGATGTATTATGCAACCGTGAAATAAAATTTAAAGCATTTCTGGATTATGCTCTGCAACTAGGCGTGAGTAAAATTGCAACAGGACACTATGCTAATGTTGAGGAGACCCCTTCAGGGTTCCAGCTTTTGAAAGGTACTGACCGCAATAAAGATCAAAGTTACTTCCTTTATATGCTATCAAATAAACCGTTGTCTAAAAGTGCATTCCCAATCGGTAAAATACAAAAACAAGAGGTGCGGCAACTCGCCAAAAAAGCTGGACTGCCCACAGCGGGGAAAATGGATAGTACCGGTATTTGTTTCGTTGGTGAACGGAATTTTCGGCAGTTCCTCGAGCGGTATCTACCAGAACAACCAGGAGACATCATTTCAAATGAGGGGGAAAAAGTTGGAACTCATGACGGCCTCATGTATTACACTATAGGTCAAAGAAAAGGTTTAGGGATTGGCGGCGGCCACGGCAAATCTAATTCACCATGGTACGTGATCGAAAAAATTATGGATAAAAATAATCTTATAGTATGTCAGGGTAATGATCATCCCCTGCTCTATAGTAATATCATTACCGCAAGCCAATTACACTGGATCTCTGGGGCGGCGCCTGATGCGGGAAAACAACTGGCGGCAAAAATACGTTACCGACAAAAAGATAAGACCTGCAAGATTGAACCAGTGAATGATGATTCAGCTATAATTTATTTTGACGAACCAGTTTTTGCGGCGGCGCCTGGTCAGTCTGTGGTTTTATACGATGGTGAAGTTTGCCTAGGTGGTGGCATCATCGAACCCTACGTAAATTAACCTCCTGATCATGAAACGCAGCACCGCAACTAAACAAATTACAACATTGCAAGTTATTACTGATTCACCCGAAATTTCGGGTGTCTATAAGAAAGAGCAATTAACAATTTTATTATTAAATTACTAATATGAGAATTCTACATAACTGCATCATTATTTTTTACATTCTAGGCGGGGGTCTCTGGGGCCAGCTTAAATCCCAGGTACCGGATCAAAATACGGGAGCAATGATTACCGGTAATAATATGTCAACAACCGTTCCCTTACTAGACCCCAATCGCTTCAATATGCACCATAATTTTTCCATGTCTACAATGTCTCTTGGCGGCCAAGCGATGAATGTAGCTGCCTATACCAATATGATGACCTATGAATTAAATCCCAATCTTCACCTGGGTGCAAGTTTCAGTCTCATTCAGCCGACAGGCATGATGGGGCTAGGTAATTATGGTCTGAACAAGACCCAATTTTTATATGATGCGAACCTGCAATATCGGCCATCGGAAAATACACTTATTGAATTCAATATGAGTAATCGTCCTTACTATAATCGCTATAACCGTCACAGATTGGAATATCATCCGTTTTATAATAACTATTATATGGAACGGGACCCCTAATTAATTCCTGTCCCTGATGTCAGTAGGTTTAACTCCAAATTAAATTACCACTGTAGATGCCTCGGAAAAAATCCGCCTTATTTAGTAAAAAGAAAAAATCAAAACGGGGCGGGCGCAAAGATTTACAGGGGTCATTAATAAATTCAGCTATTGTTGTTTTATCATTGCTGCTGGTCGCCTTCATTTTCTCTTTTACCACACGGCAGACACACCACGGTGTCCCCATCGAAGTTACCTTCCCTGCCCTTCCCGAACAGCCAAGACTGGCCGTTGAAATCTATGAACAGAAACCAGTTATGGATATCGAGGTTGAGATCCTGAATGGCTGCGGAATTGCAGGTCTGGCCTCAAAAGTATCAGCTCTTTTACGGGATAATAATGTGGATGTGGTCCGTTCGGAAAATGCTGATAATTTCAACTATACCCAAACCATGTTGATTTTAAGAAATGAAAACCTGGAAGATCTAAATTACGTCGCCAAAACGCTGGGTCTGGATCCTGCGGAAGACCCGCGCGTGATTCACCAGCCAGATGAAAGCCTTAACGTAGACTTGACGTTAATTCTTGGTAAGGACTTTAAATCGATAAAATCTATACAAACGTATATAGATAACTGATCAAAACCACTGTCGTCTGTTAAATTAAATACTTCTGGCTCAGGAAAGCTCGCTGAATCAATTGCCCATCTCGCCCTAGATAAAAAAGCTGAAAATATACTGGTAATACATGTTGCCGAACTGACCAGCATAACAGACCATTTTGTCATTTGCTCTGCGGCCACGGATATCCAGGTGAAAGCCATAGCCGATGGTATTCGCAAAGGAACAGACAGTAAAGCATGGCGCATCGAAGGTTATGAACAACTAAATTGGGTTCTGCTGGATTATGTAGATGTTGTAGTACATATTTTTAAAACAAGTGAGCGGGAATATTATCAGTTAGAAAGGCTGTGGGCCGACGCACAGCTAACAGAATACAATGATTGAAATCAAACAATATATTAGCGAAGTAATTCATGCTGGTCTGGCCAAATTAGAGATCAAAGAATATGCGCTCGTAGAAAATTCTGCAAATCCTGCCTTTGGTGATTTTTCATCCAATATTGCCATGGGGCTGGCCAAAACACTGCGGAAAAATCCACTGGAAATTGCGGAAATGATCCAGGTAGAATTGACAATTGATAAAAAAATAATTTCTGAACATTCAGTTACACCACCGGGGTTCCTCAACTTTCGTGTAGCAAAATCATTTTACCAGGAAACTGTTACGCAAATCATTGCGGCGGCTGGTACATACGGACGAACAGATACTGGAAAAGGAAAGAACGCTAACGTAGAATTTGTCAGCGCCAATCCAACCGGACCACTCACTGTTGGCCATGGACGGCAAGCAGTACTGGGTGATACAATCGCTAATATCCTGGAATGGCATCACTACGATGTAACGCGGGAATATTATTATAATGATGCGGGCCGGCAAATGCGTATACTGGGCCAATCGGTTGCAGCGCGTTATTTTGAGCAATTAGGCCGGGAAGGTGACTTTCCGGAAGACGGATACGAGGGTGAATACATTAAAACCATCGCTACAGAGATCCGTGAGCAGCATGGGGATAGCTTAGCGCTAGATGATAAAATATTCCGTACCCATGCAGAAGAATTGATATTCGCGGATATTAAAAATACTCTCGAGACAATAGGAATTAACCATGATATTTTTTCCAATGAACGAACTTACTACGACAATGGTGCCATTGATGCGCTGGTAGAGGATCTACGCAATAAGGACCTTATATATAAATCTGAGGGCGCAACATGGCTTAAGGCAACTGCTTTGGGGCTAGAAAAGGATCGCGTGTATTACAAAAGCAGTGGCGAACCAACTTATCGGTTGCCGGATACGGCCTACCATCGTGACAAATTGAATCGAAATTTTGACCTGATCATTGACATCTTTGGAGCAGATCATGCGGACACCTACCCTGATGTTTTAGCGGCCCTGGAGGCATTGGATATCGATACCGCACCGGTCAGGGTGTTGATCCATCAGTTTGTTACGCTGCTCAAAAGCGGCGAAAGAGTCAAAATGTCAACGCGCAAAGCCACTTTCGTCACATTGGAAGAATTGATCAAGCAAGTGAATACCGATGTGGTGCGCTACTTTTTTATCATGCGCAGTATGAATAGTCACTTGAATTTTGATCTTGATCTGGCGGTGAACCAATCAGAAAAAAATCCTGTATATTACCTTCAGTATGCCCATGCCCGGATCTGCAACATCATTAAAAATGGGGCAGAAAAAGATCTGACCGTTACTGGCGATTTGGATTGTGCGCTTTTATTAAATGAATCAGAGATATCATTGATCAAAGTCCTTAACGTATTCCCGGAAGTGATGGCCACAGCGCTGGAAAATATGGAACCCCAAGGAATCGCAAATTACCTCCATCATATGTCTGCAGAATTTCACAAGTTCTATGCTTCGTGCCGGGTCATTACAGATGACCACGATCTTTCCACAGCTCGCCTTAACCTTATCACTGCAGTAAAAATAGTGTTGGGTAATGGATTGGGCGTCCTGGGTGTCAGCGCCCCAGAACGCATGTAAGAATTCAAGTGGAGGCGGGGAGATTCGAACTCCCGTCCGAGACAGATGCTAATAAAACGTCTACATGCTTAGTTATCTGATTTTGTCTTATTGACAGTCCCACCAGATATCACTGAGTCTGTCAACCAGCTTACCAAGTATCTCATCCCTTTGCTGTAAGCAATCGCAGGGACCAGTCCATGCTTATGACGCCCTTAGATCAAACCATAGACAAATTCAATCTAGGGCGGGCAGAGCTTATTAAGCTGCAGCCATATAGCCGTAATCGGCATTTATTAATAGTCCGGGGATATTAAAGAGGATCCCGGAACCTCTGCTTGCGATTCTACCATTATCATGCCCCGTCGAAACCGGTCGCCCCCATTGTCAAAAAACGTGAGTTTGATTAATATTAAGGATTCAGCAGATAAGCCGCAACCGCTTAGTATAAATTAAAAATAATGAAATTGTTCCTGAAAAAGAAAGGCCCCGAACGCCAACCCGGAGCCATTCACTTATTCACTTGCCAACCTCCAAGATTATAATTCTTTATTTCAATCAAATTCTAATCTTATAGGCAAGTAAAAACTAAGCGGGGTATGAATACTGCGCAAGTGGTAAAGTGGAAAATTTGATGAATATTTGATAATTTTTCAATGCGCGGCCAATTTTGGTAATGGAGAATGCATGGTGGTTCTTAATCCTAAACACCTTTATCCGGAGGGGTTTGCTCAATGACGATTGCTATACTGATCGAGAACACCATTAAGGCAGCTGGACAATTTCTGGAGTGATTTTTCATTGTAATTCATAACATTTGTCCTATTTTCCTTCGAAAAGACTGCCTTTCTTTCAATGAAATTATCTGTCAGCCAAGATCATAAAAACTATCAAATTGATCTAACATCAGCCGTTTGCCTGGCGATTCCTTATGATTACCATGGCAGCCAGCCAAATTTCTACGACGTGCCGCCTGGAAAAGCGGTGCCATTTCAACAGCACGATTTTATTGGCAAGGTGAAAAATAATAATGGTTGCGATGTGATGATCATTAATCAAAATATCCATTGTACCGGGACCCACACAGAATGTGCAGGTCATATTTTGGAAAAGGATATTTATATCCACGATGTATTATTGCCCGGATTCATCCGTACGGAATTAATTTCTGTTACACCACGTAAATGGTCAGAAACCAATGAATCCTATCACTGTAATGTTAATGATGATGACTGGGTCATTACCGAAAAGGAACTTGAAACAAAACTGTTTCATTCGGTATATGGTTTGGCACTCCGGACTCTACCAAATACAAAAGAAAAATTGACGCGCAACTATAAGGCATCAAATACAGCCTTTTTTACCATGGAGGCCATTACTTTCCTGAATAATCTGGGGATAAAACATTTAGTAGTTGACCTCCCTACCATTGATCGCACGAATGATGACGGTATGCTTGGGAATCATCATCGTTTTTTTGAGACCAAACCACCCTATAACAAAACAATCACTGAATTTGCCTTCATTCCAGATTCTATTGAAGATGGACCATATTTTATGATAATCGAAATTCCAGCGATGCAGTTGGATGCTGCGCCTTCACGACCTTTTTTACTTAAATTTGAGGAGAATAAATGAGTAAAGAAAAATCCCATCCACCACAATATTACCAGGATTATCTAGGCCTAGAAAAAATCCTAAATTGTCAACATTTGATTAGCAAGGAGTATGGTAAACCTGCCCATGATGAGATGCTGTTTATCATCATTCACCAGATATATGAATTATGGTTTAAACAGATCCTTTTCGAACTGGATTCAGTTCTTGATATTTTTAGTAAAGACGAGATTCAGGAATCTCATATCGGCACAGCTGTATCCCGCCTGGATCGGGTTATTGAAATACAAAAAATTTTGATTGACCAAATACACGTTTTGGAAACAATGACACCCATGGATTTTTTGGATTTCAGGGATTTCCTAATTCCTGCCTCTGGATTTCAGAGTGTCCAGTTTCGATTGATCGAGAACAAACTCGGGTTAAGAAAAGTAGACCGCTATACTTACGGTGGGACGGATTACCATACTCATCTTAAAGAGCCAGATCAAGCCAAAGTCTTAGCATCTGAATCATCGCAGTCTCTTTTTGATGTAGTGGAAAAATGGTTGGAACGGACACCATTCCTAAATTGGGGTGAAACTTCTTTCTGGAAAGAATATGCGCAGGCCGTCGCAGACATGCTAGCCGAGGATAGACAGCTTATAAAAACCAATAAAACACTTTCCAAAACTGAAAAAGAAAAACACCTCATGGAATACGAAAAGACCGAAGCATCGTTTGGAGTAGTATTAAACGAAACACAACACAACAAATTAGTGCAGGAAAGAAAATGGCGCTTATCTCATAAAGCAACCCAGGCCGCTCTGTTAATATTGTTATACCGCGATCAACCCATTCTTTATAACCCTTATCATTTATTAACCAAATTGGTAGACGTTGATGAATTATTCACAACCTGGCGATATCGTCATGCACTTATGGTTTCTAGAATGATCGGCCGTAAAATTGGTACAGGAGGCTCTACCGGTTCAGAATATCTCAATAAAACAGCCGAGAAACACCACGTTTTCAGAGACATCGGTGAATTAACCACATTTTTGATCCCTCGATCGGCTTTGCCTCAATTACCGCAGGAAGTGGAAAATAACCTGGGGTTCTTTTATCATGTGCAAGGAAATTAATGGAGCAATTAGCTAATTTTATCAATGGCAAATTCATTCAGCCAAAATCTGAAGAATATATAGATGTATTTGAGCCGGCTACAGGGCAAGTGTATTCCAAAGTACCCAATTCCAGTTCAGCTGACATCAACGTCGCATTCCAAGCTGCAAATGCGGCTTTCTCTGGATGGTCTGAATTAACAGTTACCGATCGATCACAATACCTACATAAAATCGCTGCATTATTAGAATCTCAACTGGATGATTTTGCGGATTATGAATCCAGGGATACTGGAAAACCAGTTACGTTAGCGCAGTCCGTTGATATACCGAGGGCAATAGCCAACTTTCGTTTTTTTGCGGAATATGGTCCAACATTCAAATTCGATTCAGAGCTAAATAATGATCAATCCAAAAACAGGGTGGTTCACGCACCGCTAGGAGTTGTGGGTTGCATATCACCTTGGAATCTCCCCTTATATCTATTTACATGGAAAATAGCGCCAGCCCTGATGGCCGGCAACACTGTGTTGGCAAAACCTTCAGAAATCACGCCATATACTGCCTATAAACTTGGGGAAATATGTGTGGATGCTAACCTGCCTGCCGGTGTTTTAAATATTGTTCATGGTCAAGGAATAACCGCCGGTGACGCTTTAATTAATCATAAAGGAGTGCAAGCAATTTCTTTTACTGGTGGTACTGCCACGGGAAAAATAATTGCTCAAAAAACAGCGGCTTCTTTTAAAAAATTATCCTTAGAAATGGGCGGCAAGAATCCCGCCATTATTTTCACTGACTGTAATTATAATAAGATGCTGGAAACTGTTGTTCAGTCTTCATTTTCTAACCAGGGACAACTCTGTCTTTCCAGCTCGCGCATTTTGATTCAAACGGAAATTTTTGAGCAATTCAAACAAGGCTTCACCGGAAAGGTGGCGAAGTTGATTGTGGGAGATCCGCAAGATAATGAATCAAATCTGGGTGCGGTTTCATCCAAGAATCATTTTGAAAAAGTAATGAACTATATTGAATTGGCGCAAAAAGAAGGTGGAAAGATTCTTTGGGGTGGTAAGGCGGTAAAATTAAATGGACGCTGTAAAAAAGGGTGGTTCATTGAGCCAACCATTATCGAGGGATTGAACAATGCTTCCAAAACCAATCAGGAAGAAATATTCGGACCGGTTGTAACTTTAATTCCTTTTGATGATGAAGAGGAAGCCATTCAAATAGCAAACGAATCTGATTATGGTCTATCTGCAACTATATGGACAGAGGATAAAGAAAGAGCCACCCGAGTATCAAATCAGGTTGAAGCAGGCGTGATTTGGGTGAATTGCTGGCTGGTAAGGGATTTACGTACCCCATTTGGAGGCATGAAGCAATCCGGCATGGGTAGAGAAGGTGGAGCAGAAGCATTGAGGTTTTTCACTGAACAAAAAAATGTATGCACAAGTACCGTATAATATTGTATGAAATTTGAATCTGATAAGGCGCCCAAACCGGTAGGCGCTTACCCTCATGCCCGCAAAGTAGGAAATCTGCTTTTCCTGTCAGGAGTAGGACCACGAAAACCAAATACTAAAGAGATTCCGGGTGTGGAGTTGGATAAAGATGGAAATGTTATTTCATACGATATTGAGGACCAATGCCATGCCGTATTTGAAAATATCCGGATCATACTTGAAGAATCAGGCAGCAACTGGGATAATCTCGTGGATATAACTGTATTTCTAACGGATATGCGGAGAGATTTTGATACGTATAACCGTATTTATGCGAATTATTTCAAGGATAATCAACCCTGTCGGACCACCGTAGAAGTCACATCATTGCCAACGCCTATTGCAATTGAGCTCAAATGTATTGCAACCATTGATTAGGAGGAATTCATGCCTGTAACACCCCCACTACAATTTAAAAAATGGATCGATGAGAATCGTCATCTACTCAAACCGCCCGTAGGAAACAAAGTGGTTTACAATGGAACCGATTTTATGATCATGGTTGTTGGCGGACCGAATTCCCGGAAAGATTACCACGTGGATCCGGTTGAGGAGTTTTTTTACCAGATTGAAGGTGACATGCTACTTAAGATCATTGAAGATCGGAAAAGGGTCAATATTTCTATTAAAGAGGGTGAAATCTTCTTGCTGCCCAAAAATATTCCTCATTCTCCACAACGGTTTGAAAATACAGTCGGACTCGTGGTCGAATATCAAAGAGAAGAAGGTGCCCTGGACGCCTTTCAGTGGTACTGTGACGAATGTGATGCTCTACTTCATGAAGTCACATTGGACCTAGAAGATATCGTTTCCCAACTGCCACCTTTATTTGAAAATTACTGGAATAATGTAGAAGCCAGAACCTGCGATAAATGTGGTGCCGTACAACAACCTCCTAATTAGTAATAAAATTTGAAAATAGATATCCATACCCACATTCTGCCAAAGGAATGGCCGAATTTGAAAGAAAAATACGGGTACGGTGGCTGGATAAACCTGGATCACCATAAGACGGGCTGTGCGCGCATGATGAAGGATGAACATTTCTTCCGGGAAGTGGAATCAAATTGCTGGGATCCAGGTGTTCGTATGAATGAATGTGATGATCATGGCGTGGATGTACAGGTCCTATCCACTGTACCAGTAATGTTCAATTACTGGGCAAAACCAGATGATGCACTTGACGTTTCTAAAATACTGAATAATCATATTGCTGCTATTGTTGCTGAGTTTCCCAAACAATTTGCTGGGCTAGGTACTATTCCACTGCAGGAACCGGTAAAAGCAATAATGGAGTTGCAGCGCTGTATTCAGGAACTGGACTTAGCTGGTGTTCAAATCGGGTCAAATGTTAACGGTACAAACTTGAGTGACGAGTCGCTTTTCTCTGTTTTTGAAGCGGCAGCGGATCTTGGCGCTGCTATTTTTATTCATCCTTGGGACATCATGGGGAAAGAAGAGATGGAAAAATACTGGCTGCCCTGGCTGGTAGGGATGCCGGCGGAGACCAGCCGGGCGATTTGTTCTATGATCTTTGGGGGCGTGTTTGAGCGTTTGCCAAACCTGCGGGTCGCTTTTGCCCATGGTGGGGGATCCTTCCCGGCTACCGCAGGACGGATACAACAAGGGTATGATGTCCGTCCCGATCTTTGTGCTATCGATAATCAAGTTGATCCGCGAAACTATCTTGGAAAATTTTGGGTTGACTCATTGGTTCATGATGCGGATGCATTAGATTTTCTCATCAAAAAAATAGGTGCAGATAAGATCGCCCTGGGAACTGATTATCCTTTTCCCCTTGGAGAACTGGAACCAGGAAAATTGATCGAATCCATGGATTATCCCGATGAACAAAAAGACAAATTACTTTTTCAAAATGCTATGGACTGGCTGGGACTAGCTGGTAGCTATTTTTCATGACTTTCGAAAATTCCAGATCATTCGCAAAAACCCTGGATCAGAATGATCCACTGGGATCATACCGAGAAAAATTTCATTATCCGAAAAATAAGGAAAAAGAAGATGTAATTTATTTTTCCGGTAATTCTCTGGGGATTCAGCCTAAATCAGTTCGAAAACATGTTGAAAAGGAATTGTATGTTTGGGAAAGAGAGGGATTGCTTGGTCAGCATAGCCGCTGGCATAATTTCCATGAAAGGCTTATAGAAAACACTTCCAGGCTGGTGGGAGCGCAACCATCGGAAGTGGTGGTCATGAATGCTCTGACGGTAAATATCCACCTGCTGATGGTGTCATTTTATCAACCCAAGAAAGCCAGAAATAAAATCATCATTGAGCAAGGAACATTCCCGTCGGACCAATATGCAATTGAATCCCAAATCAAATTTCATGGATTTGACCCGCAGGATACGTTAATTGAACTTAGACCAAGGGAAGGTGAAACCACACTTAGAACGAAAGATATTCTGGCTGCAGTAAGGAAATTTAATGAAGAGCTGGCTACCGTGATTTTGGGAAGCGTAAACTATTATACAGGACAGGCCTTTGATATGCAGCCCATTACGAAAGCTGGACATGAAGCAGGGGCCTACGTTGGGTTTGATCTGGCCCATGGGGCTGGTAACCTGAAAATGAAGCTCCACGATTGGAATGTGGATTTCGCGGCTTGGTGCTCATATAAATATTTATGTGCTGGCCCCGGAGCGCCGGCAGGTATCTTTATCCATAAAACGCACCATGATTGGGCGGGGCCAAGACTTACCGGTTGGTGGGGTCATAATAAAAATACTCGATTTGAAATGGGGCCCGATTTCGATCCAATTCAAACAGCAGAAGGATGGCAGATCAGCAATGCGCCAGTAATAGGAATGGCACCGTTACTGGCTGCTATGGAAATATTTGATGAAGCAGGAATGGTTGCTATCCGGCTTAAAAGTGAAAAACTGACGGGTTTCCTGGAATATCTCATTGCAGTAAATTTACCGGCCGTAACGATCATAACGCCAGCAAACCCTGTAGAGCGCGGTTGCCAATTATCCCTGGTAGCACCTGGAGGGGAAAATACTTTTGAAAAGATTTCAAAAAAAGGGGTGGTGTGCGATTGGAGAAAGCCGGATGTAATACGTGTTGCACCCCATCCATTATTCAATCGGTATACTGAAGTGTATGACTTTGTTAATCTGCTAGAACAAAGTCTTAGTGAGTAAAGCGAATTTCACTCTGATTGGCGCCGGTTTGACCGGGCCTCTCCTAGCAACCTATCTGGCACAACGAGGCCATTCCGTTGAAATTTATGAGTGCCGTCCGGATATGAGGAAGGAATCAATTTCAGCGGGACGGTCTATCAACCTAGCGCTGTCAGCGCGCGGCAATCATGCGCTCAAAGAAGTTGGTTTGTACGATAAAATCAAACTCAATACCATTCCCATGAAGGGACGCATGATCCATGATTTGGATGGTAGCACCCATTTGCAGCCCTATGGACAAAAAGAAAATGAAGTGATCTTTTCTGTTTCGCGGGCCCAATTGAATATGGAGCTGATGACTTGGGCAGAAGAAACAGGAAATGTCACTATTCGATTTAATCATCAGCTGATATCAGCTGATTTAGAGCAAAATAAATTAATGTTCCAATTATCTGATTCATTGGAAGAAATCGAATTGTCATTCACCAGGGTTATTGGTTGTGATGGGTCCGCTTCAATCTTGAGAAAATCCATTGTAGAAAAAGCAGATATACAATATGTGAAAAAGCCACTGGGACATGGCTATAAAGAATTGACAATACCGCCCTTGGAATCGGGAGAATTTCAGATCGAACCAAACGCCCTGCATATTTGGCCCAGGGGCAATTACATGCTTATTGCCCTACCAAATAATGATTACTCCTTCACTTGTACTCTATTTTTTCCAATGGCGGGTGCAACCAGTTTTAAGACTGTAAAAACCGAAAAAGACATTTTGGATCTGTTTCAATCGCAATTTCCCGATGCGATTAAACTGATGCCAACCCTTGTAGAAGACTTCCAAAGTAACCCAACAGGTGACCTTGCTTCGGTGTATTGTAAGCCATGGCATTTTGTGGACAAGGCATTGCTAATTGGTGACGCAGCGCACGCAGTGGTACCTTTTTTTGGTCAGGGAATGAATGCATCGTTCCAGGACTGTTCTGCTCTAGCGATACTGATGGATCAAATCGAAGATGAATGGACAGCCATTTTTAACGCTTTTTCATCTACTCAGGTAGAAAATGGGCACGCCATCGCAGATATGGCCATTGAGAATTACCTAGAAATGCGTGATCATGTGAATGACACAGAATACAAAAAAAGAAGAAATGTGGAATTAAAACTGGAGCGTATGTTTCCAGGTCGGTTTATACCAAGATATTCCATGGTATCTTTCCATCAAATTCCTTATTCAGAGGTATATCAACGGGGGAGGAAGCAATTTAAGATTATCGATGATGTGTTAAAGGCAGATCCATCAGGCCAGTCGATTGATAAAGCCATGGTAGAAAAAATGTTACCTGAACCAGATTCTAGCAACTAATCAAAGAAACAAAAAACCCCGCTACTGGGCGGGGGTATAAAAATTATCCTGCGAGTTCCAACTATTTTTCTATTAGCATTCTTACTTTATTCATTTGTTAAATGGTATTTTTAGCTTCAAAGTACGCAGCCGATTGATAGCCGCAGCAATTTCATATTTACGCGGCCTAGAAAAATTTCCAGGATGATGTTCTTCCCTATAAAAAGGATCCAGGGCATCCAGGCTATTTTGATCAAAAAAATGTTCCAGATCTTCAACAACATCCTGTAATGTAGCAGAATCGCTCATCATTGACTGGTTCGCAAGGTAAATCGCATGGCCTACAGCACGGGTTTGACTGATTTCCACCAATTGGTCAACGTAACGAAGATCGATAGAATCTGATCCATACATCAGGAGATCACGAGCCCGTGCTTCAATTTTCACTTCCCTGCGGCCCCTGGAGGCGTTAAAGCTTTTCGCCTGTGGTATTCGGGCTGTAACCTGACCAAATGATTCTGGTGTCTCCACCTGCCGCTGGGTCGGGTGTTCATCTACTATCTCCCTGGCCAGATTACCCACATCATAGGGGCGGTAATCCTGCATTTTAATCACAGTGTTCGCCACATCAAAATAATCACCGGATCCGCCCATAACCAGAACTGTGGACACGCCCAGACTATCGTACAATTCCTGCACCCGGTCCACAAAAGGCGTGATGGGTTCCTGATCCTTATGAACCAGCAGTTGCATACGGGCATCCCTGACCATGAAATTGGTAGCAGAGGTGTCCTCATCCAGCAATAGCAGTTTGGCCCCAACTTCAAGGGCTTCCATAATGTTGGCCGCCTGGCTGGTGCTTCCGCTGGCATCCCCACTGCAAAATGAATCTGTGCTTATCTCCTGAGGTAAATTGGAAATAAAGGGATTAATGTTTACTTTTTCAACTTGACGACCATCTTCCGCCCTGATCTTCACTGCATCTCTAGTCGTGATCACATACTCGCGGCCATCTCCCGGAATATGGGCATAAACGCATCTCTCCAGCGCTTTCAACAGTGTTGATTTGCCATGATAACCACCACCCACGATCAGGGTGATCCCTTTGGGAATGCCCAAGCCCTCAATCATCGTTTCTCCGCTGGGCAAGTGATTGGGTACTTCAATTCGAGTTTCAAGGGATTCGGGTGCCCGGAAACCTACAACCTGCATACCCAACAAAGGCAGGTCGCTGATGCCCGACACCCGAGGCAGAACGGCACCATTGGCTACAAAGGCCACCAGACCAAACTCATCCAGCTGCTGATAGATAGCTTCTTGGTTCTCGACACATTCTACGAAGGTACGGCACTGCTCATGATCTATATTTTTCCACATCAAAGCTTGTTCAACAATCTGTGGAATCTCCTTGCACAGCATTGCAGTGGCCTGTTTCCCAAGGATCCTTCTGCCTGCTGCAGGTAGGCCTACCTGCAAACGAGTTTCTACCCAATCTTCCGTGATAACCGCAGCGGTACGTTCCAGAACCTCCTGCCGGCCCGCATCAATAAATACGAGTCCACTCTTTCCAGAACCTTTTTTTGGTGATACCAAAGCTTGCACAGACTGACGAACGGCACGGGCAATAAAATCTTCCAGGGCTACCTGACGCACAGAATTGGGCCATAAGCCGGCTGGAATCTGGGCACGCTTCTGATCTACCCGAAGGCGGACCTTTGATGGCAGAGCAAAAGGGTCACCCTGAACGTGATCGATATACAGGTTGAAATCAGGGAATTCATAGGAACCCTTGATCTGTTTATAGGCTTTATAGCCCTGGCCATCAATATGGGAAAGTAATTGCCTTAAGTGTTGCTCATTAGACATGGTCTTACGGGGAATGAATGAATATATTGGGGCAAATTTAGACCATGAGCCTAATAGGAAACAATGCAGACAAACAAAAAACCCCGCCAATGGGTGGGGCTTAATGCCTTAATAATTTTCAAGAAGAAACCATCCGAGCCGCAATTATGGAAATATCATCCAGTTTGCCGCCTACATCTGACCAGGGCGTCTTTCGGCCCGGTTCGGTAGCTGCAAAACGTGCTTCTTCCGCAATATTTTTTGCCAGTTTTGACATGTAACTTTTCTCAACAACCAGTTCCACCACCTGTTCTTCGAATAAATTATCCCATAGGCCGTCCGTTGCCATTACAATAATATCTTCAGGTTTTAATTCAAAACTGTCTACTACTCCATCCTCCGGCTGATCAGGACTGCCCTGCCCCAGCTGGAAAGGAAAATTGAAGCCATGGATTGTGATCTGGCGGGATTGAATAACCTGGTCTTCGCGAATGAGGATGAACCCGGAGTCACCAACATTAACGGAATTCAACTGCGCGTCATCCAGCAGGGCAACGCAGGCTGTGGTTGTTCCCTGCTCCTTGTTCACATCGTAGGCCTCATCTAGGGCTTTTACCGGATCTCGTTGCCCGGCCTGAATCGCCACTTCCGTGAGCCGCATCAGCTCCTGGGCATAGATTCCCGGGTCCACGCCTCGAAAATACCAGCTGCCGACTCCATCGGCGACGCCCAGGGCATTCAGTTTATTATTGGCGAACAGCGCGTCCTCACCGCCACGGTCAGCCTTATCCGGGTGGGGTAAAATGCAAACCTCGAATTCAAATCCCAGCATTTGCAATTTCTGTTATTTGGGTCCCTGCTTGCTGCTAGACAGGTCCTGAACGAGGGGCTTGATCATACTTGCTCATTCACCTTTGTACCCTTTGGGATAGTATCCCCAGTGTACTCTAGAATAAAGATTTGCAGCAGTGGATCAATGATAGCAGGCATAACCCCAGGGGTCTTTTTCTTTTAATTCTATAAGATAAAAATTTAATTCCCGTCGTGCACCATCAAGCATTTTCTGATGTTCTTCATTTTCTGGCTCTGGCTGTAGCAAGAATTGGACTATAAATTCTTTTTCAGGGCCCGGCGCGACTAAAGCAATGGGTTCAAGAACACCATCATCTATATCACTATATGTGATCATGATATGATCATCATTTTTATCAACAATACCTTCAATCCAACTCCATTCGGTTTGTTTTTCACTTTCCACCTGATAATCTACCTATCATCTCACAAACAAAAAACCCCGCTGGGCGGGGCTTAATATTGTACTAATTAAGGAATTTATTTCAACAACACCATCTTCTTGGTCTGCAGGTATTCCCCAGCCTGTATCTGATATAGGTAAATACCAGCACTCACTGGTTTACCATAATCATTGTTAGTATTCCAGATAACCGAGTGAAAACCGGCATACTGGGTTTGGCTAATGAGAGTCCTAACCTGTCTACCAAGCATGTCGTAAATGGTAATCGTTGCATCTATTTGTTTGGGCAAGTAATAGTTTATTTTTGTTATTGGGTTAAATGGATTCGGAAAATTCTGGTAAATACCGAAACTGGCCGGAGGAAACATTGACGCATCATCCAGATTCAATTCGCCACCCCCTGTGGTTGTGAACAGAATCCTGCCACTGTCTCCCACCACCCAGCCTGTATCCGGATTCAGGAAATGCAGGGCAAACAGATCTACTGAAGTTCCGCTGGTACTCAAATCCCAATCTATACCGCCATCAACAGTCATGAGAATTGTACCTGCATCACCAGCAATCCAACCTGTCTCCTGATCTGTGAAAAAGATGGCATGGATATCTTCAGCTGGTACTGTTGACGTTTGCAGCCAATTAGCACCGCCGAAATAGCTCACGAGCAGTACACCATCAGCACCTATAGCCAGTCCTGTTTCCGGATCGTGAAAATAAATATCATGGAGGTCGGTTTGTATTGTACTATTCTGCGGATCCCATGTTTCACCACCATCTACAGTGTGCAGGATAGTCCCCTGAGCTCCAGCAGCCCAACCGCTCAGGCTATCACTAAAATAAACGGCAAAGAGGTCACTCGTAACGGAAGATATGCATTCATTCCAGGTAGTGCCATTATCACTGGTTTGGAGTAGAGTACCGCTTTGCCCTGTGATCCAGCCGTGGCCGGGATCATTAAAAGTCAGGGAGTATAGATCAACCGTCACAGGCACAGCATGCAGAGACCACGACCCAGCGTCATTATTTTCCAGAATGACACCGCTGTCGCCTACTGCCCAGCCATGAGCATGCTGTGAAAATACCATATCATTCACTGAGGATGTGGGTTTATCTGTGTCTAGGCTCCAGCCCAACCCGCCATTGATTGTTTTGAGCATTAAACCCTTGGTGACAGGGCCCTCTTCATCATAACCGATTACTTCTTTTCCCGATATCCATCCAGTATCAGCACTGGTAAAGTGGACGGCTGTGAATGCCTGGGGATGATGTTCCTGCCCTTTCCAGTTTTGGCCACCGTTCACAGTATTGAATATACTCCCTCTTGTTCCAACGGCCCAGCCAGTACTGTCATCAATGAAATCCACCGCATTCAACCATGGACCAGCTGACAGGTTCTGATTCTGCCAATGATCACCACCGTCCGAAGTATTCAGGATAAAACCATCCATGCCTACCACCCAGCCTGTTTCAGTATCTACAAAATCTACCGCCAGCAGCCGCATGGTAGAACCGGTCTCCTGTGTGGTCCATTCTTCTCCGGAATTGGTAGTTTTCAACACTGTGCCCCAGCGGCCCGCGACCCAGCCAGTATTGTCATTGGCAAAGGTAACGCCATAGAGTCGTGACGTCGTCCCACTGCTCTGGGGCGTCCAGTTATCACCACCGTCATCAGTATACAGGATCGTGCCGTCCCAGCCAACAATCCAGCCGTGAGTTGTATCGGTGAAAAAGATGTCATACAATATATTGGTAGTGCTGCTGCCCTGGCTAATCCAACTATTACCACCATTCTCTGTATGGATGATCAACCCCAGCACGCCTGCTGCCCAACCAACCTGATCATTTGCAAAGAAAACGGAATAAAGTGTATGATTGACGCTCGTGAAGCACTCCGCCCAGCTTGAACCGCCGTCTGCACTTTTGTACACACGGCCATAAGAACCGGCAACCCATCCATTGTTGGTATCAACAAAGTGAAGGGCATAGAGGTCAATACCATTATCGAGCACCTGCCCGGACCAGGTAGCACCACCATCCGTAGTAACGTTGATAGAGCCGCCGTGACCAGCTAAAATCATTTTTTGTTCATTGAATAAATGTACACTATTGAGTGACTGGCCCTGGGGGAAAGGAACAGTGGCGGACCAGTCACTTTGTCCACGAATGTTGCTGATAAAACCAATAACAATTATGATGGCCAGACCATATTTGCTAACTAAGCTCATATGTTTTTCCCCCTATCCCGCCGGGCGAGGGTTGTGCTTACTTAAATCATATTCCTTTTGGTGAAGGTAGACGGGCATAGTGTCTGTCATGTTATTTTTCTTTCCTGCTGCTTAATTTAAATCCTCCATAGGCAAGATATGTTGTCACGAAAAAAGCAACTATGCTTATTGACATTGGTACTTCCCAATGTCCTATAAGTATAAGAATATTTCCACCAAACAAAATTCTAGCTAGATGAAGTAAGGATACGCCTGAAAACACAATTGCAGCTATAAAAGAGAAAGATTTCAAGTTAATATTATTACCCTATTTCATTAGCAGGGTTGAATATAGCAACCAGGTCAGAGTCGAACCAGACCCACACGTATTAATTATATGTAGCGACTAAAAAATCCAGCAGCTTTTCTAATATTTCCTTTTCCAGACTCCCCTCTTCTCATACCAGGTATATCTTGATTCCCCATCTTCCTTATGGACAGTAATCTCTGTAATCAACAAATCCACTGGTGTTTTGCCTGTCATAAATAAATCCAAATCATATACTTTTCCTTTACCAGTAATGAAATCTGCACAAGCAAAATACGTATCATTCCCAATTCCTGATAATCGGTCTTTATGTATTTTTTGTAATTTCAGTTTTAATACAGAATCAGTTTGATCATCAATAACCAGAAAATATCCACCCTTCAGTTTTGCATCTGTATTAACATAATTCCCCAGAGCACCTGCAACATTTTCTGCAGAAATTTTATTTTTGGTACTTTGTGAAGGATGTTCTGATGGGTGTTCCGAAGGATGTTCTTGGGACAAAATCAATCCTAAAGTAATACCGTAGATTATCACCATTTTATATTTCATTTTCATTTACTCCTTATATTTCAGTTTGTTCAATACATTGTCAAAAGTTAATACCAATAAATTAATTGAGAAGAGTTAAATATTATAGAAGGAATGTTTCTTGCAGATATGAAGTCATGTAAACAAAAAACCCTACTAGATGACGTTCACTAATCATTTTTGTTTCCCCCTTTTTTCTTTGAAGTCTGTTTAAATTTTTTCAAACCTAGTTTAAGTTAATTTACAGGTCTGAAAGAAAAATATGCAGTGTAATCATTTGATCTGACTCCGTCAATTTCCAAGATTGGGTAGATGAAAAAATTCACAGATTCCCCTTGGGCAGTCGGTACAAGTTCAATATCCCGGCCTATGGTAAATAATACACGGTTTGGATCTAGGTGTCCAAAAAGATAATCTTCAAACTCGGGGTGTTTATCGGCCTCAGAAATATCCACTGGAATCCAGCCTTTATCCGGAGCATAGAATTCAGCCCAGCAATGATAGCCCTGAATTGAACCCTTTTTCTCATCATTAACTGTAAAGCCGATAAGAAACCGTGTGGGAATATTCACCGTCCTTGCTACAGCGTTAAAGAGGGAATGATAGTCGCTGCAGTTTCCTGTTCCAAAATCGCAGGCATAAATGGCATCACCCTGTCCCCATCCTTCGCCAGATTTATCATAATCCATGTGTGTACGAACAAAATCATATAATAACCGACCATTTTCCATGGTGGGCTTGGTAGGGATAATTATAGACTTGGCGATATCATCGAACCGACTGTCTCGGGGGACTTTTGATACAGGGGCAAGATTCAGGTTTATTTCATCCCGATCGAGGGCAACAGGTCTTATGCCCTGTTCTATTCTCGTTACATCAAAAGAAATGTTTAAGTCCAAACCCGATGGTTGAGGAGAAACTGTAGCAAGATGAGCTATGGTGTTCCCGTATTTAGGTTCTACGTGTATAGTTATTTCGGCAGTGCCGTCAATCCTAAGATTTGTAATGGTTTGATAAGGGTCACGTCGGGGCAGGGGTACCCAAAGTTTGATAACAGATCCAACCTTGTCTATAGGTGGGATTGTTACCTTGTATTGAAAATGAAAGACCCGTTGTTGTGTGGGCGTCCCCAAGTTACAACCTGAAAAAATTGCCACGCTGACGGCGAGGGAAAGGCCACTATTGATAGTTCTGCTAATCATCATTGATTTGAATCGTTTTGCTGATATCGGAATAGTTTTGTAATGCCATGTTCATCAATACCCAGAGTGAATGCGATAATAAGAGCCCCTACTCTACAAATAAGAAGACCAATTCCTTTTTCCCAATTCCCCGCATATGCACGACCTATTGATGTAACAAGGAAAGCAAATATTCCTGCTATTACAGGATCTTATTTTCAAGACTGATAAGTAAGCAATAAGGCTGTGATTAGATGTTTCATAGCATGTTCCTTAAAAACCAATATTACACTCCACCTGTCCTAAATGTCTATAAACAAAAAACCTCGCTAATGGGCGGGGCTTGATGTCTTACTAATTAAAGAATCTATTTCAATAGCACCATCTTCTTAGTGCTATTGTATTCTCCAGCCTGTATCTGATATAAATAGATACCAGCACTCACTGGCTTGCCATAATCGTTTGTAGCATCCCAGATCACTGATCTATAGCCAGCGTCTTGGGTTTGGTTGATTAGCGTCTTTACCTGTCTGCCAAGCATATCGTAGATGGTGACGTTGACCATGGCTTCTTCAGG
>Ga0208571_1000108_pt1 | contig 31271 bp, 32 predicted proteins | sample DeeseametaMP0103_FD_184223 | JGI IMG/M metagenome (GOLD analysis project Ga0208571, IMG submission 184223) | Marine microbial communities from the Deep Atlantic Ocean - MP0103 (SPAdes) | ecosystem: Environmental > Aquatic > Marine > Oceanic | place: Atlantic Ocean | collected 2010-12-22
AGGACAGATTAGCTCTTTTAAATGATCTGCTCTCCAGCGAGAATTGCACGAACGACAATCTACCAACGGATCCGAAAAGGTATCTTCATGACCTGAATGCTTTAATACAGAAGGGGCGGTTAAAATTGAGGCATCTAAACCTTCAACGTCATCTCTCTCGTAAACCATAGAGCGCCACCAAGATTGTTTTAAGTTATTCTTTAACTCAACTCCCAGGGGTCCATAATCAAAAAGCCCCTGAAGTCCCCCGTAGATTTCATTTGACTGGTAAATAAAACCACGTCGCTTACAAAGCGCAACTAATTCTTCCATAGTTTTAGCAGCCATAATTGTTCTTTAAAAAATGCTTATAGTAAGTACTTACTATCATTTATAATAGATTCAATAGGGGTTTTCAAATACTGAATGTTTAAACCTTTTGTATTCCCAAGCGTATTGTTCCGGTGCTTTCATTATACATTCTTCCAGCTCCCTATTCATGAGATTAACCCCATCTTGAATCGTCAAAACATTCATATCCCCAATTTTTTTACTAAAGATAATCTTAAACCCCATTCCTTTCCCTAAACGAATACAGCAAACTGAATGACAAACACTTTTTGTTCTGACAGCAAGCCTCGAGACAAGTGAAACAGTAAGAGCCTGTGTTCCAAAAAATTTGGAAATTAATCCATTCTCTTCTCTTGGAACTTGATCACTGGCTATCACGATTAAACCCCCTTTTTTTAAAGATACAAAAAGTGCTTTTACTCCAGAGGAAGAAGCAGTGACCATTTTAGCTCCCATAGTTTCTCTTGCTTTTTTTACTAGAATATCAAGAGAAGGAATCTTAACCGGTGTATAAGGTATGGTGCAGTTAAAATTTTCAGCTAAATAGTTTATAAGGACTTCTATATTTCCGATATGAGGTGTAAAAAGGATAACACCATTTCCTTCTTCTAAGCTATTAAGGACTAATTCCTTACCTTCAACTTCAATTATTTTGTTTATACCTATTCTAGGGTAAGTTATCCAGCACTTGCCTGATTCAAAGAAACTTTTTGAACTTTCTATAAGGCTATTTCTAGTTAAAATTTGAATTTCTTTTTCTGTCTTATAAGGAAAACAAATTTGTAAATTTATCTTTGTAATATTTCTTAAACTATTAGAAGTTGTGTATAACAAATAACCTGCTAAATGAGCCATTAAATTAATGATTCTTAGGGGAAGGATACTTAGAAAGAATAAGAAAAATATGGTTAAATTTATTTTAACCGCATTCATCTTCTTTCGGACACGTCCGATACGTCAATTGGTATAACCTTCGCAGAACTTCCAAAATTCCTTGAAATATTCCCCTATCCTTCCGTTTGTGGAGACGGTTGTACTATCCGGAAGGGTATGTACTTTTCTGAGCTCGAAATACCAGCGATTGTCGATGCGCACATAGGTGTCTTCGTACCAGCCGTGAATGCAGGGGTAAATGGCCTCCGGTCGGAGCAAGAACTCGTTTAGCTGGCATTTTCCATATGCTTGGTCCGCGGCTTCAGCAATGTACTGTTTCTCATCCATGCCTCACCCTTCTTGTGATTTTATCTTGTTAGAAATATTTTCCATATTTGAATACCCCTATCATAGAGAATATCATAGCAAATAAAGTTCCCCAGAAGGCCATTTAAAAATACTCAATGTCTCCAAAAAGCCGGTGTAAAGAGCACTAAAAGAGTAAATATCTCTAATCTGCCTAACAACATTGCAACGCAAAGACTTCCCTTAGAAAAGTTAGAAAGGGCTTGATAGTTATTAGACACATCTCCTAAGCCCGGCCCGAGGTTGTTGAGAGTTGCTCCTACTGCAGAAAAAGATGTTATGAAGTCATTGCCTTGGGCAAGTAAACACATAAATAATATAAGAAAAACCATCACATATATAGAAAAAAACCCCCAAACTGACTCTGCGATCCTCGGATTCAAGGGCTTTTTTCCTAATTTAATCGAAATTACAGCATTAGGGTGTACAAGTTTGGTTATTTCACGAGCACCTTGCTTTGCAAGAATCAACGCCCTAATGACTTTAATTCCACCACCCGTAGATCCTGCACAAGCTCCGATGAACGCCGCTGTTAGTAGCAAGATAGGAACAAATAATGGCCAACTAGAGTAATTTGCGGTAAGAAAACCTGTAGTTGTAGCTATTGAAACTACCTGAAAAGCACTTTCTTGAATTAGTTTGGTCCCCTCGCCATCTAAATAAATACTTAGAGTTAAAAAAGTTAACCCAAAAGTACATAAGAGAATTAATAAATATGTTTTTACTTCAGAGTCATAGAAATAGTGGAGAAGTCTTTTTTTACTCCAGGCGATGTAATGTAGCCCAAAATTTATGCCCGAAATAATCATGAATACAACTGCTGTCCACCTTATAGAGGATTGAGTAAAAAAACCAAAATTCTCTTCATGAGTAGAAAATCCTCCAATAGAAACTGTTGAAAAAGCATGGCAGATGGCATCGTAAGTTGTCATTCCAAAGACTTTATAAGCCAGGGCACACACTATGGTCATAGTTAAATACACATACCATAGGGCTTTTGCAGTTTCTTTGATTCTGGGAGTTAATTTTGAATCTCTTAAAGGCCCGGGGGTTTCTGCTTTGTACAGTTGCATTCCTCCTATTCCTAAAAGGGGTAAAACTGCAACTGCTAAAACAATTATTCCCATACCGCCAAGCCATTGAAGTAGTTGTCTATAAAATAAGAGTGACCTTGGTAGGTCATCTAATCCTATAAGGACAGTCGCTCCAGTGGTTGTTAAGCCTGATATTGATTCGAATAAGGCATCAATGTAAGAAATCTCTACTTCTTCAGCTAAAAAGAAAGGGAAGGAGCCAAAAACAGCTAAAACTGTCCAAAATAAGACAGTAATGATAAATCCATCTTTTGTTCTAAGGTCTTCTTTTCTGTTTGCACTAACTATATAAAGAAGAAAGCCACACACAAAAGTAACCAATAAGGTGTTAAAAAAGACCCTTACTAGAGAATATTCTCCATAGTAATATGCTACACATGCAGGAAATAACTGGGCTATACTAAACATCATCAAAAGTACGCCCAAGATTCTTAAAGTATATAAAAAATTCATTTTATAGAACTTAAGAAGGAGAAAAGATTTCTAGTATTTGGGGAAGGATCTTTTTATCAGTCAGGAAAACTATAATGTGATCATGTTCACGAACTTTAACATCATCATGGGCGATTTTAGCCTTATTTTTACGTATTATAGCGCCAATTGTAGCCCCCACAGGAAGCTTAATATTACCTAATTCCTTACCTACTACATCTTCTTTACCGCTAGTGGAAGCTTTAACTATAGTCTCAATGGCCTCAGCAGCTCCTCTTCTCAAAGAATGAACCTTTACTACTTCGTCTCCCGCTAGCTCTGATAGAAAAGTTCCTATAGTTATTTGTGACGGAGCTATAGCCACATCTATTCCCTTCCCTATGACTAAATCTACATAGGCTTCGTTGTTAATTAAAGCTATTACTTTATGCGCACCCATTTCTTTTGCTAGCATACAAGACATTACATTAGCCTCGTCATCATTAGTGACGGCTACAAACACATCAGATTTCTCTACATTTTCTTCATGAAGCAAAGACTTGTCCGATACATTGCCTTCTAGAACAATAGTGTTGAGTAGATTTTCAGAAATTACTTTTGCCCTTTCTGGGTTAGCCTCTATAATCTTTACTTGATGATTGCCTTCTATTTGTTGTGCTAGGCTGCTTCCTATTTTTCCTCCTCCAGCAATGATTACATATTTGTAAGGGTGTTCCTTTTTCCTCATTTCATTGATTACCTTGATTGCATCTTTTCTTCTAGCGATGAAAAATACTTCATCACCAGCTTCTACGGTGGTTGTCCCCTTTGGGATTATTGCACCACCCCCCCTAAATATTGCAGCCACTCTAGTGTCAACATTTGGCATGTGTTTCTTGAGATCTGCTATTTCATGGCCTATTAATGGACCTCCTTTCACAGCCTTTACACACACTAGATTTAACAACCCATCTCCAAACTCTAAAACCTGAAGAGACCCAGGGGTATCTATCAGAGCTTGGATATGATCTGTTATTAATTTTTCTGGGCTAACAACAACATCAACTGGAATGACGCCTTCTTCCATCGCCTTTTTCGTTTTATCTTTTAAGTATGCTGATTCTCTAATTCTTGCTATGGTTTTAACTTTACTAGAAAGCACTTTTGAGATTAAACAGGAAACTATGTTTACCTCGTCGCTTCCTGTTACAGCTACGACCATGTCAGCTTCCTTAATTCCTGAGTTTACTAAATTATTCGGATAAGAACATCTACCAGTTAAGGTACTTATATCTGCCTCTTCTTCTAGATGACGCAGGACGCTTTCATCTTTATCAACAACCGTGATGTCGTTGTCCTCTTGAGACAATAAAACGGCCAGTGTACTTCCAACTGTGCCTGCTCCAAGAATAATAATTTTCAAAGTTTTCCTTCCCGGAAATCAAGTAAATTTGATTATAAACCTATTTGTTAGGCTAACTATTTATTTTCAAGCGCAGAAGAGGAGAATTTTTTTAATCTTAAAATTTTGTTTTTATTCCCCCTTAAGAAATCTTCTCCCTTAGTAGGCAGCTTTCCTTCCAGCTGTAATTGTTGAATCATCAAAGATGTGTTTTTTTTACAACCAACGTGAATAGATCTTTCGCTTGAAATAAGAATTTCTCCAGGACTTAGTTGATAAGAATTTATATCTTCTTCGGCTCTAAGTATTTTTATCCTCTTTCTTCCTAAAAAAGTAAAGGCACCATACTTGGGAAATAAAGCTCTTACCTTTCTCTGGATATATTCAGCCTCATGCTGATCCCAGAGAATTTCAGTTTCTTGCGTAGTAATTTTTTCAGCATATGTGGCCAACGAAGAATCTTGCTTTATCTCATCAACCTCTCCTTTTGACAGAGATTCTAAAAATTTTATAAGCTCTGTTCTACTTAAATCTTGATATTTTATTTCTAGTGTCTCTGAGTTTTCTTCTTTATCTAAAGAGCAGGGAATCATTTTCATAATGGGGCCTGTGTCCAACCCTTCGTCCATTTTCATGAAAGTTATTCCGCCCTCACTATCACCTTCTAAAATAGTTCTTTCAATGGGGGCTGCTCCTCTCCACTTGGGGAGAAGAGAAGCGTGTACATTAATGCAACCAAGTTTGGGTAAAATAAGAACTTTCTTAGGTACTATTAATCCATAGGCAACCACTAATATTAGATCAGGATTTATTTTATTTAATACCCTAATTATCTCATTATTATTCTTTAAAGTTTGAGGTTGAAAAGTAGAAATTTTTTCTTTTTCTGCAAGGATTTTTACTGGCGATGGTCTTAACTCGTTACCCCTGCCTGATCTCCTGTCAGGTTGTGTTAGGACGGCAGCTACTTCATTTCTACTTTTTAAAAGTAAATTTAAATGGAAAACAGAAAATGAAGGAGTTCCAGCAAAAACAATTTTCATTTTAAACAACCACCTTAAATTTTTTGAGTAACTTCTGCTTAATTCTTTGTCTTTTTAGATTTGATAGAAAGTCTAAAAATATCCTACCTTCAAGATGATCCATTTCATGTTGGACCGCAACTGATAGAAGATCACTTGCTTCAATTGAAAACTCATTTCCGTCTAGATCAATTGCAGTTATTTTAATCTTACGAGGGCGCTTCACCTCTTCATAAAACCCCGGAACAGAAAGACAGCCCTCGCTGTGAATTTTTTCTTCAGGGTCAAGTATCTCTACTTTAGGATTAATCAAGAACAGTGGAGAGTTTTTCTCTTCGCTCACATCTATAACTACTACTTTTTTGTGAACGTTAACTTGAGTGGCCGATAGACCTATCCCGTTTCCTTTATACATTGTTTCTAGAAGATCAGAAGAAAGCTTTTTGACCTCATCATTTATCTCAAGAACATCTTTAGCTACTGTTCTTAATCTCTGATCAGGGAAAATTAATATCTTTAATACGGCCATAGGTTATATTTTAACCGCCAGGATTATATTAGAATACGCCTTCTTATTGTTAAGGAGAAGAAGTGGCTGCAACAGTTTCCATCATCATAGGTTCAGAATCAGACCTGGAGTTAGCAAAAAAATGTGGAGAAGTGCTGAACTCTTTATCCATAGATTTCTCTATAAACATTTTCTCGGCTCATAGAACCCCAGATTTGCTTCACAATCACTTAGAAGAATCCGATAAAGGCGGCACCAAAATATACGTGGCCATTGCTGGCTTAGCTGCTCATTTAGCAGGGGCTATTGCTGCAAAAACAGTGAAACCTGTAATTGGTGTTCCAGCAGGTGGAGAATCACTAGGTGGATTAGATTCTTTACTTTCAACTGTACAGATGCCCAAAGGCGTACCAGTTGCAACAGTAGCAATAGGATCTACCGGAGCCACTAATGCAGGATTTTTAGCTGCTCAAATACTTTCTTTAAGTTCAAATGAAATTGCGGATGCCCTCAACTCTATTAGAGAGAAAAACAAGAATGCAGTTTTAGAAGTTAATAAAAAGTTTTCAGAAAATTAATGATGGACAGGCTCAAAGAGGCTTTAATTGATTTGAAGCTTGGCAAAGTTATAGCCTTCCCATCAGAAGGCGTTTGGGGATTGGGATGTGATCCTAATAACGAAGTCGCTGTGGCAAAACTTTTAAGACTAAAACAAAGGTCTATGAACAAAGGTCTAATATTGGTTGGAGGAACTCTTGAGCACATGAAGCCTTATATAGAAGTTGAAAAATATAAAACTAAGCTATTAACCAAATGGCCAGGTCCTCATACTTGGGTTGTACCGACTGTTTCAGCACCCAAATGGATTACGGGAGAAAATTTTTCAGTTGCCCTTAGGGTTAGCAGCCACCCAGTAATTTCTTTATTATGCGAAAAGTTTGGAGGGGCCATAGTTTCTTCTTCGGCTAACCTTCAAGGGAAAACCCCTGCAAAGTCAAGAAAGGAAGTAGAGAAATTTTTTAAAGGGATAAACGTTGTGGGAGGTAATATAGGAGTATTACAAGGGCCCACGCCAATTCAAGAAATAGAAACCAATAACTGGATAAGAAAACCAAGTTTATTATGAAAAAATTTGCTGTAGTAGGAAGGCCAATTAGTCATTCACTTTCTCCTAAAATTCATCATGAATTTGCAAAACAGTGCAATATCAAAATATCTTATGAGGCTGTAGAAATAGAAGAAGACTTTGAGTCAACTATCAAAGAAATGTTTGCAAGTGGATACGATGGCATAAACGTAACCATCCCTTTTAAAGAGAAAGCTTTTCAATTGGCTGACCAAATATATTCTAAATATAAAACATTAGGAGCTGTGAATACTTTATGGCAAAAAAATCGAAAAATTTTTGCTGATTCCACAGATGGTCTAGGCTTTATAAATGACTTAAAAAATAACTCCATTTCAATAAAAGACTCTACTCTTTTAATAGTAGGAGCAGGAGGTTCTGCAAGGTCAATCCTGCCTAGTATTATTGAAAAAGAGCCAAAGCAAGTCGTTATCATAAATAGAACTCTGGCCAAAGCCGAGGCCTTAACTGGTTTATTTGATCAAAGTAAAGTCACAGTGAGTATTTCTTCTCTTACAGATATTATTAGAACAAAAATAACAGGGGTGATAAATACTTCCTCTGCGGGTTTGTTAGGAGAGAAGATTATCCTTCCTGAAGGGGTCTTTGAATCTGCACAATGGGTTTATGATTTGAGTTATTCTAAACAGATAACAACATTTAACAGTTTGGCTAGAGAGGGCGGAATAGAAGCATACTTTGATGGGTTGGGAATGTTGGTTTTTCAGGCAGCAGCTAGTTTTGAAATCTGGACAGGCATGAAACCTAATGCTGAAAAAACTCTCAGCTACTTAAAGGGTGCTTTAAATTGAAATTTTCTAATAACAACTCTTTTTTTACCTTCAGTTTAAGTAAAACCTTCCCACAATAATCTAATTTCATCCTCATATAGAAATTAGGTTGTTCGTAAAGATACCATAGGATAAAATTCGCGCGAATTCTGTAACTGTCCGTCAAAAAAAGAAATGAATTTATGAAATTAGCTTCAACTCTTACAAGGAAGTTTCATTATATTTTTTTATGTATTTTCTCTGGTCAAGTGTTCTCAGAGGCTTCCAAATACAACATGCCCCATGGGGTTACTGAAGTAAGTGAAAGTATTTTCGAACTACATATGCTCATCATGTGGGTCTGTGTAGGGATAGGGGTAGTAGTTTTTGGAATAATGTTTTGGTCTTTGTGGAAGTATAGAAAATCTTCCGGAGCCGTAGCAGCGAAATTTGACGATCATTTTGGGCTTGAAATCTCTTGGACTATTCTTGTCGCCGTAATTTTAGTATTAATTGCCATACCTTCTACTATTGTTCTGATCCAGACTTATGATGACACAGAAGGTGATATAAATATCATGGTCACTGGATACCAGTGGAAGTGGCAATATAAATACTTGGAAGACGACATTAGTTTTTTTAGCAATTTAGCAACAAGCCAAGAAGAAATAGATAATCAGCTGGCTAAGGGAGAGTATTATCTGAGAGAAGTTGACGAACCCCTCGTTATACCAATTAATAAAAGAATAAGATTTTTGATTACTGGAAATGACGTTATACATTCTTGGTGGGTACCAGACTTTGCCGTAAAACAAGATGCGGTACCTGGTTTTATCAACACAGCTTGGACCAACGTACCTGAACCGGGAATCTACAGGGGTGCTTGTACTGAATTATGCGGGCTTGGACATGCATTTATGCCTATTGTAGTCAGGGCCGTAGAACAAGAAGAATACGACTCTTGGGTTGCTGAGAAAATAGCTTTTGCTGAGCAGGAAAGGTTGTTGAATTATAAAGTTTGGACCAGGGAAGAGCTCGTTCAGAGAGGAGAAGGGGTTTATGCAAAAAATTGCATTGCGTGCCACCAGACAAATGGACAAGGACTGCCCCCTGTTTTCCCTGCTCTTGATGGAAGCAATATTGTAATGAATGATAAGACAAGGAATATTGAAATTCTTATGGAGGGGGTAAGGGGAGCGGCCATGCAGTCTTTTGCTAATCAGTTATCAGAGGTTGATATTGCTTCGGTCATAACTTATACAAGACGGTCTTGGGGAAATAACAAAAATGGAGATGGGGAAATAGTAGAGCCCAAAGAAATTGTAGATTACAAAAATAGAGTTGAACTTTAATATAAAGAGGCAGTAAAGAGATGAGCACTATAGTAGAAACACATGAAGACCACGGCCACCACGGGCCGGCAAAAGGATTAACTCGCTGGCTTTTTACAACTAATCACAAGGATATAGGTACGCTTTATCTGTGGTTTAGCTTCTTAATGCTGTTTATAGGCGGGGCTATGGCCATGGTAGTCAGAGCTGAGCTTTTTGAACCCGGCTTACAAATAATCCAACCAGAGTTCTTTAACCAGATGACCACAAACCATGGACTGATAATGGTGTTTGGAGTAATCATGCCCGCATTTGTTGGATTGGCTAACTGGATGATTCCCATGCAGATAGGTGCACCTGATATGGCCTTACCTAGATTAAATAACTTGAGCTTTTGGTTGTTGCCAATGGCTTTTACTATATTACTTTCAACTCTATTTATGGAACCTGGCGGGCCTAACTTTGGTTGGACTTTTTATGCCCCTTTATCAACAACCTATGCGCCCGACACTGTGACCTTTTTTATATTCTCAATTCATATAATGGGAGCTTCTTCAATTCTTGGTTCCATTAATATCATCACCACCATCTTGAATATGAGAGCCCCAGGCCTGACTTTAATGAAAATGCCTCTCTTTTGTTGGAGTTGGCTAATCACAGCCTATTTATTAATTGCTGTTATGCCAGTTTTGGCAGGTACCGTCACAATGATGTTGATGGATATTCATTTCGGTACGAGCTTTTTTAATGCTGCTGGTGGAGGTGACCCAATTTTGTTTCAACATATCTTTTGGTTTTTTGGCCATCCAGAGGTTTATATAATGATTTTGCCTGCATTTGGGATTGTGTCTCATGTAATTTCGACCTTTTCTCGTAAACCTATTTTTGGTTACTCTTCCATGGTCTATGCCTTGACATCTATAGCAATTCTTTCCTTTGTGGTATGGGCCCATCACATGTTTACTGTCGGCATGCCCTTGGCAGGGGAACTTTTCTTTATGTATTCCACAATGCTGATCGCAATCCCGACGGGAGTAAAGGTTTTTAACTGGGTGGCAACCATGTTTAAAGGATCAATAAGCTTTGAGACTCCAATGCTTTTTGCTATCGCGTTTGTAGCGTTGTTTACAATTGGAGGTTTTTCTGGACTGATGCTGACTATTGTTCCAGCTGACTTCCAGTATCACGATACGTACTTTGTGGTAGCACACTTCCACTACGTGTTGGTTCCAGGATCTCTATTTGGAATTTTTGCAGGAGTTTATTACTGGATACCCAAGTGGACCGGGAATATGTATGACGAAACTTTAGGTAAACTCCATTTCTGGCTTTCTTTTATTTCTGTAAATCTGACTTTCTTCCCAATGCACTTCGTTGGTTTGGCTGGCATGCCAAGAAGATATCCGGATTATGCTTTACAGTTTGCTGACTTTAACGCAATGGCTTCAGTTGGAGCTTTCATATTTGGATTTAGCCAATTATTACTTCTTTTCATAGTAATTAAATCCATAAGAACTGGAAAGAAAGCATCTAGCGAGGTTTGGGAAGACGCAAAAGGCAGGGGTTTAGAATGGACTCTTGAATCACCTCCTCCTTACCATAGCTTTACTATTCAACCAGAAGTTAAATAATGAAAGAATCAAGAAAAACCATAAGAAATTTAGCCTTCAGCGTAGTTGGCATGTTTGCTTTTGCATTCTTATTGGTTCCAATCTACGATGTTTTTTGTGAAATTACTGGGTTGAATGGAAAAATTTTAGGGCCCTCAGCTTTATCACCTGAAAGCATAAAAGAAGAAGAAAAAAGAGAGCTCCTAATTCAGTTTGTAACTCACAATAATGAATTCATGCCCTGGACTTTTAAGTCCGAAAAGTCCCAATTGAAAATTACTACTGGAGTGCAACAACGAGTTTTATTTGTATTTGAAAACAAAACCTCCAAAGATATGGTGGGTCAGGTAATTCCAAGCGTTAGTCCCGGTAGGGGAGCTGAATATTTCCACAAAACTGAGTGTTTTTGTTTTGAACAACAAAAGCTCTTGGCAGGAGAGAGGGTGGAACTGCCTGTAGTTTTTATCGTAGATCCCAGCATACCAACCGAAATAGGCTCATTAAGTCTAGGGTACACTTTGTTTGACATAACAGATCAATTGTCTGAGAAACAAATAGCAGCTTTGTAGGAGAAAGAAGATGTCGAGCCATCAACAACCCTATTACGTGCCCAAATCAAGCAAGCTTCCTTTTGCTATGGCAGTTACCATGTTAACTTTGATCATTGGAGCTTCGACAACCTTAAAACCAGAACTCGGACCGTTCGGTGAAAATTCTTATTTAGTTTTACTCACTGGATTTTTAATGATGTGGACCACAATGTTCTTTTGGTTTTCTCAAGTCATAAAGGAAAACAACGAAGGCTTGAATAATCTTATGTTAAATAATTCTTATTATTATGGCATGGCCTGGTTCATATTTTCAGAAGTTATGTTTTTCTTTGCATTTTTTTTTGCTCTTGCTTACATAAGAAATTTTGCTGTTCCCTGGCTTGGAGGCGAAGGAGAAAAAGGAATATCAAATATACTTTGGCCAGGTTTCGAAGCTCATTGGCCTTTAATGGTAACTCCTGATCAAGCAGCCTTTCCAGGACCAGAAGAAGAAATGTCTTTTGGAACTGCTTATGGGCACGGAGGGCTAGCAGGAGTTCTGGGATGGATCCCTCTTTACAATACAATTTGCCTTCTTTCTTCTAGCGTTACAGTGCACATAGCACATTTAGGCTTAAAGAATGGCAACCGACTACAATTTAATCTTTTCTTGGCAATTACTTTAATACTAGGGTACTCATTTGTTGTTTTACAGGCTATAGAATATAGCGAAGCTTATACCCAGATGGGGCTAACTCTTAAATCAGGAGCTTATGGGACTACCTTCTTTATGCTTACTGGTTTTCACGGATTTCATGTTTGCTTAGGGGCAATAATTTTAACGATTATGCTTATAAGGGGTCTCAGAGGACACTTTAGCCATGATGACCAATTTGGATTTGAAGCGGGCTCTTGGTATTGGCATTTTGTTGACGTGGTGTGGATTTGCCTAGTGGCCTTTGTCTACGTGATGTAGTTTAAAGCCCAGGTCCGATTTGACCTGTTGCAAAGCCGTAGACCAATGTTGCAAACAATAGTACAGCTATAGACACTCTTAACCCAAGACTGTATGCAGTTCTTTTTGTTGTGCCCTTGTCTTTAATTAAAAAGAAAGCCCCACTGAAAAGGCTGATTAGCATTGCAACAATTAAGAAAAGTATAAAATACTTAATCATAAGGGAAGCCGAAGTATACAAGTAATAATAATTTGAGTGAGATAATTGTTAAATAAAAAATTTAATCCAGGGGTGTTAATGACATGCTTTGTCATCTTCTTCTTGCCTATACTTTTGTATTTGGGATATTGGCAAATTTCTAGAGGGTTCGAAAAAAAAAGCATTTGGGAAACATATACTAATAATAAAACCCTTCCTCCTTTATTAGAAAAAGAACTTTTAAATAATAAAGCCGAACACCTACTCTACAGGAGTATTATGATTAAAGGGTCTTACGTGGATAGGTCTTTCTTGCTTGATAACAGAACCTATCGAAAAGAAAAAGGATTTGAGGTATTTACACCTTTTGAAAGTGAGAATCAAAAAGTTTACTTAATTAACAGGGGTTGGACCAATGCCAAGGAGAAGTTTGTATTTATAGCTCCTGAAGGAAGCCATCAATTAGAAGGCATATTGTCTCCTTTCAAAAAATATGGCTTAGACCTGTCAAAGCAAAAAAACCAAGATTCTTTTCCTATGGTCGTTCAGGAACTAACACATTCTTTGGCTTCAAGCTTATTAGGAGAAAGTATAAATATAGAACACATGGTAATACAACTGTCCGCAGCTTCGAGAGGATCATTTGAGCCTATTTGGGGCCCAACTGAAATGAAGACTTCTAGACATTGGGGATACGCAGCCCAATGGCTTGGTTTGGCCTTGGCTTTGTTATGCCTGTATGTTTATTTTGGTTTTAAACAATCTTGGAAGAAGTGAAGACAAAAGAAAAAAATCAAAAATATAAGGCTGTCATTATCTTTCTTATCCCTATTCTTGTTATCGCCGCCAGTACCCTCCTTTATTACAGTGGTTTTTCGCCAGAAGGCAAAACTAACAATGGTCAATTGATTGAACCGCCGATTGATTTAGTCGCATTAAACGTAGAGGGCATAAAAAATGATTTCCCAGGCAAATGGACTATCGTCCATTTTTTAGATGATCCTTGCAAAGAGACTTGTTGGAATTCTTTGTATAAAACAAGGCAGGTTAATATAAGGCTTGGTAGAGACTCTCAAAGAGTTAATAGGTACTTAATCATTTCAGATTCTTATAACCTCTCTACTGAGGAATCATCGAAATTATCAAATGAATATCCTCGACTGGAACTATTCAAGATAAAGGGGCAGAGCATTCCTCATAAAGTATCAAAAGACTCTTATATATTGTTTGATCCCCTTGGAAATGGAATATTACTATACTCTTCAGAACTACCCGGGGGAGAATTGTTAGAAGATCTTAAGAAGGTTTTACAAAATTCTAAAATAGGGTAATACTCAACTTTAATTGATGATGATCTAACCCTATGAAAAAGAATTTTACTTGGACAATATTAAGCTGCTTGGTGGTTATAGCTTTATCAGTATTTTTATACATAAATAAGATGACTACCAAGGTGGCTTTAAACAATGAGCAACTAAAAGACCTAGGACTTTATTTAATTGAGCCTGCTAGAAATTTAGGTTCCTATAGACTAACAGATACGAATCAAAATGAATTCCAGATCAAAGATTTTGAAGGAAAATGGAATGTTCTTTTTTTTGGATTTACTTTTTGTCCTGATATTTGTCCAATCACTCTGAGTATGCTTTCAAGTTTAGAAAAAGAAATGAGTGAAGAAGAGGTAGATAAAATTAGGATTTTTATGGTTACTGTAGACCCAGAAAGAGACACCCCACAGCACCTTAAGAAATACTTAGAGAATTTCAGTAAGAATTTCACTGGCTTAACCGGGGGGTTGGATCAAATCTATAATTTTGCAACTAGGGTAAATGCTCCGTTTAATCCCGTCTCTAATAGTCCAGACCCTTATTACACAGTTGATCACACTGGTAGTTTAGTTCTGGTTGATCCGAGTGGACATTACGCTGGTTTTTTTAGAGCACCTCACGACCAAGAGAAAATAAAAAAGGCTCTTTCAGAGTTATTATTACGGGGTTCATAGGTTTTATGGGAAAACAAAAAAATGTATTTGGAGAAGAGATAGAGTCGTGTTGTCAAAACCCCATTACTGGTTTTTTCAGAGACGGGTTTTGTCATACGGATGAAAGAGACGAAGGTGTTCATACTATTTGTGTGAGCATGACAGAAGATTTTTTAGAGTTTTCTAAATCCAGAGGCAATGATTTAAGTACTCCAAGGCCCGAATTTAATTTTCCTGGTGTTAAAGAGGGGGACAGTTGGTGCCTGTGTGCTGAAAGATGGGCTGAGGCCTATGAGTTGGATAAGGCGCCCAATCTTTATATTAATAAAACTAATATACGCACTTTAGATGTTGTCCCCCTAGAGCTATTAAAAAAGTTTGCTTTAGATTTGAATTAAATAAATCTTTACTCGTTTAATGGGATTGCTTTGGCGTGTAGCAAAGAAGATGGGCAACACAACTGATCTATAGCTGCGGAGCTATCATTAAATTCAGAAGAGTAAATTCGGTCCAGAAACTCCTTAGCTTCTTTGTTCCCCCTTTCTGCAGCTAACATGAAATAAGTTTCTGAGAGCACTAGATCCTTAGGAACTTTACCTCCTTTTGCATAAAGAATCGCTAGATTGAATGGGGCCTTGGAATGCCCTTGTTTAGTTGCCTCTTGATACCAGTAAACACTTTTTTCTATTTCTATATGAATACCAAGTCCTAAGGAGTAATTTACGCCCGTGTTGTATTGACTGACCATAATCCCCTGGGTTGCAAGAGAAAGATCGTACACAAATGTCTCTTTTTCTGTATCAGAGGCTAGACTAAAACAAATCCAAGCTATAAAAAAAAGTAAGATAGTTTTACTTTTCAAAATTTGATCCTAAGAACATTTATTCCATACTGACTACAATTTTTCCCAATACCTTTCTGTCTGCCAAGGTTTTTATAGCTTCACCTGCTCTTTCTAGCGGGAAAGTCTCGCTGATAAAAGGTTTTATTTTCCCTTCCGCATGCATTTGAAAAAGTTCTTTAAAATTTTCTGCATTAACTTCCCTATCCAATCCAGCAAACTGTCCCCAAAAAACTCCAATAATTTGGCATTCTTTTAGCAAAGTTAGGTTTAGAGGCATCTTAGGGATTCCAGCCGTGAAACCTACAACCAAATACCTCCCATGTCTCTTGATAGCCCTTAAAGCTGGTTCTGAGTAATCACCTCCAACTATGTCGTAAATTACTTCTACTCCACCGCCTGATATCTCTTTGATCTCACTTGAGAATTTCTTCTGCGCATCCCTGTCCATCTCTCTGAGATACAGTATCCCTTCATCGGCTCCTTCTTTTTTACAAAGTTCTAGTTTATCTTCAGAAGAAACTGCAGCTATAACCTTAGCGCCCATGGCTTTAGCAACATGGATTGCAGTTATGCCAAGTCCACCCCCGGCTCCTAAAATTAATATAGATTCATTTGGTTTAAGCTCAGCTCTTTGTTTTAGACCATGGATTGTTGTTCCATAATTCAATGAAAATCCAGCAGCTATTTTAAAATCCATAGATTCTGGTAGAGACATGAGCTGGGTCTCAAAAAAGGCACCCTTTTCAACCAATCCTCCAGAACCTATGTTTCCCATTACTCTGTCTCCTTCTTTGAATTTGGTAACCCCGTTCCCTACAGAAGAAACGATTCCAGCAATTTCACTTCCAGGGCTAAAAGGGAAGGGTGGTTTGAACTGATAAAGACCTTGGACAATTAATACATCAGGAAAGCTAATGCCAGTAGCTTTTATATCTACAACTACTTGCCCATCTCCTGCTTCAGGTTCAGGTATATCCTCTATAACATGAGATTCAACAGGTCCAAATTCCTTGCACACAAACGCTTTCATTTAAATTTTCTCCTAAATCTATTCTTAATTATGCTACGTTACTAATAAGTTTAATAAGGTCAAGAAACTTTATTCAAGAATTCCCTTAGATACTCTTCAAATGGAGGGCCTTTTTTTGATTCCAACTGTTTTTGTCTTTCTATTGAAGAAGAAGCCTCCTTGTTAAATATACTTTCTCTAGAGTTGCTGTAGTTTTGAAAAAATTTAGCGTTTTCCTCAGCTATTTTCATTCCCAACTCTTCATGTGAAAGGTTCTCTCTATCTAATCTTTCTAATAACTTTGCGCTGGGAGTTAGATTCATATCTTGAATTTTTTCAATTTGTATTTCTAAAGACTTTTCCCATAGATTTTCTTCCCCTTGAAAAATTTCCTTTGATGCCGTTGCTGCTATTTCCGTCATTTCTTCAAGCAGTCTTTTAGCTAAATCCCTTACTAAGCTTTCATTTTCTTCAGAAAAAATTTTCAAATCAGGTTCTCTACCAAAGTTTATTATTTTTTTATGATTTTCTTTTAAAAGAGCGCCTTCCTTTTTATTAAGAGGAGGGCTTTCTTTTAGGAAACAAAGAATCAGGAGCATATCTAAAAAATCTGCTTGGTCTCTTTGAATGCCGATAGGACTAAAGGGGTCTAAGTCCACGCATCTAAGCTCAAGATATTCAATTCCCTGACTCCTTAGAATGTTTATGGGCCTTTCGCCTGAAGGACAAGTTCTTTTTGGTCTTATAGTACTGTAGTACTCGTTTTCTATTTGAATCACAGACGTATTAATTTGAATTCTTTCTTCATTTAAAAATTCACCTATGTCTTCGTAATCAACATGAGGTCTGATGAGAGCGTTTTTTAAGTCTTGAAGGTATTCTTCTATAGAATTAATAGAAATATTTAAGTCATCTTGTATTTCACTTATGTAACCCAAATCACCCATGCGCAAGGAGGTGGCGTGTGGTCGGAAAAGACTTCCTTTAGGTAATGTTTCAAGTTCATTTAACTTTTTGTTTGTAAAAGTATCTGATATAGCTGGAGAAGCACCAAAAAGTAAAAAATAGATCCACTCATGTCTCTTAAAGTTTCTAGCCATGCCTAGATAAGACTCGTTTTTTATACTTTTAAGATTTTCAGAGTCTAGATTCTTTAAAGTTGCTACCTTTTTAAAGAGCTCATCAGGGAAAGAAAAATTATAATGAATTCCAGCAATAGACTGCATAGTACTCCCATATCTATATGAGAGCCCTTTTCTGTAGGTATATTTCATCATTCCTGAGTTTGAACTTCCATAACGGCCTATTGGTATTACTTCATCAGACTTTATGGAGCAGGGCATACTTAAAGGCCAAAGTAGCTCTCTATCTAAAGACCTGTGGACAAAAGCATGAAGGTCCGTTAAAAAATCTAAACATTCCTGGGTATCAGTAAAAGTAGGGGTAACCAGCTCAAGAAGTGCTTCTGAAAAATCAGTTGTAATGAAAGAGTTGGTTAAAGCCGATCCCAACTGACGGGAGTGTTTTTTAGAAGATATTGACCCATTTGAGTCAACCCTTAAGCTTTCTTTTTCTATACCTCTTTTTATGAATCGTAGATCTTCAATGGCACCAGATTCCTTGAGATCTCCAAAGCTAAAGTGCATAGTTTTTTGTGCTTAATTAATTCTTGGTCCTGCTTCAATAACTTCTTTAGAGACATCAAACTTTAAAAAATTTTCTGTAAATTGTTTTATAAGTTCATGTTCGTATGATTTATATAGAGATGGATCCTTCCAGCTTCTAATGGGGTTAAGCAGTTTGCTGTCAATGCCCTCCAGAGAAATAGGAACATCTAAATTCAACCCTCGTATTTTTTCAGTTTCTACTGACGCCAATTTTCCTAATTGTATGGAAGATATAATTTTTCTGGTGAAGGGTATTTCAAAACGATTTCCAGTTCCATAAGGTCCTCCAGTCCATCCAGTATTTACTAAATATACAGTGCTGCCAAAGGATTCAATCCTTTCCATAAGTAAATTTGCATATATACCTGCAGGTCTTGGAAAAAAAGGAGCACCATAACAAGTAGAGAATGTTGTTTTAAAAGCTTCGGTTGAGCCAACTTCGGTTGAGCCAACTGCAGCGGTATAGCCACTTAAGAAATGATATGCAGCAGCTTCTTTGGTTAAAATAGATACTGGAGGTATTACTCCAGAAAGGTCACATGTTAAAAAGATAACTGATTTTGGTTCTCCAGCAGAATTCTCCTCAGCTCTTTTTTCAATGTGCTCTCTTGGATAAACTACTCTTGTGTTTTCGGTTAGGGAAGAATCACTATAATCTGGAACTTTAGTGTCAGGATTGATAATTACATTCTCCATAACACTGCCATGTTTTATAGCATCCCAAATTATAGGTTCATTTTTTTGAGTTAAGTCAATACACTTTGCATAACATCCCCCCTCAAAATTAAATATTGTCCCCTCTCCCCAACCATGTTCATCATCCCCTATTAAGTTTCTTTCAGGATCCGCTGAAAGGGTAGTTTTGCCTGTTCCAGACAATCCAAAGAAAAGGCAAACATCGCCTTCCTCACCTACATTAGCGGCACAATGCATAGGGAGAACTTTTTTTTCAGGTAAAAGAAAGTTTTGAACAGAGAACATTGATTTCTTCATTTCTCCAGCGTATTGCATGCCAGCAAGAAGAACTTTCTTTTCTGAAAAATTAATAATGACCGTGCCTTCACTGTTCGTTCCATCTCGTTCAGGATCACATAAAAATTCAGGAGCACAGATTACAAACCAAATAGTTTTATCTGATGGATTGAAGGTTTCTGGTCTTATGAACATCTGTCGACCAAATAAATTATGCCAAGCCCACTCAGTTTTAATTTTAACGGGAATATAATGATTTTCATGTTCCCCTACGTGTAAGTTAGAAACAAAGACTTGCTTTTCAGATAAATGAATCTCTACCATCTCCCATAGACAATCAAATTTTTCTTCTTCAAAAGGTCTGTTTACTTCTCCCCAGTCTACTTTAGATTCCGTAATAGAATCTTTAACAATGAATCTATCTAGGGGACTTCTCCCTGTCCTTCGTCCTGTTTTTACTGACAACGCTCCGTTTGCAGCTATCTCTCCCTCATTCTTTGCAAGAGAAAAGTCTATAAGTTCGTCTTGAGTTAAATCTTCTCGCGTTTTGGCTGACATGGAGGCTTTTTAATTAAAGTCGCATTATAGATACTTATTTAATTTTTAGAATGTAAATCCTTTGAGATGTATAAAGATGTTATTACATATATAAATAAGACCATGAATGCTACCAGTAACCAGCCGGGTATACTAATCCCCAAGAAGGACCAAAGAACTTCCGCACAATTTCCATCACCTTTAATGGCTATTAATAAGACTTCTAGTACAGGAAGTGTCTCAAGAAGGTATTCAAGATCTGGACCACAAGTAGGCACAAGGTCTTTTGGAAGGCTTTGTAGGTACAACTGCCTTATAGAAAGCGAAATTCCAACAAGAATGGTTGTGCATGCAACGACTAAGTATGTTCTAAAAAAGAATAGAGATTGATTCTTGTGAAAGAAAGCGATTAAAGAGACAAGGATGAGAAGGTATACACAGAACCTTTGTGCATGGCAGAGTAAACAAGGCTTGAGAAGAAGAAAGAGTTCCATGAAAAGTGCCACTATTACTAACCCAAGGCCAGCTAACCCTAATAGCAGAAAAACCTTACTTGAATTAGAGAACAAAAAACTTTTCATTTAGATTAATGGGCTTGGTCCCAATTTTTTCCAAACCCTATTTCAACTTCTAATGGAACTAAAAGCTTGGCTGCCTCTGACATAGAACTTTTTAGAATTTCAGAAACTTTTTTATTGTCTTCTTCTCTTGATTCTACTACCAGTTCGTCATGCACTTGCAAGATTAGGCTGGCACCAACTCCACTACTTTTTAAAGAGCTATCTACTAAAAGCATGGCCTTTTTCATTATGTCTGCTGCAGTACCTTGCACTGGGGCATTTATAGCCGCTCTTTCAGCTGCTTGCCGTCTTATAGCATTTCCAGTAGAGATTTCAGGCAAGTAAAGCCTTCTTCCATAGAGTGTTTCGACGAACCCTGTTTTTTTAACATCAGTTTTAATTCTCTCCATATATCTTCTAACCCCTTGGTATCTGGAAAAGTATATATCCATGTATTCTGCTGCCAGGTTTCTATTTATACCTAATTGCCTGCTCAAACCAAAAGCAGACATACCGTAGATAAGGCCAAAATTTATAGCTTTTGCACTTCTCCTTTGATCGGAATCTACTGCTTCGATGTTAACTCCAAATACCTCGCTTGCTGTCCTCGTGTGGATATCTTCTCCTTCTTTAAAAGCCTTTATGAGCCCTTCGTCTTCTGACAAGTGCGCCATAACTCTAAGTTCGATTTGAGAATAATCTGCTGAAATTATCTGATATCCTTTTGGAGCTTCAAAAGCTTGTCTTATTCGCCTTCCATCTTCAGTCTTGATAGGGATATTCTGTAAGTTAGGGTTAGATGAAGAAAGCCTACCGGTGGTAGTCACGGCTTGGTGGAAAGAGGTATGTATCCTTCCAGTAGTTTTGGAGATTTGCAATGGTAATTTATCTGTATATGTAGATTTAAGTTTACTGAGAGTTCTATGTTTAAGGATAATTTTAGGTAAATCGTAATCTTCAGAGAGTTGTTGGAGAACGTTTTCGGCAGTGGAAGGCTGACCTCCGGGTGTTTTTTGAACCACAGGATAGTCTAATTTTTCAAAGAAGATTTCTTGAAGTTGTTTAGGAGAGCCTAAATTAAATTCCTGTCCAGCCAATTTATAAGCCTCATCTTCTAGCTTAGAAATTCTTTTACCAAAACTTCTTGATTGAGCTTTCAATACTTTATCATTTACCAAAGTTCCTGTTTGTTCCATGTCTGACAACACTTTGATCAAAGGTATTTCAATCTCTTCTAAAAGAGCATTTAAAACTGGCTCTTTATCAAGGTTAGATTTGAGTTTCTTATAGAGACGAAAGGTGATATCAGCATCTTCAGACGCATAATGAAGAGCTTGATCTATAGGGACAAGGTCAAATGTTATTTGCTTGGCGCCCCTGCCAGCTACCTCTTCAAAAGTTGTGGTTTTGTAATCTAGATAATATTGAGCTAATGCATCTAAGTTATGCCTTGAAGCAGTACTATGTAACACATAGCTCATGAGCATGGTGTCATTCTCTATAGAATCTAAATTTATGCCGTATCTACATAGAATATTCCTATCAAATTTTATATTTTGGCCAACTATCTTGGTTTTTTTAGACTCAAGTATTGGTTTTAGCTTAGCAAGAACTACCTCTTCAGGTAGTTGCCCTTCTTGATCATGTCCAATTGGAATGTATGCAGCTTCTCCAGACTTAACTGATAAAGATATTCCAACTAATTTAACATCCATATAATCTAGTCCCGTTGTTTCGGTATCGAGTACTAAGAGAGGAGATTTTTTGATCTTGGAGATCCAATTTTTCAGTTGCTTTTCATCAGTTATGAGGTCATATTGGGTCTTTTCTTCTTTTTGGGTCTCCTTAATCACACTTTCCTTTTCTAACCAAGTTTTGAATTCTAGTTCTGTATAAATCGTTTTTAGTAGTTCTTTTTCTTCTTCACCCACAGATAAATTTTTAATACTCACTTCTAAAGGAACATCTTTTTTAATTGTCACAAGTTCTCTAGAAAGACGTAATTGATCGAGTCCATTTCTTAAATTTTCCCCGACTTTCCCAGGAATTTTTTCGGAATTTTTAATAATCTTGTCTAGGTTTCCATAGTCAACAAGCCATTTAACGGCTGTTTTAGGTCCTACTTTTTCAATTCCAGGAACATTATCAGAGGTATCTCCCACTAAAGAGAGGTAGTCAATTATGAGTTCTGGCTTAACTCCAAATTTTCTCTCTACTCCATTTTCATCAAGGAGCTCGCCACTCATGGTATTTACGACTCTAATATGCTCATTCACAAGTTGAGTCATATCTTTGTCTCCTGTAGAAATTATTGTATATAGCCCCAGCTTGCTTGCTTCGTTTGCTAAGGTTCCTATCACATCATCAGCTTCCACTCCTTCAACACTTAACAGCTTTATGCCAAGCGCTTTGATAATTGAATTTATAGGCTCAATTTGTTTGACTAAGTCTTCGGGCATAGGCGGTCTGTTTGCTTTGTATTCTTTATACATTTCATGTCTAAAAGTTTTTCCTTTTGCATCAAAAATGACCGCAAGAGGACTGCTAGGATGGTCTGAAAGGATTTTTTTTATCATGCTGATAACCCCTCTAATCGCTCCAGTTGGTTGATTTTTTGAGTTCATTAGAGGAGGTAGGGCATGATAGGCCCTATATAAATAGGATGACCCATCTATCAGGATTACAGGATTTTCACTGGAGTTATCTTTTGGCATTTCAATTTCTTACAAACAGTCTATTTCTCCCAGACCCCTTATCTCTCCATGTCTTATTTTTTTAACACTTCCTGTTTTAGAAGTTTTTTTACTAATATTATTTCTCGTTTAATCTTTTTAAGACCAATTTGCTAACTCGCATAATAAAAGAAAAATTTTAGAGAACTTTCTTTGTTTTTTCTGGTCTTATTTTATACGAAGTCAGTTAAATGAAGGTTGCCCCGGGTATTCCCCCAAGATGCTCGGGGCCTTAAACATTAAACCACTCCCTCAGTTCATTAGCCAAGTTTTCTAGACCCGTGCTTCTCGTACTAGAAAAAGGTAGAGCTTTTCCGTTTATACCCATGTCATTGAGAGAAAGGTTTGCTTTATTTACTGATTGTGCCACCTCTTTATTTGATAATTTATCTGCTTTATTTAAGACTACTAAAAGCGGAATTTTAGTTTTTAAACTCCAATCTATAAGGGTTAAATCTGACTCTTTAAAGGGGTTTCTTATGTCCATAATAATAACTAATCCTTTTAAACTTGTGCGGGTATTCAGATATAAACCAATTAATTTTCCCCAGTTCTTTCTAATTTGCTTAGAAACTTTAGCAAAACCATAACCAGGAAGATCCGCAATTCTTTGCGTGTTTCTAGGATCAATAGAAAAAATATTAATTGCTTGTGTTCTGCCCGGAGTTTTACTAGTTTTGGCAAGTTTTTTATTTCCAGTTATTGCATTTAAAACACTTGATTTTCCTGAATTAGATCTTCCACAAAATGCTACTTCCAAACCAATATCATCAGGGAGGTCTTTTAGAGAAAAAGCGCTGGTTAAGAACTTAGTATGGAGAAAAAAATTTCTTGAATTCATGGCGCTGTTTAATTTAAACACCTGGTAAAGGTTAGTATATAATCCTCGCGCGTATCACCATTTTGCGCAAGCTTTTCTATGAATTTAAGAAAATTAACCATACCTTTATTTGCGATCTTATTTTTAGGAATAGGAAACATTCAGTCAGGCAAAGAAAAATCAGAAACTTGTGTTGCATGTCATGGGGAAGATGGTAACAGTGTGGTTGGTCTATGGCCGTCGCTAGCAGGGCAAAATATTAATTACATGAAGAAGCAGTTAAACTTAATCCAATCTGGAGAAAGGTCAATTCCAGAAATGAATGGACTATTAGATGGCTATACTGATCAAGATGTAGAAGATATTGCAGCTTTTTATGCAAGTAAAAAAAATAAAATCGGTCAAGCCTCAGCAGATTTAGTTGAACAAGGCTTTAAACTTTACTATGCAGGAAGCCTTGAGAAAGGCTTGCCTGCTTGTACAGCTTGTCACTCACCTAGAGGCAGAGGTAACAGTCCCGCAGGATTCCCTCTTCTAAGCGGTCAAAAAACTGAATACATAGCCAAGACTCTAAAAGATTATAGATTAAGAAATCGTCAATATTCAGAACAGTCAGAGATTATGGTTTCAATAGCTTATAAACTTGATGATAGAGAAATTGACGCACTTGCAAGCTTCATTAATGGCCTATATTAAAAAATCCCTTTCGTTCAAACACATGGCATGGGTGCTTTTATTGTTGTTCTTTTCTTGCACTCAAGCTGAAGAATTTTCTGCAGGGAAGCATTATGATGTGCTTAATTCGCCTTCTACTACAAGAGATTCAAATAAAATAGAAGTGGTCGAGGTTTTCTGGTTTGGTTGTAATCACTGCTACGCTCTAGAGTCCTACCTCCAATCATGGAGAAGAGGTCTTTCAAATGATGTAGATTTCTGGAAATCCCATGCAACTTGGAATCAAACTCTTAAAATCCATGCTCGATTATACTATTCTGCTTTAGCGCTAGGAGTGGAAGACAAAATTATTCCTGCAGCATTTACTGCAATACAAAGAGAAGGCAGGTTTCTTACAGGCAAATCTGAATTGGAATACTTTTTTCAGGGATTTGGGATAGAGAAAGACAGATATATCGCAGTTTCTACTTCTTTTGGAGTTAATAATGCTGTTAAGCAAGCTGATAATAGAATGAGACAGTGGGTAATTACTGGCGTTCCGACGTTAATAATAAATGGAAAATATAAGGTTTCTGCCACCCGAGAAATCGGCACAGAAAGAATGCTGGATGTAGTTGATTTCTTAATACAGAAAGAAAGAAAACTTTTATTAAACTCAGGCTAGGTGTTGTCTTGATCCGATTTCCAGTCTGCCCCCTTTTTGTCCCAGCGAATAAACTCGATTGGATAGAAAAGGCTAAAGCTTCCAATGCTGATGCTTTAATTTTGGACTTAGAAGATTCAGTTTCTTTACAAGAAAAAAAAGAAACAAGGGAAGGTTTAATGGAGCATCTATCTTCACAAGAACTTAACACTCCCTACTTAATAAGGATAAATCCTCTCAATACTAACGAAGGACAAAGAGATCTCTCTTTATTGGATAATGTTACTAATAATTTCGTAGCTCTCCTAATCCCCAAAGTAGAAACTTTGGAAGAATTAAGCTTTGTTCCAAAATCATGCAACGTAATACTTTTAATTGAAACTCCTCTTGCCATCAAGAATTTAGAAATTTTGGCTTCAGACAAAAGAGTTCAAGGGCTTTGTTTAGGAGGGGCAGATCTTAGTGCAGAACTGGGTTCGGATATGAGCTGGGATGCCTTACTGTATTCAAGATCTAAATTGGTATTACACGCATCTATTAATAATATTTTTTCAATAGATAGCCCGTTTATGGAAATAGATAAGAGCGAGCAATTGGAAGAAGAGTGTTTAAAAGCAAAAGCCTTAGGATTTACTAGTAAGGCTGCAATACATCCTGGTCAGGTAGAAATAATTAAGAGAAATTTTTTACCTACTGAAGACGAAATAAAAGAAGCAAAGAAAATCTTGAAACAATATGCGGGATCAAGTAAAGGGGTAATTGCCGTAGATGGTAAGATGGTTGATGAGCCAGTAGTGAAGTCAATGCAAAAGAAATTGCTTTTGGCTGGCTTTGATCCTGATGAGCTAAAGTAGTTTAGGAGAAGAGATGGTAAAAAAGGCAAAGGAAATTTCTCCCGGCAGATACAGGGAAACATTCGGCAGATATTATGAAGAATTTCAAATAGGAGATATTTACGAACACAGGCCCGGAAGGACAATAACCCAATCAGACAACACTTGGTTTACTTTATTAACCATGAATCAACACCCAATACATATTGATGAAGAATATGGTAGAGGAACTGAATTTGGTAAAACCCTTGTTAATAGCCCGTTCACTATTGCTTTAATGGTAGGCATGAGCGTTAGTGATGTTAGTCAGAAAGCGATAGCCAATTTAGGGTGGACTGATATCGTTTTACCACACCCTTTGTACGTTGGAGATACTCTTTATGCAGAGTCAGAAGTTATTGAGAAGAGAGAATCAAAATCTAGGCCCAACGACGGCATTGTCACAGTGAAAACAACAGGTAAAAATCAAGATGGTGTGGTTGTTGCTTCTTACCTAAGATCTGTTTTAATTCCAAAAGAAGGAACTGCAGTAGAAGACAAGATAGATTATTAATTTATCTATTGGCGATAAATCTCATTTTTGTTATAACTTACACTCTGTAAATTACCTAAAAGAAGATAATTATATGAACAATCAAAATATCACAGGGAAAAAAGACAGCGAGCCATTACCTTGGCACTTACAAGGCAATTGGGCTCCAGTAAAGAAAGAGCTTACGGAATCAAACTTGACAATAAAAGGAGAAATCCCAAGAGGCCTTAATGGTCTCTATGTTAGAAATGGTGCAAATCCAAGATCAGGTTGGAGTGACCATTGGTTTTTTGGCAATGGAATGCTGCATGGAATTAAATTTGAAGAAGGTAAAGTTACTTATAAAAATCGTTATGTTAAAACCCCGTACTATGACAAAGACTTAGACGTAATAAGCTCTTTTGGAGATCTTAAAGCTTCTTCAGCTAATACTCATATAATAAAACATGCAGGTAAGTTATTAGCCTTAGAAGAAGCCCATTTACCTTGGGAGGTAAATGAAGAATTGGAGACATTGGGTGTCTTTAACTATTCAGGTAAGTTGAATGGTGCCATGACAGCTCATCCTAGAATATGCCCTGAAACAGGAGAGCTTTTATTTTTTGCTTACTCACTGGTAACAGAACCTTATCTCACTTATTACCGTGTTAGCTCAGAAGGAGAATTAATTCAAACAGAGCCCATTGAAATTCCTCGACCCGTTATGATGCACGATTGGAACATAACCAGAAACCATGTCATTTTCATGGACTTGCCTATTGTTTCTGACATGGACTTAGCAATAACCACCGGATCGCCTTTTGGATTTAAACCAGAATGCGGAGCAAGATTAGGAGTAATGCCAAGGAAAGGAACAGGCACAGACATTAGATGGTTCGAAATTGACCCTTGCTATGTTTTTCACACTTTCAATGCTCACGAACAAGAAAATAAGATCATTTTGCATGTTTCCAGGCAGAAAGAAGCAATGGTGGGAGGTCTCAAAGATATTTACGGGGGAGATAGCACTGTGGCAAGACTTTGGAGGTGGACTATTGATCTTGATAATGGAACAGTCCAAGAAGAGCAATTAGATGATGCTCCTAGCGATTTTCCTAGAATTGATGACAGAAAGATTGGCATAAAAGCAGAACATGGTTATTGCGTGCAATTTGATACTTCTACTGACAGCCTTACTATTGGGAAGTACCTTTACAAATATAATTTAACAACTGGAAGCAGACAATCACATGATTTAGGAAATAACGTAGCCGGAGGAGAACCAGTATTCATCCCCCAAGAGCCATACTCCTCTGAAGACAAAGGATGGATAATGTCTCTAGTCCATGAAAGAGAAGAGAGAAAATCTAAACTGGTAATAATAGACTCACAAAACTTTGAGTCTCCGCCTGTGGCTGAGATTTATTTACCTCAGAGAGTGCCGTACGGCGCCCATGGGAGCTGGATGCCAGCGAATTAAGGAAAGGAGATAGTCATGGAAGCTCACTTTGCAACCTTATGGGAAAGCATCACAGACACTATTCCAGACAGCACGGCTCTTATTTGTGGTGACCTTGAAAGAACTTGGCTAGATTATGATGATAGGGCAGCAAGAATAGCAAACTTTCTTACTTCTCACGGCCTTGGAGATGACTCTAAAGTCGGAATTTATCTACATAATTCAAATGAATACTTAGAAGTTCAGTATGGAGTTTTTAAAATTAAAGGAGTTCCGATTAATGTTAACTATCGTTATAAGGAGGATGAACTAGTCTATCTGTTAGACAACGCAGACGCAGAAGCTGTTTTTTTTCAAGGTTGCTACACAAAACAAATTAACTCGATTAAGGATAAGCTGCCTAAAGTAAAAGTTTTTATACAAGTAAACGATGGAACAGAGGATTTAATAGATTTCGCACAGGATTACGAAAGTTCTATAGTCAGCAACGATCCCATGGATAGAATAAAAAGATCCGAAGAAAATATTTACATGCTATATACAGGTGGAACAACTGGAATGCCAAAAGGAGTTATGTATGAACATGGTTCCTTCCTAAACGGACTATTAAGGGCTGGAGAAACTTGGGGCCTACTACCCTTAGGAGATGAATTTAAGCTTGATGATTTACCCAAATTAATTCTAGATTTATTGGCCAGTAATAATCTTCCGGTTAGCATACCAGCATGTCCATTAATGCACGGTACAGGCATGTGGTTAGGCGCCCTTATTCCCTTATTAACAGGAGGAACTGTTGTAACTATTCCACAATTGGGTTTCGATCCTGATTACCTTTTAAAAGAAACAGAAAGAACCAAAGCAAATTACCTTGTAATAGTAGGAGATGCATTCGCTAAACCCATTCTGGACGCGCTGGATAAAGCCAAAGACGAAGGTAAGCCTTACAACCTTGAGACCGTTAAGATGATGATTTCTAGTGGAGTTATGTGGAGTGAGGAGGTAAAAGAAGGCTTGCTTGCTCATCATGAGATGCTTCTGGTTGATGCGATGGGTTCAACTGAAGGAGGAATGGGAGGTTCAGTGGCATCTAGAGACAATCCTGCACCAACTGCAAAATTTACCTTAAATCCAGGAACAATAGTTATTACAGATGAAGGTAAGCATGTGGAGCCTGGGTCAGGGGAAATAGGAAAAATAGGAACCCCAGCAGCCCCATTAGGTTATTTCAAAGATCCTGAAAAGTCAGCGGCAACTTTTAAAGAGGTAGAGGGAGTTCGCTATAGTTTTCCTGGTGACTATGCTCTTGTAGAAACTGATGGAACTATCACTCTACTGGGTCGAGGCAGTAACTGCATTAATACAGCAGGTGAAAAAGTCTATCCTGAAGAAGTTGAAGAGGCAGTTAAACGTCATCCGGATATCTATGACTGTTTGGTAGTAGGAGTAGATGATGATAGGTTCGGGCAAAGAGTGGTTGCCTTGGCATCCTTTAAAGACCAAAAGACAGTCGAAGAACAAGAACTTATAAGCTTTACACGAGAACATCTTGCAGGCTTTAAACTTCCAAAACAAGTTTTCTTTGTTGAAGAAGTCATGCGGGCTCCGAACGGTAAAGCCAACTATAAATGGGCTAAAGAAAGAGCTGCAGAAGAGCTTTCCTAGAAAATCTATATGAAGGTTTCAGATGCCGTAAAGCAAAGAAAATGTATCAGGGCTTTTGTTAATACACCTGTAGAGAACGGTCTAATTAAATCGTTATTAGAAAAATCTGCAAGGGCAGCATCGGGAGGAAATCTACAACCTTGGCGAATATTTATTATCAACAATGAAACCATGACTTCTTTTTTAGAACACTTGGCTGCTTGGGATTCACCTGAAACTCCTGCGTATGACGTTTATCCAAAGAATTTAACGGAACCCTATAGATCTTCCAGATATAAAGTTGCCATGGATATGTACGAACTTCTAAATATAAAAATGGAAGATAAGGAAGCTAAGATGAAGCAGCTGTTAAAAAACTTTGAATTCTTTGGGGCACCCGCAGCCTTTTTTTGTTATGTAGACAGACAAATGGGGCCTCCTCAGTGGTCAGACTTAGGAATGTTTCTTCAGACCTTTATGTTGTTGGCTAAGGAAGAAGGCTTAGATACCTGTCCTCAGGAAGCTTGGGCTACAAGACCAGAAAGTGTATCTAATTTTGTTGAAGCTAATGAGGAATTAATGCTTTTTTGTGGAATGGCCATTGGTTATATAGATACAGAAGCACCTGTAAACCAACTTGTCACTGAAAGAGAACCCATAGAAGTCTGGGCTAAATTTGTAGAAAAATAATTCTTTATATTGGTTATGCATCGCCTACTTTTTCAGCATAGACAACCCGTTCAATTTGCAATATGTCCAAATTTCTTCCTGTCGGTTTCACATAACGATCGCACAGCTCGTTATATCCGAGATCTTTCACGAGTTTCCAGCCAATCCTTCCAAGAAGCTCGCCCAATGTTGTGGGGTCGAATCCGAATTGCCAAATTTTGTCTTTGAGAACCATTCGTTTATAGATCATCTCCTGATTGTAGAGGTTCGTTCCATCAATAAAGTCTCTTGGTACGTACGTGAATACCAACTGGCTTCCAGCTGGGGCTTTCGCGAAAAAATCAAAAGTCTTTTTGACGGAAGCTTCGTTCAGATATTGTGAAACAGCCTCCCAGATAAAAAAGGTTCTTACCCCTGCTTGATATCCACTTTGTTTCAATGACTCACCTATCTCTTGTTCAACAAAATTCATACCGGTGAGTGTTACATTTTCAGGAACTGTCTTGAAGGCTCTTTTTAGCGCTCTCTCTTTTGCAGCAATATTAATGGGTTGGTCTACTTCCCAGCAGGGGATATTGCTTAAGGCTTCAAGGCGATAGAGTCTCGTGTCGAATCCCGCACCGAGATTTACGACCGCTTCTACCTCTCTGTTTTCGGCCGCCTCTAAAAGACGTTCATCTATATAACATTTTCGCACAAGAAAGCAGCTCCATCCTCCGGGGAGATTCTTTTCTGTGAGACCTACTATCCAGTTTCTAAAGACGGAGATCTTCGTTAGTTGAATCCAAAAGAGATCTATACCGGAGAAGAGTTTCGGAGCAAGGGTGTCATTGATAATTCGCTCTTCCTGTGGGAAGTTCTGTTCAACCGCTACAATAAGTGTGGGTCCTTTGCCTGTTTTTGCTGCACTCTTGGTATCAACATCCGTGTTGGATTTCATAGGTTTAAATATCTAAGGGAGAATTTGTCTCTATATTAAGTTGGCCTTCAAGACCTGCTACTCGATGCTGTGCACTTTTTATGTATTCTGGGTCCGATAACATGTCTAACATAGCTTTTCTGTTTGGATATGTGGCAATTGCAACCACATCCCAAAGATCTTCAACTTCTCCCAGCATAAGACGTGATACCTTTCCACTAAAGATAGGCTTAGCGCCTACTTTTTCTAGGTGTCCCCTTACTTCTTGACCG
>Ga0208571_1000110_pt1 | contig 31125 bp, 27 predicted proteins | sample DeeseametaMP0103_FD_184223 | JGI IMG/M metagenome (GOLD analysis project Ga0208571, IMG submission 184223) | Marine microbial communities from the Deep Atlantic Ocean - MP0103 (SPAdes) | ecosystem: Environmental > Aquatic > Marine > Oceanic | place: Atlantic Ocean | collected 2010-12-22
GGTAGCTAGCACCAAAGTAGTAGGCCCAGGCATCGGTCCATGTTTTATCAATAACACCATCACCAACTTTACGAACGATGGTTGCACTAAAAGCCATATTATCGTTGATCAGACCGGTATTGAAATTAAAGGTACCTTTTAGAAAACCACCGGCACCAATTTCGGTTTTGAATCTTCCACCGCGGGAATGGGCTGTTGGATCGGTAAGGATATTCATGGTTCCGCCAATGGAAGGGGTAGCCAAATTGACAGCACTTAAACCACGCTGCATCTGGATGGAAGATGTGGCATCGCCAACACCGTCCCAGTTGGACCAGTAGACCCAGCCGTTTTCCATATCATTTTGCGGTACACCATTGATCATTACGGCAACGTTGCGTTGGTTAAAACCGCGAACATTGATACGGGCATCCCCGGCACCGCCACCCTGTTGGGTTGCATAGACACTGGGGGTTGTATTCAAGCTCATGGGAATATCCTGTGAACCCAGGCGGAATTCCATATCTGCTTTGGTTACGGTTGTATAAGCAACAGGTGTTTTTTCATCTGCCCGTGAAGCCAAAACCTCTAGTGCTGACATTTTCAGCACAGCAGTAGATAAAGAAAAATTTACCACAGCAGTGCCTGCACCAACGGTTACTGATTCACTAGAAGATTTGTAACCGATTACTGATGCAGTAACAGTATATGACCCAGCGGGTACATTCTTGATCAGGTACGAACCGCTGGCATCAGCGGCTGCGCCTAAATTTGTGCCTTCAACAACAACATTTGCCCCAGCCAATGCTGCGCCACTACTGGCATCATTGACCATACCAGCTAGAGTACCTGTCTGTGCATGCACAGCTAACGGTAGACTTAAAACAAGTGTTAATAGAATAAGCCGATTTTTCATTTATGACTCCTTTAATTATGAATTATGGTTTTATTATTTTATTAATGCGATTATTTAGATAGAAGAATATCAAACTGTAACAACGTATTTGCTTGTGCAAAATTTCACAATAACTGTCTAGATGCGCAAGTAATAATAACAATGTTAATTTAACCATATTGTCAACGAATTATTACGGAAAAATTTCTTAGATCGGCGTGATACATCTAGCCGAATTATTTTTTGGTGAATTCACCAAAGTAGAAACGGGATACACAGCCAGTTCATCCTGGTAGGGAAGGATATGATCCATCGCAACTGCCGGGGTATGGTCGCGTGTATTTACCCAGATATCTATCGCTGGGTGGGGTAATATCACGGGCATACGGTTATGGATATGGGCAAATTCTGGTTTGGGAGTAGTGGTAATTACTGTATATGTTTTCATCAATTCACCATTGGCAGATCGCCATTCGTCCCACAACCCGGCTATTGGCAATATTTTTTTCTCAGGGTCGTGAAAATAATGGGGTGTTTTGATAGTGCCTATATTCTGCCATTCGAAATAGCCATCTGTGATTACTATACACCGTTTGCTGCTCACAAGATTTTTAAAGGATGGTTTTTCTAATAACGTTTCTCCACGGGCGTTGATCATCTTTGTGCCGATAGATTTATCTTTTGCCCAAGAAGGTATCAGCCCCCAGCGCATATGCTCTATCTTACGATTGTTATTATAGACTAATACTGGTGAATTTTGCGTCGGCGCAATATTATAACTGGGACTGTATTCATCTTTCTGTTCCCATTCATCAATAAGCAGTTCCTCAATGATTGTCTGGGCGTCCTTGGTAAGTGTCTTCCGACCGCACATGGGTTTAGTTTGATTGTATTAACAATTAATGATACAGAAGCCCAGGGTTCTCAGATCTCTTCTCCAAACAGTTTTTCAACATCTATAGTTCTATCCTCATTATAGAATATCCATTTTCCGAATCGTTTTCCTTCCTCATATTCACCTTCAATCTGTTTCCAGCCTTTTTCGTACCATTGTGTACTCTTGCCGTGGCGCACACCATTTTTAAATGCCTCCTGTTTGAATTTTTTTCCGCTGTCGTAATACCAATTATATATGCCATGAAGTTTACCATTTCTGAACTGTCCCTCCGCGTAGCGGAGGCCTTGTTTATTCCAGTAAGTCCATTTCCCGTTCCATAACCCATTTTTATAGGTGCCTTCTTTTTGTTTTTGACCGTTTTTATACCAGTAGGTACGCTTTTTGATTATAATTTTATTATTTGATTCTTTAACGATGGTAATGATTTTAGGCATACCGTTATCATGAGTCTTTTCAACAAATTCACGAGTTTGAGGAAAAATAAGAGTTGAAAGGAATATTAGCAGAACAGGGACTTGTTTCATTTTCAAGCTTTGGTTCACGGGTACTTAATTTACGTGTAAAATAAAAACTTCACCAAAGAACGAAAAATCCCTGAATTCTTAATACCGTTTCTTCTGGCAGCTGGGGCAAAAATGGGTACCACGCCCACAAACCCGTTTCCTTAAAATTTCTGATCCACATTTTGCGCATGGTTGCCCATCTTTACGAAATACTTGTAACTGACTTGAAAATTTACCTGATCTTCCGTTGAGATAGCTAAAATTGACCACGGTTGTACCACGGGCAGTTATGGATGATTCTAAAGTATTTCTGATCGAATTTCGAAGGGTACTAATATTTTTTTTCGGTATTTTGTTGGACCTTGTTTCCGGATGTATACCACTCTGCCACAAACATTCATCTACATATATATTACCTAGTCCGGCGATGATATGCTGGTCCAGCAACAAGGCTTTTATCATTCGCTTTTTACGGTGCAGGTTCTCTATCAGCCAAGCAGCGGTGAAAGCATCAGCAAGCGGTTCAATACCAAGTTTTTCATCCAGAAAATCCTGTGATGGGTAATAATAAAACCGGCCAAACTTTCTTGTGTCTTCGAAAACTAACTGTTGCCCATTATCCAATCCCATAATGGCCGAGATATGCTTTTCATCAGTTTTACCATTTGAAAAATACAGTTTGCCAGTCATCCGTAAATGGATTGCCAAAATATCCTCTGCAAAGCTTATAACAATAAATTTTGCCCTACGGTGGACGTTGGTAATATTTCTTTGAACTATATTATTTATAAAATCTTGTTTTGAAAAGTTGAACAATACTTTGGGCCAGCGCACATCAATATTTGTGAATTTCTGCCCTACGAGTTGATCTCGAATGGATAAAACTACTGTTTCAACTTCGGGGAGTTCAGGCACGGTTTAATTGAACCAGTAAGATATTTTGGCTACCAGTGCGTTGTCCTTGGTCCGGAAATTATCCGGGGAAGAATTATTAGTATAAACAATAAATAGATCGGATACCGGCGCAAAACGCCACTGGAAGCGCAAATTCACATTAACGTTGTCAGCCTGATCGTTGTATTGAACAAAAGTAGTGAAGAATAATTTGTTCGTAAAGGTTAGATCCAGCCGCGGACCAATCAAAAGAAAGGCCACATCTTCAAACGGATCGGGCAGATCAATCTTATCATAGGTCGTGGATATGGATAGGTTTATATAAGGTTGTACCCGATAATTAATTGTACCATTAAGAGATAACTTATTTCCATTATAATAACCCCCGTACCGAATATTGGAATTAAAATTGAGTGTTTTTCGGCTATCAGATTCATAGTTCAGCGAAAATTCATTCCAGTTGTATGCGCTACCGGGGGCAAGTGTATCACCGCCTGAATTTGTTGGGTCAAAAGGTTCGAGTAATTTTACATAACCCCGTTCCAAATCTGCAGAAAACTTTCTTCGGTCCAGCCAGTTGATCATGTATTTTAACTCAAATTCTCGATCTGTTGTATTGAAGTTCTCATCCAAAACATTATAAAATTTGAATGCTGGTCCATGGTTAAGAATATTTCCCTCTTCGGGGTAAAATTTAAATTCTAGATCTGAACCAAAGCGGTGGAAACCGATCCGTTTTACAAAACCTACATCGGCCTGGAAATCTGAGCCAACAAAAGAATAGCCCATATGGGCCGATACTGTGCCGGTATTATATTTGATTGAAGTCGCTGCTGCAAACGCGTTATCTCCAGCATTCTTGTATATTGCCTGGTGAAAAAATGCTTTCCCCGTCCAGAGGTTATCTGCACTGGCCAAGTTAAAATCAATACCGCCTACCTGATTATACGAATTTCCAGTGGTATCTGAATTATCTTGCAGGTCGGATTCCTTATTTACCAGGAATACGCTTAAACTAGAACGCGTTAGTATCTTCCGCTGTAGTGTAGCCACAGTAAAATTACTGGCGGAGGTTTCTCCATTCGCATCGGTTTGTATACTCATGATCCCCAGGCGGTAATTCGACCCCAGCTTACCACTTAGGCGTGCACCGCCTATAACCGGACTGGCCAGTCCAATCCGCCGGGAAAAGAATGGCCTTATATTTTTGCTGCCCAGGCTGGCGAAAAGATCACTATTCTCCAGAAAAAACTGCCGCTTTTCTGGAAAGAACAATTCAAAGCGATCCAGATTTGTTCTCTGCCGATCTACCTCTACCTGCGAAAAATCAGGATTGAGGGTCAGGTCCAGATTCAATGAAGTGGATAATGTTACCTTCGCATCCAGGCCGATAGTAGCATCGCTATCCGCTGGATCGCCTGCTTCTATATCTTCTGACCCTTGACCGGAAAGAAAAGGAATTATTGAAAAGCGGGTTCCCAGTTCCGGAGGTGGTTTAGCCCACTGCAGTGTACCAGTGAAGGCCAGGGTAGAGGATTTGAACTGTCGCGGTACAGGTGCCCAAGCGGACTTTTCATTTTGGAGCAATGAAAAACGACTGAAATTAATACCCCATTCATCAACTCCTTCCTGGTAACGAATACTACGAAATGGAATTGCAAATTCTGCTACCCAGTGATCATCATGTTCTTTTACAGCGGAATACCATTTGCAGTCCCAGTCCAGCGAAACATCACCGCCATCTGCCTGTATGCCATCCCATTGTGCACCAGCGGCAGAGACCCCAAATGCAAAACCGTTGGTCTGATCATTGTAGGTGTCCATGAAAATGATGAAGTTATCATTTTTTGGAAAACTAAAATCTCGCCGCAGCGATTCTACGGGACGTTTGCCAAGGACTGTATCATAACAGATAATTATTGCAAAAAGGTAATCTTCGTTGTAAGTCAGCTGTACTTCTGTCCTCGCAGTGGCCAGGCCAGTGTCAATGGGTGTTATTCTGAAAAAGTCTTTGGCTATAGCAGCGTTTCCCCAAACTGCTTCATTACGTTCACCATCAATTACGATTTCTTCATCTGTTGCGGCAATATCAATCCGGAAAGTGGCGCGGTTAACAGGTTCCGACTGGGCTTGCAACAAAGAAAATCCTATTAATATATACAATCTTTTCATCAGACATTTATTTCGTTAGCAATTTTTTCTCAAACCAAAATTTAATTAAAAACATGTATACTGAAAGAATAAAACGCAAGATTTTATTGCTAATGTTGTTCAAAATGTCTGCAGCCAATATATTGTGATCATGATAATCGTAGTTATGGGTGTATCGGGGTCCGGAAAAACCACAGTAGGCAGGGCATTGGCATCCGCGTTGGCAATCCCTTTTTATGATGCGGATGATTTTCACCCGCAAGCAAATATTGAGAAAATGAAGCAGGGGATTTCGCTGCAGGACGTAGACCGAGAATCCTGGCTGGACACATTGACTAATAATCTGGCAAAATGGGAAACGGCCGCAGGTGCTGTGCTGGCCTGTTCTGCGCTGAAAGAAACGTACAGAACAGTTCTTCAATCAGGCATAGAAAATGATGTTGCCTGGGTATATCTTTACGGTCGCTCAAAACTAATCAAAGAACGGATGGCTGGAAGAAAGGGACATTATTTCAAACCAGATTTAGTAGATTCACAATTCGCGGATCTGGAACCCCCACAATACGGCTGGCATTTTAACATTTCGTCATCAGCAGATCATATTGTGAAGAGTATTTTAGATAAGTTGAGGCATACAGACTAATTATGGATTATCAACTGCTAGCGGCTGTTCTTATCAGTATTGCATTACTGCTGTTATTGATTCTAAGATTTAAAATACAGGCGTTTTTGGCACTGCTGATTGTCAGTATGGTCGCCGGTATTTTGGCTGGGATGCATCCTGCTACCATAATTGACAGTATGAAAAAGGGCATGGGTGATACTCTTGGATTTGTAGCGACTGTTGTAGGCCTTGGTGCTTTATTCGGTGCGTTGCTGGAGCGCTCCGGCGGTGCCCGCTCCCTGGCGGATTATATGCTGAAAAAATTGAGTTTGGAAAGGGCACCATGGGCAATGGTTGGAACTGGACTTATCGTTTCTATTCCTGTGTTTTTTGATGTGGCCTTCATTATTCTGGTCCCGATCGTATATGCCCTGCAAAGACAAACTGGCAAATCATTGTTATTTTTTGGCATGCCTTTACTGGCTGGTCTGGCTGTTGCTCACGGGTTTATCCCACCTACTCCAGGCCCTGTTGCCGTGGCGCACATACTGGGCGCGGATCTAGGTTATGTAATTCTCTTCGGCCTTGTGATTGGTATACCTACCGCTGTGATCAGCGGGCCGATTTTTGGCTCATACGTAAGTAATAAAATCGAGGTGGCCATACCTGATTATATGGAAGAGACAATGGAGGATAAAAAGACCCATGTTGCTCCTGGGATGATCATAACAATTATCTTTATTCCCATATTGCTTATGGTCATCAACACTTTAGTGAAACATATTCCGCAAACAGCCTGGCCGATCCCATCCGCTTTCACTGTTTGGATTGGACTAATAGGGCATCCATTTACAGCATTAATAATCGCGAATTTATTGGGATGGTATTTTTTAGGTCTTCGTCAAGGTATGACCAGAGATGACATTCAGGAAATGTGGAGCAAGTCCCTGGCTCCGGCCGGTTTGATTATTCTATTAACTGGCGCGGGCGGAATGTTCAAGCAAATTCTGATCGATACCGGTGCCGGCGCCATGCTGGCCCGGACCATGCTGGGCGATACGACTACACCAATAATGTTTGCCTTTATATGCAGCGCATTGGTGCGCGTGATCCAGGGTTCAGCCACAGTCGCTATGATCACCAGTGCGGGCTTAACGGCACCATTATTGCTATCCTTTGGTGGGGCAGAAGTTTACAAGGCTTTAGTTGTCATTGCCATTGCTTCCGGTGCTACAATGATGTCCCATGTGAACGACAGCGGTTTCTGGCTGGTGAATCGTTATTTTGGTCTTACCGAACGGCAGACCTTGCAATCATGGACAATACTTACAGTGATCCTGGGCCTAACTGGATTCTTGATAGCCTTGATCTTGAGTATGGTAATATGATCAGAGAATCACTTCGAAATCAAATTTCTGGGTAATGACCTCGCCGGCACTTTTTACCTGTACCCAAATGGCGTAGTTGCCAGGCATCCCCAGTTTTATTGCCGGGAAATTCACCTCGCCATTCGGTGATGTATTGCTATTGAAATAATTCCCTGTTGAATCATCCGCAAAACCGAAAAAACATATATCTTCCTTATCAAGTACGCCCTGGGTATAATTTTCCTGAAACATTTCCTGTGAGGCCATGCTGATCGTGCCAACGGGGTGCAGGTGGACAAAAACACTCCTGTCATTTTTTAAAAGTGCTGCGTGGCCGCCCATACTTATATAGGGTTCTAACACTGCCGGTGTCCCGTTATTACTCACTTTAAACTGCAGCGCAATATCATCCCCGGCATTGTATGCAGGCTGTTTTTCTTTCCATGTAATCCTGTCCTCATTCGTATTCAGCATCCATGAATCATCTGGATCTCTTTCAATGGTAAGAATAGTGGGGTCATAGATGGTATTTTCAGTATTATAGGTAAATGTATTGGTCATGGTGTGGGAGAAGCCAGTCTCGTGGGTAAGGTCCATGTAAAGGTGATATGTACCATTCTCAAAAGGCGGCATTTTTGCAATGAAAACATTTCTGTCATCTGTTCTGGTTGGGTGAATATGTGCCAGCTGTTCATATGTATCACTAATGATATACATGTGCATGATTTTTCCATGATCCGGAATAAGGTCTGCTATTCTGCCCTGAACCCACAATTCGTCTACTATCTCAATACTAATATGATCCGCTTGACCATTATTCAATATATTCACCTTATTCTCAAGGGACTGGAATATATTTTGTTGGTAGGCCAGATCAATTTTATCCCACCAGTTTTTCCCACCGTAAATGATCGCCGAGAAAAACAATAGTGTTATAGCCGTAACAATGTAGGATCGTTTTCTTTTTATTTGGCCTGGTTCTGTGCCGGGTGGTTCAGTGCTGTCCTTATAGCCGACCCTGATGATGTTAATACCGCCAAAGAATAATACGCCGAGCAAAACCCACAGAATGGATGATGTGGCCTGGTTCATTACGGCCACTTTTGTGGCAATAGAATTGACTGGAATAGAGACCCGCTCAACACGCTGACCTTGATATATTTTCATATCAAGGTTATATGATCCAAAATCCATTAGCCATAGTTGAGCGGAAAAGAGATTGTTTTCTCCCTGGACAGGTTCGGCAACATCAGCCGGCGGCGATTTGCTTTTTCTGTCTTTATCCTGTTTTTGCGGCTGGACTGTTACCTTGTTAACACCATCTGCAAAGACCCTTACTGAAATATCTGCCAAGCCAGGAACTACACCAGGCAACTGAACGAATACTCGCAGGGGGATATCACCAGCCTTGCCTTCATAAACAACATTGTTATGCCCAATATCGGCATTGAGGAAACAAGAAAGAATTATGGCACATAGAATGAACTTATTTAGGGTGCAGATCATCGCTTGACCTGCCTGATCCAGGTACCGAAGAAGCTGCCCAAGTAGGAGAAGATGATGGTAAAAATAGTAAGCAGCCCAAAATTCCCCAGCGTCATTTTTTTCAATTCAGATTTTTGTCCATAGGGTGTCCATTCCTGAAACCAGAACTCGTAACTACGTTCACCCATCCTAACCCAGTAAGGAATATTGTTATCAGCGGCAAAAAACCAGTTTCTGGCGTTTTCGCTTAGCAGAAATTCAGCGAAGTGCCACTGCACCAAAAAGAAAGTGATGCAAAAACAAACACCAATAATTGCTGCTTTCAATATTCTGTTACTTATTGTGATCTTGTGATGCAGTAAATCAACTGCAAGTGCAGGAATAACTAACAGCACGGGAAAGTAAGGGGCCACATAATGGTCTACATCTCTATAGATAGGGCCCAGTAGCGGTTCAGCTTCAAATAGCGGTAAGATCCAGATGATTAGCAGACGATGCAGGATAAACAGTGCCGCAATGATTGTTGCTGCATATTTATGGTCAGCTGCATTGCGAAAAGAAACGATTAGAAAAGAATAGATTGTTAATGATATCAGATAAAATTCATACGTGTGCTGTTTATTGGCAAAACTGTATTCTGTGAGAATAATTGCAAACTGGACCACGATCAAGCTGGCAGAATACATGAATAATAGTTCCAGAAAATATTTCTGATTACCCTTGGCCAGGTTTTTTTCCGCGATAAGTAGGAGCAGAGTTCCCAGTAGAATGGCAAAGAAACCTGCAGCTAGTACCAGGTGGGGCGGACTAATAATTTGCACGTCAAGACCGTAAGCGTTATGCCACCAGTCATCGAATGGGGCCGAGGTTAGCATGGCAATGGTTCCCCAGATGCAGACCCAGCAGGCAAATGGTGCCTTGAAGCCCCAGAATGTCACGTACCGGTTATACAGATTAACATCTATGAAAGTTTGTCGCAATGCCATGTAGGCACAGGTTACACCGCAAATAATACCGCCCAGATATACAACAATATGGGGTGGGGATAATAATTTATCCCGCCCAATGGTCTCGTGCCAGGAGATGTCCCATTCTATACCTACTACTACAGCTGTGGAAGCGATCAGGAAAAGATAAATATATTCCGGTATACTCTTTGCCAATTCAGTTATGTTATTGGATGATGTTTTTTCCATAAGCTTAATTTAATTCAATCGTCATCTGCATTATAAAACAAAATGCCCCGCAAATGAGGTTGAATAAGAGTCAGTGGTTGAGTGATCGAATTAATGTTGCAAAGTTGATTACTAAACCTAGGTCAATTACATTGTTATTTAGGTCGTCTTTTAAAGCAAACACCTTTCCAGTAGACAATCGCACGCCAATGTAGTGGTTAAAATTATATGTCAATCCGACCACAGATTGTGCAATGGTCCCTTGTCCTATGGCTAAATGTCCACCACCACCAGCACCAATTAACATTTCTGCATTAACTTTTAATTGATCATTAAGTATCGCCTTACTTTGTATACCAATACCTACCAATCCAGCGGCATATCCTCCTACGTAATTACCGGAATATGCGGAATGAGCTTGACCTGTAAGAAAAATATAATTGTTCAGCAATTTATCAAACTTAACACAAATGAGATGCACATTATCATTAGCAATGTTATGAGTGCGTTTGGGGTGTCTATAAACTTGGTTAGTTATTCTAATAGCCCAAGAATAGAAGGTGTAAATACCATCAGTATTCTTACTTTTTTTTGTGGGTACAATACTGGCTGTTTCTATTGAATAAAGAAGTTTGGATGTCAGGCTGATTGCTTTGAGATTCCCTTTAGGTGAATTCAGATATCCACCATCAATTTGCATAGCAATATTTGGAGTAAAGTTCAATTTTAAACCAATATTTGTTTCCCACAAAAATCCACCCCCTGTTTCCACGTGACCGCCGCCCCCAGAACCTGCAGTGATTTTTCCTGATAAAGATAAGTATTGGGCAATTAAAGGGTAGTTGTAACCAATACCAGTTAAAAAATCCATATAACCGTGTGGATTACCTTTAAAAGCACCGGAAGTTTTCAGCAAGATATAAGTATTTTTTGTCAGGAAGCGACCAAGTTCAAATCCTGTAAGCCAAATAGTATCATCTTGAACTTGTCCTGAGGTGTTTTTTGTCGCCAACTTTTGAAAATAATTTTTTACATCGATACCCATATAGACGTGTTTAAATACAATATTACTTGAACCTGATATATGCTTTAACATATTTAAGTCATTTATAGTCTTTCCAATGAAATTTGGATTGGTATAATAAAATTGAGTTGGGATAGTAATGGAAAGACTAACTTGCTTACCTTGGATTTTGCTGTCAGGAAAACTAACATAACTGTAGTTGGCACCTACTTTGAATCGTTCAAAGTCATAAGAGATACCAATGTGGCTCCGCATCATAGAGCCATTACCAGTCCCCACTTTTCCTCCTCCTCCTCCAACAAATAAACCAGAGTGAATCCAAAGTTTTGAGATTAGACGACAATATATATCTCCTTCAATTCCCAAAACAAATAAACCACCTTGGTTGCCCCTTATTGCACTGTAACCAACGATACCACCATTAAAAAATGGACTTACTCTGGCAAGATAATAAAATCCCAATAGCCCCATGGATCCGTCTTTATTTGGCATTTTAATCGAATCAAAGCTTAAACGCCATAGCGTAGATAAATCATTCAATTGAAATGATTTATCTACGCTATTATAATTATTAACCGAATCTTGAAGAAATGGTATATACTCTTGACGATTATTTTCACCATCAATCTGTACATTTGCAATGATAAGATTTGACACAATAAGATATAGGATGAAAAATGATATAAATAATTTTTTATACATCATATATCGCCATACTTTAATTTCTTACTCATTTTACTTTAATTGATATTCAATGATACAACTGGATAGAAAGAAAATTCAACAAGAACTATTATGGTTTATTGTGATGTCAAGCCTTTCCCAAAGTGCTTGAGGATTAGGTTGAGTTTTTCGATTTGGCTTGAAAAGTGGCGTTACCTCCACTAACGTTACCTCCAAACGCATATATTTGACATAGAGGTACAAGTAGGGCTGACTAAATTAAAAGGTTGGAAATAGAGGAAGCCACCGATATTAAATCGAGGGCTTTAGACAAGTGGGCACTGGCAGGCTCGAACTGCCGACCTCTGCCGTGTGAAGACAGCGCTCTGACCAACTGAGCTAAGCGCCCGGATTTGTTTGCATTATTTCAAAAAAGACACGGAAATTTACGTGCCAAAAAACGGCTAATCAATTTGTATGAAAGCGCCTGAAAACAATAAAAATATCCAGGACTTTGAAGTAGTCAATGACCTACTACTTGTGAATTTTTCAGATGGCAGTGAAGCCATCGTTCCGCTGCAGCGATTGCGGGATGAATGTCCCTGCGCCAGCTGTGCCGGTGAAACGGATGCCCTGGGAAAAATTTACCGATCGGCACCCCAGCCAAAAACAACTGCCAGCTATCAAGTTAGGCAAATCATGATGGTAGGCTATTACGGTCTGAAACCAATCTGGGGGGATAATCATAGTACGGGGATTTATTCTGCTGATCTGCTGGAAAAGCTGTCTGAAGACTGATCAATAGCCCATGGCGTGGATCTGTTCCAGGATCTGCCCCACTAAAACTTCTGGATCTTCCGTGCTGGAGTCGATCACAATTTCCGCATTTTCCGGTTCTTCGTAAGGATCATCAATACCAGTGAATTGTTTGACCAGTCCCTGGCGTGCCTTGGCATAGAGACCTTTTAAGTCCCTCCGTTCGCAGACCTCCAGCGGTGTATTCACAAATATTTCTATATAGCCACCTAATGGTGCGATCATCTCCCGGTTAAAACGCCTATCCGAACGGTAAGGGGCGATTGGCGCACAAATGGCGATGCCGCCGTTTTTGGTGATTTCGCTGGCCACAAAGCCGATCCGCCGGATGTTCAAAGAGCGGTGTTCCTGAGAAAAGCCAAGTTCACTGGAGAGATGCGTACGCACAATGTCTCCGTCCAGCAGTGTCGCCGGCCGGCGACCGTCCTCCAGTAATTTGACCAATAGTCCATTGGCCAGGGTCGATTTACCCGATCCGGATAACCCGGTAAAGAAAATAGTGAAGCCTCTTTTGGACATGGCCGGACGCTGCTTACGCAGTTCTTCTACTACACCCGGGTAGGAAAACCATTCAGGTATCTCACCGCCTTTGTCCAGCAGTTCACGCAATTCTGTGCCGGACACATTCAATGTTTCAGCACCTTCAGGTACTTCATCTGTTTTCATGTATGATCCCGTGTCCTTTACATAAACCATCAGCTTAAAGGGGGCTATCTTTATACCCAGTTCTTCCTCATGTTGTTGCAGCAGCTCCTGTGCATCGTAGGGACCGTAGAAAGGGTTTCCATTGCTGTCCTTACCTGGACTGGCATGATCACGCCCAATAATAAAATGGTTACAGCCGTAATTCTTGCGGATAATAGCGTGCCATAGCGCCTCTCTTGGTCCTGCCATGCGCATGGCCAAAGGAAGCAGGCTCAATGCGGCAGTGTTATCTGCATATTTTTCCATGATATTCTGGTAACAGCGTACCCGAGTGTAATGGTTCACATCGCCGGGCTTGGTGAGACCCACTACTGGATGGATTAGCAAATTTGTATTTGCTTCTGCGGAAGCTCTGCGGGTCAGTTCTACATGGGCGCGGTGCATGGGGTTGCGGGTCTGGAAAGCAACAATATTTGTCCAGCCCAATCGGTCAAATTCTTCCCGTAGTTGGGCCGGTGTGTACCTCAGGTCCTGGTAATCATAATGCTTGGGAACATGCACACCTTCAACTGACCCGCCTATGTAAATGGGGTTACTTTCATGCAGTAGATAGTTCACACCAGGATGGGCCTCATCCGTTGTGCCGTAAACTTGTTCCGCTTCTTTTTTCCGGTCCGGTTTCCAGACATCACCAATAGTTAATGCTGCCAAGGCAAACCCCTCTTTGTCGCGCAGAACCAGTTTATCTCCCTCTGCTAATTTTTCAGCAGCATCTTCCGTGACATCTAGGGTAATAGGAATAGGCCAGAGGTCATTATTTTGCAGGCGCATGCCTGTACAAACGGCATCATAATCTTCCTGATTCAGGAAACCGATCAATGGCGAAAAACCGCCGTTCATGATCATTTCGAGGTCGCAGGTTTGACGGTCGTTCAGCGTCCAGGACTGTAAATGAACAAAATCCTGCTTTAGTTCGCTGATGCGTTCTTCTGTGACCATCCGATCACATAATTGACCGCCGTGTGGTTCTATGCGTGAGTTAGACAAAGATATACCTTCTTAAAATGTACGTTTTATAACAGATAATACGAATGATTGATCCTGAAAATCGGTGGCCAAGTTAATCTTTTTTTACTTTTATTGAATATGATTATAATTGCGGAGATAAGCGGTATAAAATGAAATGTAAGCGTATACTACTGGTTGGAATGGCGGCGGGGATATTTTTCTCTTGCATTGACGATAATGATACTGATCAGGAATTCACTAAGGCCTATGTTATACCGCAGGGTTCTGATAAGATAGCGGTGATCGATGTTGATCATGCCGAATTAGTAGCAGAAATTGATGTGAACTTTATTAATACTGGTGATCGACCACATTATGTTGTGATCGATGAAATTCATCGTACCTGGTATGTAACGCTTATTTCTTATGGCTATGTATGCAAATTTGATTTGGATACGGATGAATTACTGGATTCAGTATTTGTCGGTAGCTAACCGGCGCTGATGGATATCGATCGGAAAAGTTAGATCCTTTATGTATCCCGCTTTATGCCCATGCCCAGCATGGGTATTGAGGGTACTGAATCCCAATTGGTCCATAAAATCAATGCAGCAACTATGACCATTCTGGGGACAGTTGATGTTGGCGCATCATCTCCTCACGGGATCGCTCTTAGCAGCGATGGATCCACACTATGGGTGGCCAGTAATGAGGCTTCCCATTTATTTGCGATCGAGACCACCCGTTTCGGGGAAAGTGATTACCAACCGCAAAATTATCGCTTGGGCTCGGATGTCCCCTACAATTATGAGGTCAATGATAATACCTACAACACTTTGGAGCTCGTATTAAACCAGGATGGTTCGGAACTATTTGTATCTTGTTCGAGGATGGGGCAGGTACGCGTATTTGATACGTCGAATGGGGACAGCTTCAAACATTACAGTAATGGTATGATGCTCTGGCATATGGCTGTTTCCAAAGATGACAAATATCTTTATACAACTAACCGCATGTCAAATAATGTTGTACATACAGATCTTACCAGCGGTACTACGAAAACATTCACTGCCGAAGATCTTTCGATGCCCCACGGAGTTGCCCTTACGGCCGATGACTGTAAACTGGTAGTAAGTTCATCCATGGGTGATGTATTATATATTGTGGATGCAGTATTCATGGTCATGACCGGGATGATTGTGCTGGTGGATGGCGGTATGGATATGGACAACATGCATATGCCTACCGGCGTAGCTGTTGTGCAGGACTAAATCCGGTTTTATTTTTTCTTTGCTTGGTTGACTACTGAATCTATTGCTGCAAGGATCGCTTCCTGATCCCCCAGATAATAATGCTTGATCGGCTCTAGTTCATCGTCCAGTTCATAGACCAGGGGTACACCTGTAGGTATGTTTAGACCAACAATTTCTTTATCTGAAATATTGTCCAGGTATTTTACTAGGGCCCGCAGTGAATTCCCGTGGGCAACGATCAACACCTTCTTTCCGTTGCGGATAGATGGTGCAATGGTTTCTTGCCAATAGGGCAGAAAACGATTTACTGTATCCTTTAAACATTCGGTTAGGGGAATATCCTTTTGATCAATATTAGCATAAGTAGGGTCATCTCCGGACCAGCGTTTATCTGATATATCCAGCGCTGGAGGTGGCGTGTCATAACTGCGGCGCCAGATTAGTACCTGCTCATCGCCAAATTTGACAGCGGTCTCTGCTTTATTCAAACCCTGCAGCGCACCGTAGTGCCTTTCATTCAAACGCCAATTATACTTAATGGGTACGTTATCTATTTGCATTTCCGATAGGCAGATTTCCATGGTACGAATTGCGCGGGTTAGTACCGATGTATAGATCAGATCAAAAACGAATCCATCTTCCCGGAGGATCTTTCCTGAAGATTGCGCTTCCTGTTCCCCTTTTGGGGTCAAATCAACGTCGGTCCATCCGGTAAAACGATTCTCCAGATTCCATTGGCTTTCGCCGTGACGCAATAAAACAAGTTTAACCATGGATACTTTCCTATCAGAAATTCGATCAAAACTGTTATTCTTCAAAATGCCAAAATATATTTAGCCAAAGAAATTGAGGAAATAATGATGAATGAACGTGTTGCAGTAAATGAATTTGTACGGCGTCAAACAAAAGAATCCGGGAAATCATTTTCAAGTCAGCTTTCCTTTGAAGATATTGCGCGGCATGCTGAAGTACAGATGTCCGCCGGACATTTTAAGGAGGGTTACCGGAAGGGCGTAAGACTCGTAGCGGCGGCACCGGATATTACCAAACAATTCACTTGTCCCTTTGTAAAGATTGATCCAGCAACAGAATTGTCCGCAAAATATGTCCAGCGCAGATCGGATGAAAATTTCTATATCCAGGTGCGGGCAAAAGCGGGGACATTGCTTCCCACTGGAAAAGTTGAACTGATCTTGTATCGTCATGATGTGCTGGAGGAAAATGATGAACAAAGTACTGCTGCCGAATGGGAGTTGATCAGTTTTCATGCATTGCCGGAGGGTATAGATGAAATGCCAATGGGGCCGGTGACCATGATGCGCAATCAGTTGGAATTGCCTGGTGGTACCAAGGCCAATTATTCCGCAGATGAGTGGGCCCATTCCGTGGAATTCTGGCAGCAGTACGCTGCCCTGGAAATGGAGTAATAGATCAATAGTATGAATGTTGGTCAAAAATCGCCCTGGGTTGCGATGCTATTTACAGCGCTGGCTGGAGGTATGGGCTGGGGCATCCGCGGTCAATATGGCCATGAAACTGGTGCCATGCTGGCCGGGTTGCTGGTTGCATTGGTGCTGGTTTATCTGTTTGGTTATCATTTGAGTTCCTTGTCAGCAGCAAGGGCTGTTGCTCTGGCCACTGTTGCTATTGGTTTTGGCGGTTCCATGACTTATGGACAAACCCTAGGGTTAACCCAGGATGCGCCGTTGATCGGAAATATGGCTGCCTTACGCTGGGGTTTGTTGGGTACCTTTATAAAAGGTTCGATCTGGATCGGATATTTTGGTCTCTTCCTGGGATTAGGTTTAGGTGAAAAAAAATACACCATGATTGAAATGGCCCTAGCGCTGATTGTGGCAATATTTCTGTTATACCTGGGTATATATGTGATAAACGAACCTTTTGATCCGTCCAATAGAAAATTACCAAGTATTTATTTTTCCGATAATTGGTACTGGCAGCCAGAGGAGGCATTGAAACCGCGGCGAGAACAATGGGGTGGATTGCTTTTCGCCCTGGGCTGGCTGATCGCTTACACTGGTTTTATTAAGAAAGATCTATTGACCAGGAATATGGCACTATGGGGCGTGTTGGCTGGTGGACTTGGGTTTTCTTTCGGGCAAAGTATACAGGCCTATCACGCCTGGAATGTGGATTGGTTTCAAATGGGCTGGCTTGCCAGTATTGAACCAAACATCAACTGGTGGAATATGATGGAGATTACTTTTGGTGCAGTTTTTGGCTGTGTACTGGCCCTTGGTTTATGGTGCAATAGGCATCATATTGCAACAAATAGATCCGATGAACCGATCAAACTTGGATTCAAAACAGAACTTGGTCTGATGGCTATCCATATTTTTGCACTTGTGACCTGGAATTTTATGTCTTTTTCCACTTTTGACTGGTTTGCCGATCGGGCGCTTACGATGGGATTAATTCCCCTCCTGGCGATCCTGGGTGGTCGTATCTGGCCTTATTTCGTGTGTTTACCAATTACAGCGTTGCCAATTGCTGGTAAAACATTGCGTCAGTTGGCCTACCGTACCGATGATATATCTCTATTGTTCGGCTGGTTGATTTATTTTATAGTCCCCTTGGCCTTGGTAACCTGGTTTGCAATAAAGCTAATCCAGTGCCCTGATAAGAAATTGAATGGACACCTTTTTAGCCGCCGGACACTGATTATTAGCACAATCTTCTATTTTGTGCTGAACTGGGCCTTTTTCGAATTCCCCTGGCCATGGTCAGATTGGACAGCTCGTACTCCCAGCGGTATCATATTTATAATATGCGCAGCAGGTCTTCTACTATTGACTTTTTACTTCGATCCCCGAAAGGGAAGGTGGCAGTTTAATTCTTCTTGAGACCTACTAGAATGATATCCTGATCCCCAGCTTAAATCCCCTGGGGTTTAAAAATGCAGTCTGAATATTATCCGGCATATTGATGTACGCCTTATTATCCAAGACATGTTGTACAAACCCCGGATTTGCGTTCTGCCATTGACCGTCAATGAATTGCTTATACGTTGCATTAGTATATACATAGTAAAGTTCATTTGGATCTCTTGATTCCATTACCACAGCTGGAGGCAGGAGGTAATCACCCCGCACTATGTTTATGGGCACAAATTCCACGTTTGGTTTTGGGTAATCACCTGGCTGATCATCGCCCGGAATAAACATATAAGGATATTCATAAAACTCAACATCATCAAATACCCTGGTTGGTAGGTGTAAGGAGACCATGTAGTCATTGTAATCACTTAAGGGATTTTCCCCGGTTATAACGAAAGGATGTTCGAAATACATAAACTTCAGATTTAACGGGTTGGTCACGTCAATAAATAATTGTACTGCTCCAAACCGGGTCTTGAATTTTTTACTGAAGCGCAGATCCAGACTGTAGAAATCCTTTGTACGTACATTGTTTTTTATTGTTGGGTGCGGTATATACTGCACCCCAATTTTATCATCTACCTGATCAAGGATCGGCCCACTCCAGGTAAATACTTTGCCGGCACGCCATTGACCTAAGAAATCCATATGCCAATTAGATAACAGGCGCAATCCAAATTGTTCAGGTAGAAAAAATTCCAGGTTCAGACGGGCATATGGTTGTGTTATAGGTTTCATCTGGTAGTGGTCCTGAGTTATGCTATAGTATTCATTCTCATCCAACGGGTTCTGAATAACTCCGGTTATACCGAAATTCCCAGAACTAAAATCCATATAGGTATAATTCAGGAAACCCCTGAACCAATTTCCCTTAACCTTGCTCAAAGTTAATTCCAGGCCACGGACATCATTATAATTGTTGGGCATGGCGATGGTATAGATCATTGCATCACTTACAAAAGCCTGAAAACTGACCTGATTATCCACACTGCGAGAATAACCTGAAAGCTGTAGTAAATATTCATCGGTCAATATCCTTTCATAACCTATTTCATAAGCACTGGTCCTGGGCATGGGCATATTGGGATTACCCAGTCCGGTAATGGCACTACGATCGACTGTAAAGGACTTTTCCTGCATCTGATAGAGGTACTGGGCCTGGGGCATCTGGCGGAACTGTCCATAATTGAAATAGAATTTTGTTTTGTCTGTGATTGGGAATGATATGCCAATTCGCGGACTCAACGCCACCTGTTTTTCCGCGCTGACTGTTGCGGCTGAATCCTTCCGGGCATCGTTATTTTGCTGGGTAAAAAATTGATCAAAATCACTGAATATGTTGTTTTCACCTCCGGCAGAAAAATAGTCCATTCGCGCACCCAGTTTCATAACCATTTGATAAAATGTGAACTTTCCCTGAATATATGCGGCCCCCTGCTGCGGTGTGGCTGTCCATGATTCATGCAGTCGGTAAGGCGATTCATAATCTATATTTTCGCCAAACAAGAGATTAGAAATTGACCCAATAGCCATGACTCTGGTATCTACCGCATCATTAAATTCTGAAGATATGTCATAATTGCTATATATATATTCAAAACCGGCTTTCAGTTGGGTGCTGGAATTAATTTGCTTGGTAATATCAAATCTCCCTGAAATAATGGACACACTTGAAGTATCTCTATCCTTGATGATATTATCGATATTAGGGCGTAAAAAATAATCAGACCGCAAGTAGTGCATTTTCATTTCATAAAATGTGCTGGCATTCAGTGTGCGCGATAATTTGCCGGCGAACATACTGTGATTAATATCTGAGAGACCAATACTGGCATTTTTAAATAGTCCCTCTGTCCTAAAAAAATCATTTTCAAAACCCCAGGGGTAAGCCGGTATTCCCGCCTCCATAACCGTACTGATCGAGTCTGTGGTGCCCTTTTGACTGGTGAATAAACTGCTAAGAGTGAGTTTAAGATCTGGTTTAATATTTGAAATGAGTTTGACTTGAAATGTTTCATCCTGGCGCAGATCCTTACCAAATTGTTCCAGATAAGGTATAATATTTTTTCTATAGGATGTCAGAAACCGCAGATTGCCAAAGCGTTGACTCAGTGGTCCGCCTATGGTTAGATCTATATCATTGCCTGCATCGTTAATTGTTTTCCATTCGCCAGGAAAATTCAATCTTTGGGCGGTACGATTTCTTATAAGTAAATCCGCGCTAAAATGATCTTTGGGCGGGTCTTTCGTAACAATCTGTACCAGACCGGAACGGACATTTCCGTAAGCAGCATCAAAACCACTGGTCTGTACTTGTATCTGCTCCACCGCTGTGTAACTGAGTCCGGTAATTGGACCATTGGTTCGTCCTTCTCTTAGGTTTATCCCATCTAAAATAAATGATGTAGAGTTAATATTCCCGCCTCGAATTGTCATATTTGGCTCAACACCTGCTTGCAGGCGGACCGCGTCTTCAATCGTAGCTATAGAAAGATTTTCCAGATTTGCAGCATCCAGGTTGATCGTATTCGCCGATATACCAGGTCTGATCAACTCTCGCTCTGCTATAATGGTTACTTCTTCACCTTTTAAGACTTCTTCGTCAAGTATAAAATTGATGTTCGTGGTCTGGCCAGGGTATACCTTTATATCTGTAACAGTTGTCTGTGTATAACCAATGTAGAATGCCCTGAGGCTGTATGTCCCTGGAAGTATGTTTGCGATCGTATAGATACCACTACTGTCTGTTGATCCACCAATGTCGGTACCGATAAGTAGAATGTCCGCGCCGCACAGAGGCGTGCCTTTAGTTGCCGTTTCTACCCTACCGCTAATGTTACCGGTTTGCGCCAGAATTGGATAAGCGGTAATGAAAAATAACGGCAGACAGGTTAGGAAACAGTGATTATTAAATAGAAAACGCCAAAACTGGTATTGGTGCATTTTCTATTTTAAGACAAATTAAACAATGAAACGAATATCTAGGTTAAAAGTATTACTGATTACTTTTCTTAGGCATCAAAATACTGTTGTGTTATGTCGACATAAATAATCAAGCGTTGCCCAGGGTGAATCAAGCTGGGTTGGTTTTTCACTTTTTTGTTCCATTTGACCAGTTCTGAAACAGATACATTAAAACGATCGGCAATGAGGCCTAGAGAATCACCATTTCTGACGTGGTAAGCAACCTTTTGTATTGTTTCTGGGCGGAATACGTCCGGCTTATTTTCGCATTGAAATAATTTAATTGTTTGGCCAATCTTCAAATAATCTTTTTTGTTCATGTTATTCCAGACTGCAAGTTCATCGATGGTTACCTCAAACTCCTTGCTTAAATCCCACAACGAGTCCCCGCGTTTTATCTTGTATTCTGTATAGTGCGGGCCATGCCCATCTGCTGGTAATACACTACCAGGTGAAATTTTTGGAACCAGCAGTTGTTCTCCCGCAATAATCGTATTCGATGATAATTTGTTGACCGCTTTGATGAGCGCCACTGATGTGGAGTAATTATTGGCGATTTTGCTCAAACAATCACCACTGTTGATCTTATAATGAACCCATTGGATTGATCCTTCTCTTGGCAAGTCCGCAATCAAAACATTCATTAGCGATTTATTTTCTACCGGGATCAGGATCTGATGAGGGCCATCAGGAGCTGATTGCCAAAAATTGAAACCCGGATTCAGCTGGTATATATTTTCTAGTGGCAGATCTATGATATCCGCCAGCGCTGTTAAATCAATTTGTGTGGGCCAATTCACAATGGTGAACCTGGCACTGTTTGGTAATTCGGGCAGTCTTATGCCCAGAGAACCGCTGTTCTCAATTACGTGAATCAGGGCCAGTAGTCGGGGTACGTACTGTTTTGTTTCCCGGGGTAAACTCAAAGACCAAAAATCCGTACTCTTGCCCCAGGCAGCATTCCGCCTTTGGACATAAGAAACTGTGCCTTCACCAGCATTGTAGGCGGCGATAGCAAGTAGCCAGTCACCATCAAATCTCTTATGTAAATACGTTAGGTAATCAAGGGCGGCCTGGGTAGAAAAAACAATATCCCGGCGGCCATCATACCAGCTATTTATTGGCACACCATATTGCCGTGCGGTACTGGGTATCATCTGCCAGAAACCGGCAGCACTGCCATGGGAAAATGCATAGGGGTCATAATTGCTCTCTATGTATGGTAATAATGCCAGTTCCAGGGGCAGGCCTCTTTTTTCCAGTTCTGTGGTCACATAATGAATATAGGGGCTGGCCTGGTGCGATAAATAATTAAAATACCAGGATCCATGATTTTTGATACGTTCGATCTCCTGCTGTACGGTCTTATCCTTGTAATATGTATTCCATGATAAATTTTCTTTTAAATGTTGCCATAGATCCGTTTGTGGTTTGGGTTCTGTAATTAGCGGATCAACAACGTTACAGGCACTGTAACAAATTGCCTCCTCTTTATCAACTGCTTTGATTAATACATTAGTGGTTTTGGTAAGGGGAGAGAAGTGTTCCGTAAGAAAAATTATAACAAGGAATAATGAGAATATGTATTTCATAAAATTTTATATGTTGTGTTTAAATGCTTGGTCAACCAAAAAACGGGTCTGGCAGGAGGCCAGACCCGTTTCATTGGATTTTGTGTGTGCCATACTCAAAATAGCTGGTTTAGTCATTCGATCCTAGCACGGCTGAGTAAACATCATCCTCTTCATCAGCAGTGAATTTTGTTTCATTACTATCTGTATCAGAATCTAACTCATCTTCTTTTTCATCTACCGGGGCGCTATTTGCTGCCAGTTCTTCAGCATAGGACGTGGTGTATTCCTGTCCTTTCCAGGTAAATGGGTGGCCGGTACCAAGCAATGCCCGAGCTTGAGCAAATGCTTCATTAAAAGATTCCGGTTCTGAAGCTACCGTTTCGAGCTCTGCCCCTGCATTTTCAGCTTCCTCAATTATCACATCTATAGCTTCAATAGCCTCAGCGATGTATGCTTCAGCACGATCATCCAAAACAACTTCCTTACTTTCTTCATAGGGACTTTCATATGTTAGTTCCGGTGCGCGGTTATTGGCACTCAATATCATCAACATTGCAATGATGCCGAAAGACAGTGTTACGAAAGCTACTCTACCACGATTTATTTTGTATTTGTTCATTTTTTACTCCTTTTTCATTTTCGTTTATGATCACAATTGGTTGCAATCGGTAGGTTTTACATGGTAGATGCGGGATCAGTTCCAGTAATTATTTGCAATAGTCTTGATATGTGAGCATTGTCACAATGCAAGCACCATTTTCAATAATATTGGAACCTAGACGGATATAAGAGTATTAAACAAGGTTGCAAACTACGGTTTGGTTTTTTTACACCTAGGGTCTAAGCTCAGCTATATATTGTATTGGTTATAAATAATGAAAATGGTAAGCTTTTTCAGATACATAGTTATATAAATAATGAAGAATAAATCGATAGTAGTATTTTATACCCTCTGCGCACTTGTGCCAATTATCTTTATTGCGGTAGCTTTCTTCGGACCGGAAAAAGAAATAGCTATTTCCTTAAAAGGACCGAATACTTTCGGTCTCGATGATGAAAAGATCACCAAGAAATATGATTATATAGAAAAGAAGGAAAAGGAAAAACGGGAAAAATTTAAAAAAGAGGTGGAAAAAATATGGGATTCCTACAAGGAATCAACATCGAAGACCTATGTATCCTACAGTAAGGATCTCACTTCCCGGACAATAGTAGATTTTGAGAAAGGGGAGGTTACCATAGAGGTGATCGTGGATGAAAATGAAAGCAAAGACGGTTCTTACAACCTTGATCTAAACCCGGGTCAAAAGATTAACATCACTCAAATAGGCAATGTGAAAAATATTATTCTTTCTATCAACGCATCACTAATTAATACGATAACTTTTTTCGCGTTACAAGATAAAAAAGATGATGGCGATCAAGATGGATCGAGAAGCGGCAAAGGCCTTAATTCTAAATTTTTACGGCAATTGAATAATATTCTGAAAGAAAAAGGAGACGACGGAAAACCGATTTTGAAAGATCAATTAGTTGATGCCAGCGGTAAAGTTGTGAAAGGTATGAGCAATACTCTGAATTTTGCCAAATCTGTTGTCAGTACACAATCCAAAAAGGTACGCATGCATTTTTCAAAGGATGGAAAAAAACGGACCATTTTTTCCATCAAGATACCGATGAGTGATGATCATATTGCCAAGCGCAGGGACAGATATAAGGACCTTATTGTTATAGAGGCAAGAAGGTTCAACATTCCTCCGGAAATTGCATTGGCAATTGCCGAAACAGAGTCGGCTTTTAACCCCAAGGCAAAGTCTCATGTTCCCGCCTATGGATTGATGCAATTGGTTCCGAAATCGGGTGCCCGGGATGCCTACCAGTGGATCTATAAAAAGGATAAATATGTCAGCGGCAAATACCTATACAAACCCAAGAACAATGTTGAACTGGGGTGTGCTTATTTATCCATGATCAGGCATCATTATTTTTCTCGTATTCGTGATGATGAACGAGCGTACCTTTGTGCCATACCAGCTTATAATACAGGTGTTGGGAATGTATCCAAGGCCCTCGTTGACAAAGCAAACATAAAGGAAGCATCTAAAAAGGCAAACAAGATGAGTACAGAGGAACTGTATGATAAACTGTATACAGACCTCAGCAGTAAGGAAGCAAAGAATTATCTAAAAAAGGTCTGGACTAGAAAAGAAAATTATAAATGATCAGCTTTTTGTCTCCGCGATTTTCATTCGCAAGATAAATACCCGCAGCGAGCTGAGAATAATTGTACCAATAATTACTACATAGACAACCCGGGCCATGTATTCAGCACCAGGCATACCGGCCTGGATCACCGCTTGAATCAGTACAGCAGCAGCCAGTCCCCGGGCAAAAACTGCATTAACAAGTTGTCGCTGGGCTTTTGGCATCCCCTTAGTTAATGGCATTGATCCCATGCGAGTAATCATGATCAGCACCGATAGAACGCTACCGACAATTAGCGCTGTTTGGTCCGTAATATCAAGAAGGATACCTACATAAATGAAAAACAGCGATTTCAGAAAAAAGGAAATCAAATTGTAATACCGTTTCTCAGTTGCTGAGGTTACTTCTACACCAAGCTCACCCTGGATGGCCTTTTGTTTTTCAGCAACTTTTCTGGAAAGGATTCCAGCTTTGATTGACGAGAGCTGTTTTGAATTATTGAGGATCAAACCCAGGAATAAAGCGGCGATGGGACCATTGCCGCCGAAGTATTCCGTAGCTAGATAGACCAATATGAGATAAGCTATCGTAATAATATAATTCTGTTCTTCAAAGACCCTAATGACGATCCATATTATACCGCCTAGGATACCGATAAATCCAGCGATGGCAAATAGTTCAATCAGGTGAGTCAGTGTTTCCTGTACACCAAATATGCCTTTTTCATAGACCTCTAATACAGATAATGTGGCCACGATACAGAGTACATCTGTAAGTGCCGATTCGAGGGCCAGCCGCGAGAACAGTTTGCCTCCCACCCGGATCTGTTTAAGAATGGGTATAACAAATGATGATGATACACCAGCCAGGGAAAATCCAACGATCATAGCAGCCATCATATTGGTGCCGTCAAGATGATATTGATGGATATAGAAAAATATTCCTCCCACAACGATTGTGGAAATGACAAAATTGTAGATTGTCAGGACTAGACTGGAAGAAAATTCCCTGATCAACGAGGAGAGATTAATATTGAATGCACCATCGAAGATCAAGATCAACAGGGTAAATGTGGTGCATATTGGTGCAACCTGAGCCAGGTCCTCTGGTGAGGTGTACCCGAATCCGTTGGGGCCAATTAGAAACCCGAGTATGATAAGAAACAATACATCGGGTATGTTGGTCCGGCGAAATAATGCCTCTGATAAGAAGCCAAAAATGGCTATTAAGCTAATTGCCAGTAATGCGGTATTAACGTTCACAGCGCCGCGCTAATATTGATGGATTTATATTAATGATCCCATAAAATCATTTAATTTTTCCGATGTGGGCTTTGACCAACACCGTTTCTGTCCAATAAATTGGCCAAAATCCTTCTATTGTTTTCGAAAATTTTGGAGCAATCAAGATATCGTATTTTTTATTTTTATTTAGCAGATCCTGTAAAGCTAAGTTTTCAGTATCAATAAATATTAGTCCTAATATTTGTGCTGCGGTTGTTTCATTATAATCAAATTCCGATGATATAATTGGAATATTTGTCGTAGCCATTCCAATAGTTGCAGTTTCGATCTTTCTTTTAAACATTCTATCAAAATCAAATCCTATAATTTTCACCGATTTTGCCTGGCCCCAAACTTCATCGGATATATCCAGGTCTTTTAATTGAATTTCCGGTGTCACGATACTGTGGAAAACCATTGTACAGCCAGACATTAAGATAAAAATGGTGATTAGGAATAAAGTGATTTTTTTCATCAGTTTACCTTTCTTTATTAGACCATAAAAATAAAACTTCGTCTTTATAATAAATATAGGTTTTTCCTATAGTCGCGAATATTATATCAAGCATTTTTCTGCATATTATTTGCAAGCAATTTTGATTAATATAACCATTATGAAAAACAATATCAGAAATATTGTAATATTTAGTGGATTAGCACTTCTTATCAGTAGTTGCACTGAACAAGAAAGTGAATATAAAGTAGAAGACATGAATATTAAACTAAGCTGGGGCATAATCACAAATATGTTGGGAGGGGAATCAAGCTGCAGGGCTGTATTTACTATCCACAACAATGCTGACCAAACATTAGGCAATTCAGGCTGGGCTATATATTATTCTCAAATTCCCAGGAGGGTAACGAATGAACCCAATGCCAAAGCAATTGTAAAACATATTAACGGGGACTGGTTTAAAATTATTCCAGCACAGAATTTTTCTCTTGCTCCAAATGAGCAAGTAACGGTGCATTATAATCTTTCACATTATTTGATCAAGGAAACGGATGCGCCGCTGTATCCATATATTGTACGGTATGATGACCGTGGTAGAGAAGTATCAGTCTCCAGAATAACCGATTATACTATTCTGCCATTCGAAAAACCAGAGCAGATTAATCGCGGCCCCAATGACGTTGTACCAATACCGAGCTCCGCCCATCGTTACCAGGAAAATGCAGTATTATCATTATTGCCGGAAAATGTATTACATAAGATTATTCCCACCCCCGTTAGCATAACCTCCCCAGCAGGCAATTTGGAATTGAGTGCCGCATTACAAATTCACTATAGTGCCGATCTATTGTCTGAGGCAAAATATCTTCAGGAAATGCTGCAGGTAATAACCGGCACAAAATTTACAATTCTTGAGAAAGATTATACAGAAGGGAAAGCGATTGTTTTACAAACGGAACCTGTGTCTGTTAATGGTATTACTGCAGAGGCGTATGTGCTTGATATTTCTTCCGCTTCCGGCGTGAGTATTACTGGCTCTGATCCAGTAGGAGTTTTCTATGGCATTCAGAGTTTAATGGCCTTACTGCCCGTAGATTTTTATATAATGTCCCAAAGGAAGATCTTGGTTCCAACAGTACGGGTTGAGGATGCACCACGTTTTCCGTATCGTGGTCAGCACTTGGATGTCTGCAGAAATTTTTTCTCAAAAAAAGCTGTGTTGAAATTAATGGATGTAATGGCCTTCTATAAGCTCAATACCCTGCAGTTATATCTTTCTGAGGATGAAGGCTGGAGAATTGAGATAGAAGCGCTCCCCGAGCTGACAGCGGTTGGCGGTCAGCGCCAGCATACATCGAAGGATGCAGCGGCGCTCCATCCATCCTATGGTAGCGGACCAATCGCCTACGAAGAAGGTACCCATGGCAGCGGTTTTTATACCAGGGCAGATTTTATTGAAATGCTCCAATATGCTAAAGAAAGACATATTACACTGATACCTACTATCAACTTCCCAGGGCACGCCAGGGCAGCGATTAAGGCAATGGAGACACGGTACCGGCGCTTTATGGCAAAAGGCAAGGAACAACTGGCGAACGAATATCGGCTAATTGATCCCGATGAAAATTCTCAATACTCATCAGCACAAGGTTACGATGATAACGTAGTTAACGTAGCGCGAGAATCTGCCTATCGATTTTATGAAACGGTGATTAAGAGCATCAGTGACATGTATCGAGAAGCGGATGTCCCATTCACTTTTTTCCATACTGGTGGAGATGAAGTGCCGAATGGTTCCTGGTCAAATTCCCCTTTGATTAATAAACTCCTGGAAACGATGCCTGAAGTAAAAAATCCAATGAATCTTCAGGCCCACTTTTTCCGCCGCGCGATAGATATCTTAGAAAAATATGATGTAAAAATTGGCGGCTGGGAAGAAGTAGCCATGCTGAGAGATACACAAGGAAGACCTGTTCCCAATCCAGAATTTGTTGATAAAAAGGTCGTGCCGTATTTTTGGATCAATGCCTGGGGGCAGGAAGACCTGGCCTATCGTTTAGCGAATATTGGTTATGAAGTGGTCATGTGTAATGTAACAGATTTTTATTTTGATCTTGCTTATGATAAAGATCCAAAAGAACCGGGATTGTATTGGGGTGGATTCAATAAAACGAGGGACGCCTATGAAACTGCACCACTGGACCTGTTTAAGACCACAACTACCACTCCCAGCGGTACACCGATCGATATCGAAAAAACATTTAAAAATAGAGAACACTTACAACCGGAAAATAAGGAAAATATCATTGGTGTGCAGGGCCAGCTTTGGAGCGAAACCATTAAAGGTGACCAAATGCTGGAATATTATTATTTACCTAAGATCATTGGTTTTGCTGAAACAGCCTGGTCAGAGCGGGAGTGGGAAACCATTGCAGATCGGGAAGAACGGGAAAAAGCTACGGGAAAAGCATGGAATATTTTCACTAACACTCTAGCGAAAAAAGAGCTGCCCCGGCTCAATTCTATTTTTGGCGGTTATAATTATCGTATTCCATTGCCTGGCGCTGTAATCAAAAATGGGTTATTACAGGCGAATGTTGAATTCCCCGGGCTCGATCTTCGTTATACTACTGATGGTTCAGAGCCTACCATCGAATCGTCACTATTTACGGGACCTGTTGAAGTTTCTGGGACAGTAAAGATACGCGCCTTTGATGCGGCTGGTAAAGGCAGCCGTACATCAATGATCAAAGCTGAGTAGTTATTGTAAGATTGTCGGTTTGTAGCAGCGGATAAATTCCTCCGGCATACGCTGCGGTTTCCCATTTTTGATATTCATGGATACCCAGTCTGTCTCGGCCCGTAAAATGGTTTTATCATCAGTCAGCCGAATGATTTGGTACCTGCGCTGACTGTTGAACCGATTATCGTTTGTAGCGATCCATGTACCGACAATCAGATCATCATTAACAAATGTTGCCGAAATATAATTGAGCTCATGGCGCTTGGCAACCATGGCCACACCAATATCTAGGTAATCATCAACGGACAGTCCCAAACTTTCCGAATGGGCATAGGCAGCTGTCATGATCCATTCCAGGTAGGTACGATTATTTGCATGACCTAACTGATCAATGTCTTCCGGGAGCACCTGAACTTTCACGGTATACGGGTTCGGGTAGTCCCAGTTTAATTGATCCGGTGTATATCCTGAGATTTCCATATCATTTATTTTTTAGTGAGATATTGTCCTTGAAAAAAGACTACCGTTAGGAATTGTTTTTTCTTAAAACTTCCTGCTATAATCGATGGTCATTGTTAGGTCACCAGTTTCTTCATCTTTATCTAAAACGAACTTTCCCCTTGATAGTGCATCAATATCATAGAACATCCCATCCTCGCGATCAAATTCACCTTCCAGCGCTGTCCATAGAAATACTTGCAATGTTGGATGAATCTTTTTCCCATAAAACAATGAAATTTCCTCAGCAAAAAGTTTTTCCGTAAGAACGCTTTTGACCACGTAGTGTTTTATCGAATTAAAGAAGTTCTTCTTCTCCAGCGCCACGGTTAACCATTCATTAAGACTGTTTGCAAATGAAGCTGTTTGCATGCGCAACTTTTCATCAACACTGGGATCATACTCTGGATCCTCTAAATATCGAATCAATAAATTTCGGTCCATTACTGAATTCCAGTTTTTTCTCACCGCATTGGCGTGATCTTTGGCCTTTTCTTTCCATGACTGAACCTGGGAGATAATATACATTTCATCCAGGCCATCGGGACCAAAGTAATCTTCTTTGCTCTGGTAATAAAAATCCATGTTGTTGAACATCCACCAATCTCCCAGCTGGTCCCTGTTTGCGCTACGCAGCGCTACCATGATGGCCTCGGCCCAGATATCCAGTTCGATGATCCGTTTAACCTGGTCAAATATTGTGTCGTTATCTGCATTCTGTATGTTTTCGTAGGCATTCTTTTTTTTATATTTCAGCGCTGTGATCATCTGGTCGAAGACTTTCTGATCCTTCTTGGCGATGTCTTGCACCCAGGTGATAATGCCTTCGAAACCCATTTCCTTAAATTTCCTGGTGGTGATTTCGAACGCAATTTCGTCTGTTACCTTGTCCGGTTCTTTTTCCTCTGATCGGTATACGTAATCCTTGGAATCGTAAACAATATTTTCGTTTTTGTCCTTCATCTGGAAATCTGGCCGCATAGCAGATACCTACAGGTAAAAAATTGATTCTTTAACATTTTTTACAATGCTGAATCTAAGCCTATTACAATTATAATTGTTTTCTGAAAACTTGCTGGTATGGTAATGGGAAATGCGTGGGCCCTCAGGGATTCGAACCCCGGACCAACGGATTATGAGTCCGCTG
>Ga0208571_1000117_pt1 | contig 30545 bp, 21 predicted proteins | sample DeeseametaMP0103_FD_184223 | JGI IMG/M metagenome (GOLD analysis project Ga0208571, IMG submission 184223) | Marine microbial communities from the Deep Atlantic Ocean - MP0103 (SPAdes) | ecosystem: Environmental > Aquatic > Marine > Oceanic | place: Atlantic Ocean | collected 2010-12-22
GGCGACAGTGTTAGTGCCTGGCGTAAATTGTTGAAGGCTGGCGACAACCGATTCTCTTTGTAGTTAACCGCAGCCATTTGCTTAAGCTCTTTTGTGGTAAATTGAATTTCAGTACGTTCAATCGACTCTTGATTCAGGTATTCATTTACCACTTGAGAAGTAAACGTGTCCCCTTCAATTTGCTTTCTAAGCTTATCTAAAATACTCACACAGTGTTCACGCATTCCTAACTCGTGAAATGCTTTCATTTTATCGAGGCTATCTTCCATCGAGAGGCCGTCGGTAGATGCCGAACGATCCTTCATCAACTTTTCTGCCCCTTTTTTGTCGTCTCGCAAGCACAAGACACGCGCTTTTACGACGTCAATCTGCTCGCCAAGCTGAGACTGCATGCCCTTTTGTTGTTTCAATTCTTCCAGTTCAGATTCTGCGCGTTTCATATAGCGTTCGCCTTCTGTACTGCCAAGGCTTGTGGCTAAATCAATGGTTGAACGAATAACATTGAGCGTTAGCTGAGGTGAGTCATGGATAGAATTTTTAGCGAACTTTGCCATATTTTGAACGGCTGAAAGTTGCCCCACCTTATCGTGGTTCAATCGAGCAAGGTCCCATAACCGTTTGTTACGCTCAATATTGCGAGGTGCTAGCCTACTCGCCTCTTTCATTTGTTCGTAGGCAATATCGAACTGCTCTTTCTCTATGAAATACTGGGCAAGCAAGTCGAAGGTTAAGAATCGCGTGTCGTGGCGCTGCAATAAGTCATCAACCAGTAGCTGGGCTTCTTCTAATTCATCTTGTCGAAGCAACGACCGGGTTAAACCAATGTGAACCCACGCATGATCCATGCTCTGCAATAAGCTTCTAAAGTAGTCTTCCGCAGTTTGATAATCGCGAAGCTGCAATAAGCAATCACCAATTAAGCGTTTAATTCTGGTGTGATACTCCGATAGCGAAGGATCTTTTAACTGGCGCTCTGCATAGTACATAGCGGTGGAATAGTCCCCCACCTGCATACAATGAAGCATTTTATGTAGCTTTAACCTTATTTGGATAAGGTATTCCAAACGCAGCTCAATTTTGTTGCGCTGAAGAGGTTTGACCCAAAAGTCATCCGGTTGCAATTCAACAATACAATTAACCAATTCAGGCGATGTCTCTGCACTGAGAAAAATGACCGTGGTGGTGTCGTTGATGTGATTGAGGTGTTTTAATTCTTCAAAAAGGTGAAAGCCATCTTTGTCGTGACTGACGTTAAACGCCAGTAAAACAAAGTCGTATTGTCTTGCAGCACATAACCTTTTCGCGTGAAAGGCATTAAAAGCACTGCTTACGTTTTTTATTCCAATTTCATGCAAAGCTGATGACACTACATCATGTACAAGCCCCTGGTTATCGATAACCAGCACATGTAATTCTTCTCTTGGGGTTGGGGCAGGTATTTTTTCCAGCATTTACCAATCACTTCTAACGTCTTTTCCCTAAGCGTCGTAATAGAATACTTGCTATTGCGACGGCACAATGTTGCGCGAGCTGTGCGCGAGAGGAGCTGGCCCATAATTCAAACCAGTTTTGTAATAATAGCGCGCATACAGCCTAAACTTATTATACATAAGTCTTGGTTTTTAGATACACGTGCGTTTCACAACGTGATTAGTGCTTTTATCGAGGCGGATCAATCGCGTCGTTAACGCTTCCGTTAACCCTAAACCAACCTGCAACCGAGTGACGGCTGCGGGCAGCAGGTAATACTTCATGAGGGAATTGTTCGCTCAAAAAGACAACGAAAGTACCTTTCGTTGGCAGCACCCTTGTTCCAATTAGCTCACTTTCATCAGCGTAGAGCACGAGTTCTCCCCCATCTTCTGAAGTCCAGTCGTCATTCAAATAGGCGACTAAAGACAACACGCGATTGCCCTGACCTTTAAACGCATCTACATGGCGTTTGTAAAATTTACCCGGCTCATAGCAGGCAAAATGACTTTCAAAAGAAAAAAGCCCCATAAAGAGCGAACGATTTACATACTGCTGCATGGCTTCACACCACGAAAGCCACAAAGCGCCTTCGCTAGATGAACCTGTAATCCAGCAAATCTCGTCCCCTCTAACTTTTTCAGCCTTTTGATAATTCTCTGCGCGACCAATACCTGCCGCTTGATATTCAGCTTCAGAGATTGAACGCTGGCAGGCCAAAAGTGCTTGTGTAATGAAATCAGGTAAACCATGCTCTTGAATAGAAAAGCCTTTCGTGACTAAGTCATCGACGATATTTTCAAATATGGCTTCATCGAAAACGTGAAGAGGCTGATACGACGCAAGTTGTTCTCTATTCATCAGAGCATTTCTACCTTTGAGCGGTTAACTAATCGTGTAGTTAGGAGCGGGTTGTGTACGTTAAAAAACTAGCGAACTTATACGCGGGGTTGAGTCCTATAGCAATTGCATCACCACGCATTTTCCGCGCTATTTTTTTATCGATAAAAGAAAAATTATTTGTCGTTAAGAAGTCGCACGCTTCTTGCTTATTTAATATCAATTTTAAAGTGAGCAAATGACGGTAAAGGTAAACTAAATCAATAAGTAAACCGAGGTGTATATTTTAAGAGGGTTGATTGAGAGACTTTTCTTCTGCCCTTGTTTCCGTAGCCATTACGTCTGCACATACGGATTGTAATTAACAGTTGAAAAACGCATGGCAAGGCGGTTTAGTAAAGATATACGCAATGTAAGTATTAAAATTTTTAGCAAAAAGAGTAACCCATGAGTCAAGATCAAACACAAATAGAAGAAACGGAACATCATCTAGACTTAAGAAACTTGAGACTGGACGACTACAACGATGTTAAAGCGTTAATGGATGAGGTATACGCCAACGTTGGAGGCGCATGGCCTTACTCTAACTATAAAGCCCAAGTTACTACATTTCCCGATGGGCAAATATGTATTGAAGATAAAGGCAAAGTGGTCGCTTTCGCCATTTCAGTGATTGTAGATTATGAGCAGTTTGGGGATAAACACAGCTACGATGAAATTACGGGTGATGCTTATTTGACCACACACGATCCTAACGGTGATGTGCTTTATGGTGTTGAAGTAATTGTTTCACCCGAGTATCGAGGTCTTCGCCTTGGTCGTCGTCTCTACGAAGCGCGTAAAGAGCTCTGTCGTAATTTGAATCTAAAATCCATTATGGCAGGCGGTCGAATCCCGAACTATAAAAACCATGCGCATGAGCTGTCGCCTTATGAATACATTGAGCAAGTAAAGCTCAAAGACATCTACGACCCCATTTTAACTTTTCAACTTTCAAATGGATTTGAAGTCAAGCAAGTCATGTCGGCTTACCTTCCAGAGGATGAAGCCTCACAGGGTTATGCGACGCTACTTCAGTGGCACAATATTTATTATGAACCGGGCACGCCTTCCCTCATCGCCAGCAGGAAGACCAGCGCGCGAATCGGATGTATTCAATGGCAAATGCGTTACTTCAATAATGTAGAAGAGCTTTTACAACAAGTAGAGTACTTCGTCGATGCCTTGTCTGACTATTCTTGCGACGTTGCCCTGTTCCCTGAGTTTTTCAACGCGCCATTAATGGGCCTGAGCCCGTCAGATTCATCAATTGATGCAATTTGGCATTTAGCGACCTATACCGATGAGATTTTAACTGCCGTGTCTCATTTGGCCGTATCGTACAATATTACGATTATCGCAGGTTCGATGCCTGTGGTAGAAGAGGAAGAGCTCTATAACGTCAGCTACATTTGCAAACGCGACGGCACCATTGAAAGCCAGTATAAGCTTCATCCAACACCTCACGAAAAAGAAGATTGGATAATGAAAGGCGGAAACAGCCTTAAGACATTTGATACCGACTTCGGCAAAATCGGCGTTTTGATCTGCTATGACGTGGAGTTTCCAGAGCTTGCGCGTATTCTTGCCGATCAGGAAATGCAAATTTTGTTTGTCCCCTTCTGGACAGATACCAAAAACGGTTATTTGCGCGTGCGACGCTGTGCGCAGGCCCGCGCTATTGAAAACGAATGCTACGTGGCAATTGCAGGTAGCGTAGGTAACTTACCCAAAGTGGACAACGTAGATATTCAATATGGGCAAACCGCGGTTTTCTCGCCAAGTGATTTCGCGTTCCCACATGACGCAATTGTCTCTGAGACCACGCCAAACACAGAAATGACGCTCATTGTTGATTTGGATTTGGATAAACTCACTAAGCTTCAAAATGAAGGCTCTGTGCGGAATTATCTTGATAGAAGACGAGATTTGTATCGCGTTGAATGGATCGGCGATAAGCAGTAGCGCTACGCTTTAAGGAAATTCTCGGATTTTATGGCTTATGTATAATTGACATTGAGCATAAGCCGTAGAATTTCCTTTAATTTAGCGATAACATGCTTTAGCGCGCAAATATAAATGTGCTGTCTTCTTATTGAGTTAAAGCATCTAAATGCGATGAAGTTAGTACTACATAACGAGATTATAAATTTACTATGGCAAATAATTCGAAAAACGATGAGTTTCCAACCATTAGATTGGATGAAGAAGACCGTCGTGATTACCAAACAAAACGTCAGGCGGCGCCAACAAAAGCAACGCCTCCACCTTCATCTGCCCCATCAGCAAACCGCCAACCCTCTGGTGGTGGAAACGGTAGTGGAATCTGGGTTGTACTCGTTGCCGTCGTCGCCTTGGCTGCCTGTGGTGGTTGCTATTACCTGTACACCATGCTTGAGCAACAGAAAGCAGTTGCTGAGCAAGCGGAGCAGCGCATTTTGCAGTTAGAAAACAAATTATCTGCTACAGGTGAAGAAATTGGTGAATCTACTGTTGCCCTGCAAGTTAAAGTTACTGAGCTAACCAACAAGACAAACGAGCTTTGGGAACAAATGGATAAGTTGTGGGCGTCAGCTTGGCGTCGTAATCAACAAGAGATTGCTGATCTTGGCGACCGCGTAGGTAACGTTCAAAACGCCTTGAATAAGAACATCAACTCAGTTTCAGAAAATGTAAAATCGCAAGCGGCGGCCATTGGCTCGGTTAAGAATCAACTTGCTTCGTTAGCTGATGAACTGCTCGCTGTTAATGTTCAACTTGAGCAAGCAGCAAGCGATAAACAAAGCGCTCAGCAAAGCGTACGCAATTTAACCGACAAATTGTCTGTGTTAGAGCAACGCAATACGACCTTATCTGGCCGCATTACCAGTTTGGAAAACGAAATTCGCGATATAGCAACCAAAGTAGTATCTAGCGGTGGTTCAACGGGTGGAAGTGGTTCAGCTCCTTCAGCTGCAGGTAACCAGTAAACCAGATAAAATATGTTGCAATAGTATACAACCGAGAATAAAAATCACGGCTTAACGCATAAAAAAGAAAGGGGCGAATCGCCCCTTTCTTTTTGCCGTGATAATATTGCCCTCTTTTGAAATATATAGGACCTAATGCGCAATGAGTGAGCAAGCGCCCAAACGTTTAAATAAATATATTAGCGACACTGGCCTGTGTTCTCGCCGTGAAGCGGATAAACTCATTGAGCAAAATCGCGTTACCGTTAATAACCAACCACCTGAACTGGGTACGAAAGTGGGGCCTGGTGACACTGTAAAGGTAGACGGTAAAGTTGTAGGCGCAGTTGCCTCAGACAAGTCAGATCGCGTATATATTGTCTATAACAAACCCATTGGTATCACCTGTACAACTGAGCGTCATGTCAAAGGCAACATTATTGACGCTATCGGTCACAAGGAACGTATTTTCCCCGTAGGAAGGTTAGACAAACCATCGGAAGGCTTAATCATTTTAACCAGCGATGGGGACATCGTGAACAAGATCCTGCGCGCTGAAAATGCTCATGACAAAGAATACGAAGTTACGGTTAACCAACCAATCAGTGAGCGCTTCGTCAACCGTATGTCTCGCGGAGTACCAATTTTAGGGACGGTGACGAAGCCTTGTGTGGTTAAACCCACGGGCAAAAATACATTTACCATTATTCTAACTCAGGGTCTTAATCGACAAATCCGCAGAATGTGTGAGTTTTTAGGGTACGAGGTCACCAAACTAAAACGAACCCGAATCATGCACCTTGAACTCGGCTCACTAAAACCTGGCCAGTGGCGTAACCTAACAAGCCGTGAACTAACTATTATGCAAAATGCAGTTCGCTCTTCTACAAAAACAGCGAGCAAAGTTGAGTTGCGTAAATAAATGAAACTACTACATTTAGTAGTAGTTTATTGATAAGACAATTTAAGACTTTGAAAAACGGACATTATCATTTTTTTTCGGTAAAGGATTTTCCCCCTAGTGCTGAAATATTGGCTAACTACGATGTATTTTTCGTGGTGGCTTCTGTTGTTATTGCAATATCTGCTTCCCTTATTTCTTTCGTTCTTTCTGCGAAGATGTCGCAAACAGAATTACAAAATGAGCGAACATTTTGGTCGCTGGCATCAGCGTGCTTTCTTGGTTTTGGCATTTGGGCGATGCATTTTGTTGGGATGCTTGCCTATCAGCTCCCTCTTGAGGTTTCGTACGACCCTTTCATAACCCTACTCTCTGTGTTACCCGCGATTCTTGCGAGTATTGTTGTGATGAGTAAACTGCCGCATAAAGCTAACTCGCTTTTGCTTCGCAGTTTATATATGGGGCTTGGCATTGGCAGCATGCACTACATCGGCATGATGGCAATGCAGATGAATGCCATCATGGCGTACGATGGCTGGTACTTCTCTTTGTCTATTGTGGTTGCCGTCGGTCTAGCAGGTATTGCTTTAAAAACCCATGAATATGTCACCACGTCGCAACTGCGAATACTTAAACAAATTGTTCCCGCCATTATAATGGGCAGTGCTATATCCGGTATGCATTACACCGGTATGCTGTCTATGCACGTATATTCACTGCCCTCCACGCAAATACTACAAGAGCCAGAAACCAAAAACCTCGCTTATTTGGTCATGCTAATGGTGATGCTTTTCGCGTTTACTATTCTTATTTTTATTGAGCTGCGAGCACGTACGTTATTGCTGGAACGCTATAACGCGGTGTTAAATACAGTACAAGAAGGCGTATTGACTTTCGACAGTGCCGGCATGGTTGAATTTGCCAACCCTGTCGCGTTAAGCATGTTTGGTCTCGACAGTTTTTCTCCTCAGACCATTCACATACGCGAGCTTGTGTGCCCTTCTGAGCATGCTCATGAGCCACTCCTGATAGGTTTAAAAAAAGCGGCAAAGAATAGCGCAGCGCACAACGTGCCTTTAACTCTGGACGGTATTCGGAAAAGCGGAAAGGTTTTTCCTTTGACACTTCGCATTAATTTGCTGCCGGGAAACCATATTTCATATGTGTGTACGGTAAAAGATTTGTCTGACGTCAAGAACCAAGAAGTTTTTGCACAAACGGTGTTTGACGCACTGCCCAATATGTTGATTGTAAAGCGTGCCGACAGCCTTTCGATTACCCATGTAAATGATGCGGGAAGTAAAATATTGGGCACCGACAAAGCGTCACTCGTGGGGCTATCTGACTTTGATATATTCGACGAGGCGGAGGCCAGGAAATTTATATCTGACGACAAGCAATTACTTTCAAGTTCTGAAAAGCAAATCGTTAACGAATTCAAACTCAATATAGGTGGTGTGACGCGCTTTTTTGAGACCAAAAAGATTGTCATTGATGACAACTACGGCACCCCTCAATACATATTGGCACTATCCGAAGACGTAACAAAATGGCGGGAAGCTCAACAGACGCTTAAAACGTTGAACCGCCGCATGTCTATGGCCGCTGACGCAGCACACATAGGTGTATGGGAGTGGGACATCGCTACTAACGAGCTCATTTGGGATGAGTGGATGCATAAAATCTACAATGTCTCCAAAGCTGGTTTTAGTGGTCAATTTAGTGACTGGGAATACACAGTTCACGATGACGATATTGCCAATGTGAAGCAAAAGATAGAGCAATCAATAAAAGATAGCTCAGGATTTCACGCAATTTTTAGAGTGAAATCCGCTGGCGACAAATACCGTCATGTTAGCGGTTATGGTCGCATTGAAGGCAACAAGATGTTTGGAATTAATGTTGATATCACCGAGCAAGTCGAAGCAGAACAGAAAATTAGAAAACTGGCAAATAGCGATACGCTAACAGGTTTAGCGAATAGGCTTGCCCTATCTACCTATATGCGAAATGAGCTTCCTCGATTAGAGAGAAACAATAAGGTGTGTACGCTACTTTATCTGGATCTCAATCGATTTAAGCCCATTAATGACGAATACGGCCATACAATCGGTGACGAAGTTCTTGTTGAGCTTGCACAAAGGCTTCAATCCATGTGTCGCGTGTACGATATTGCATCACGGGTTGGTGGTGATGAGTTTATCGTAGTAATCACCGAGCTAAGCACTGAATACAATGTAGAGGCACTTAAAGCCCGACTTGCTAAAAAGCTTACACAGCCTATTACTACCACACAAGGCGCGTTCAGCGTTGGCGTCAGCATAGGTCACGCGAGCTATCCAGAAGAAGGCAAGACGCTAGAAGAGTTAATTTACATTGCAGATGAGCGGATGTTTGAAGATAAAAAGCAAAACATACCGTCGAACTAACGCGTAGTACAAACACAAGGTTAATTGGCCGGCTTCATACATGTACTAGGGTGTATTGCACTTCGCTGTACATTTTTGCAAAAAAAAAGCGCCCATTGGGCGCTTTTCTTGAAACCTAGTCTTATCGACGTAGACCTAGACGCTTGATAAGGTCAAGGTAACGCTCTGCGTTCTTGCCTTTAAGGTAGTCTAGAAGCTTACGACGTTGGCTAACCATACGTAGAAGACCACGACGTGAGTGGTGATCTTTCTTGTGATCAGCAAAGTGACCTTGAAGCTTGTTGATGTTGTGAGTAAGCAAAGCAACTTGAACTTCTGGTGAACCAGTGTCGCCTTCTTTAACGCCGTACTCAGCAATGATTTTTGCGGTTTCTGCTTTAGTTAGTGACATATCATTCTCCTAATATTAATGCTTCGCCGATCACTAATTCAGCAAAGCGGAATGAGCGCCGTATTATAATGACGTTTACAGACTTAGCAAGGACGGAACGACGTAATTTCATTAATTAACCCGTTTAAGGTTCGATTCCACCTTATTAATACGTTTAGCTAACTCACTTTTGTATTCGACACCGTTTAGAAAATCCATTGCCCGCTGGTCACTTTTGTATCCGTATGCAGAATATACCGAGTGAGCTATGCTTATCTTAGCGTCGTGATCTACGACTAAATCTAAATTCTGCTCTACAAATTGCGGTGATCTGTAAACTGCTCCTTGTAATAAGGTAATCACTACTTGCTTAGTATCAATATTCGTTTGACGTTGTGCCCAACTTAGCGCAGTGTCGGGCTCAAAGTAAGCGATAGTTCTGGCAGCGTGTTCAACATCAGATTGATAGTTTTCACTACTGCTATGTCTTACAAACCAGGAAGCAGCTTCACTAGGTGATTGGTTTACATAACTATCAAAGACAGCGCGCTTTATCTCTTTTTTTCGTTCGTTGTCATCTAGCGTGTCGAACCAAGCTTTAGTGCTTTCAACGTCTTTGCGTACCCATACACTTATTAAATTAGTTTCTAACCGTTTATCATCCGAACGTTTTATTAACGATAACGTGTCTCGAAACTGCTCTGATGTTTCTAAGACACTAAAAATGCCGCTATAGGCCGCACTTTTTAAATTCTCTGATTCAAGCAGAGCGATAGACTGAAAGGCGCTATCAATATCCTCACTTGCCATTTCTCTAAAAATAAGTAAAGGGTAAATGTTGTTTTCGAGCATGCCTGAGGTAAGTGAGGAATTATTAATATACCAATCAAGGGCGTCAGAAGGCGATTGATTAGCCCAGTTAGCTATAACTGATATGCGAAACTGCTGCTTCGATTCCAAGTTAATGTTCATGTTATCAACAAGGTCCCAGGCTTTTTCGGGGTTCAGCTCTACTAAGCGAGAGACCATTGTTGACAAAATCATGGCAGCATCTGGGTCGCTAATAGACGTATCGATGCTTGATAACATATCGATAATCGCCTGCTCGCCCATCGTGCTTATAGAGATAATTAAGGCGCCTATTTGTTTTAAGCTAAGCTTGGGCTTGTCGGAAAACCAGGCTTCTAGGCTAATATTATCAGATTTACTCGCAGAGTCTTTGGGTGACTGAGCACGCTTGGTCTCCCCTTGCTGAGGGAGTAAGGCTGTTTGTGAGACGTGTTGCTCTTTACCGTCGCCTACATTGGTTATGTGAACAGAATCTTCTGAGGGGACTGTAGGGCGTTTATCATTGACATAGTAACCCGCAGCAAATACTAGGCATAGCGAACAAAGCCATAAGCCAATCCATTTGGTCATTGAATAATCCCTTAATTAAAACACCACGCCAGCTTAAGACGTTTCGCAGAAAGTAGAAATCTGTATGAGTGATAAAGAACCTACCACTAAATAGTGCACCTTTTATACTACTTTATTTGCAATTAAGAAAGCCTTGCGTTAACCGCAAGGCTTTAAACGAGCATAATCTGCTAGATATAGGTCATTGCAAAGTACTAACTATAAACAACTCGACGTTTTGGGTTAACAAACACTTCTTGTTTAGGGATACCTTGGTCTTTCGGGTCAAGAACCCCTTCCCCTACGCCTAAGAATATACCACTGGTATCGTCGCCATGGTAAACGCGGTAAGACACGCCTTCACTCAGCGTTTCGCTACAAGTCCCTTTTACAGATTGGCCGTTATCAAAACGGTTTCTTTCAGCGTCGTTAATGGTCACAAATGGCAACCGACTTACGGCGGTATCCATAGGAATCAATAAGTCATCCAGCGCTTTAAAGTCACCTTCTTCCAGTGATTCCTGAATTTCAATTAACTTGTCCAGCGAGACCATTTTATCCGTAGGATAGTCTGCTACTTCCGTACGGTGTAAGCGAGTCACGTAGGCGCCACAGCCAAGGTTCTGACCTAAATCATCTACGATAGAGCGAATATAAGTGCCCTTGCTGCATTTAATGCGCATTTCTACAAACGGCAGTTCAATACGCAGTACATCTAATTCATACACTTCAATATCACGAGGTTCACGCTCAATCTCTATACCTTGACGTGCATAGTGATAAAGTGGCTTACCTTGATGTTTAAGCGCTGAAAACATGGACGGGATTTGTTTACTCTTACCTAGAAACGCCAAGCACGCATCACGTACTTGTTCTTCGCTTACATCAACAGGCTTTTCTTCAACCACTTCGCCATCGGCGTCAGACGTGGTGGTGCGAACACCTAGTTGAGCAGTTACCTCGTAGGTCTTTTCTGCATCCAGAAGAAACTGAGAAAACTTCGTAGCTTCACCCAAGCAGAGCGGCAACATGCCACTGGCAAGTGGATCAAGTGCGCCTGTATGCCCAGCCTTCGCCGCTTTGTACAGCCAGCGCACTTTTTGAAGCAGTTGGTTAGATGACCCACCAAGCGGTTTATCAAGCAATACTATGCCGTTAATCTCACGGCCTTTACGACGTCTTGCCATTTACTCCTGCTCTTGTGGATCGTCTTTATCGCGCTTTGACTCATCTTTTGCGATGGTCTGAGACACAAGATTAGAGATACGCATACCTTCAACAATCGACTTATCTTCAAAGAAGTGAAGATCAGGCACTGAGCGCATGCGAATACGTTTAGCTAGAATACTGCGAATAAACTTTTTGTATTCTGCCAGTTGTTTAATTTGCGCTTTACCTTCTTCTTCGGTGCTGTTGTAGATAGTCACAAAGATTTTTGCATGCGCTAGGTCGCGCGACACATCTACGTCAGAAACCGTGATCAAAGGCATGTCGCCAACGCGGTGCTTGTATTCATTTTGCAGAATGCTCGCCACTTCTTTATGGACTTGCTGAGCGACTCTGTCGGTACGTGAAAATTCACGGGCCATTATACTCTCCTTTCCTTATTTAACGCAGGGCATGCGTGAAATCTGCTTACTGTATACAGACAAAAACGGGAGCACTCGGCCCCCGTTTTTCACATGCCGAATTAACTAAGGCAATTAAATTTCGCGCTTAACCTCAACGATTTCGAAGACCTCGATTTGGTCGCCTACTTTCACGTCGTTGTAGTTCTTAACGCCGATACCACATTCCATACCGTTACGTACTTCTTGAACGTCGTCTTTAAAGCGACGCAGTGATTCTAGTTCACCTTCGTAGATAACTACGTTGTCGCGAAGTACACGGATTGGGTTGCTACGCTTAACGTTACCTTCAGTCACCATACAGCCCGCAATTGCGCCCAGTTTCGGTGACTTAAATACGTCACGTACTTCTGCAAGACCAATGATTTCCTGCTTGAATTCCGGTGCAAGCATACCGCTCATGGCCGCTTTCACTTCGTCAATTAGGTTATAGATAACGCTGTAGTAACGTAAATCAATTTCTTCAGCTTCTAGTACGCGACGCGCTGTAGCATCGGCACGAACGTTAAAGCCTAGTACGATAGCGCCTGATGCAGCCGCAAGGGTTGCGTCAGTTTCAGTGATACCACCTACACCACTACCTACAATATTCACTTTTACTTCAGAAGTAGAAAGCTTAACCAATGATTCAGAAATCGCTTCTACAGAACCCTGTACGTCAGCTTTAAGTACGATGTTAAGTTCGCTAACGTCACCTGATTCCATGTTCGCAAACATGTTTTCAAGTTTCGCTTTTTGCTGACGAGCAAGTTTAAGTTCACGTTTCTTCTGATGACGTTTCGCTGCTACTTCACGCGCTTTACGCTCGTCTTTAACAACGGCTGCGTCTTCACCCGCTACCGGAACACCAGACAGACCAAGTACTTCCACAGGCGTAGAAGGACCAGCAATTTTAATTTCATTACCGTTTTCGTCACGCATTGCACGAACACGGCCGTACTCTTCACCACAAAGTAGGATGTCACCAGCGCGTAATTGGCCTTCTTGAACCAATACAGATGCTACTGGACCACGACCTTTATCAAGGCGAGATTCAATAACAATACCGCGACCCGGGCCTTCAGCTACTGCTTTAAGGTCAAGAACTTCAGCTTGTAGAACGATAGCTTCAAGCAATTCGTCTACGCCCATACCTGTTTTCGCAGAAACGTTACAGAACTGGTGCTCACCGCCCCACTCTTCTGAGATAACTTCTAGTTGAGATAGCTCAGTTTTAACGCGATCAGGGTCAGCTGTTTCTTTATCCATTTTGTTCACTGCAACGATAAGAGGTACACCAGCAGCGCGAGCGTGCTGTACCGCTTCTTTCGTTTGAGGCATTACGCCGTCATCTGCAGCAACAACAAGAATAACGATATCCGTCGCCGTAGCACCACGAGCACGCATTGCGGTAAATGCGGCGTGTCCAGGTGTATCTAGGAACGTGATTTCGCCATTTTCTGTTTCTACTTTATATGCACCAATGTGCTGGGTAATACCACCGGCTTCACCGTCTGCAACTTTCGCGCGACGAATGTAGTCAAGCAATGACGTTTTACCGTGGTCAACGTGACCCATGATGGTTACAACAGGTGCACGTGTGGTTTTTTCACCGCCAGTGCCATCTGCCAACAACTCATCTTCAAGTGCGTTGTCGTTTACAAGCTCGTACTTATGACCCATTTCTTCAATTACTAGTACCGCTGTATCTTGGTCTAGTACTTGGTTAATGGTTGCCATTTCGCCCATCTTCATCATCGTTTTGATAACTTCGTTAGACTTAATTGCAAGTTTACTTGCAAGTTCGCCAACTGTGATGGTTGCGCCAAGCTTAACTACACGCTCTACAGGTGCAGCTGGCTTGTTAAAGCCTTGCTTAAGATGCTCACCCGCATTTTTCTTCGACTTACGACGACGGCGCGATGAACGCTCAACCTGCATGTCTTCTTCGTCTTCAGCTTCTTGCGCGTAACGGTTAGAGTGCAAGTGAACTTCTTCAGCTTCTTCTTTCTTACGACGCTCTTCTTCTTCCTTCCAGCGACGCTCGTTCTCTTCAGCAAGTTTGCGCGCTTCATCAGCCGCTTTCTTCGCGTCTTCTTCAAGCTTCTTCTGCGCTTCTTCTTCTTGCGCTTTGCGCAGACGTTCTTCTTCCTGACGAGCCGCTTCAGCTTCCGCTTTTTCAGCTTCAGTTAGCTCAGGTTCGTCGGCCTTACGTGCTTCAGCTTCTTTTTTCGCTTGTTCCGCACGACGAGCACGCTCTTCTTCAGCAGCTTTCTTAGCTTCTTCAGCTTTACGTGCTTTCTCCTCAGCGGCTTTTTTCGCTTCAGCTGCTGCTTTTTCTTCCGCTTCGCGCTTCAGACGTGCTTCTTCTTCAAGACGCTTCGCCTCTTCTTCCGCTTGACGCTGCTGTTCTTCAACATCGCTACGCTTAACGTAAGTGCGCTTTTTACGTACTTCTACTTTCACTTCTTTAGACTTACCAACACTTAACGTGCTTGTTGTCTTACGCTTAAGTGTCATACGCGTTGGTTCAGCTGCGCTGCCGTGTTGCTTACTTAAATGATCCAATAGTTTTTGTTTCTCGTCTTCGTTTACCTGATCGCCGGCATTCTTAGTGATACCCGCGTCTTTAAACTGGCCAACCAATCGGTCAACGGTCGTACCAATGTCGCTGGCGAGCTTTTCAATAGATACATCTGCCATTACGTAATTTTCCCCCTGTTGACCTTACTCTTCTTCACTGAACCATACGATATTACGAGCCGCCATGATTAACGCACCGGCTTTCTCTTCGTCTAGTTCATCGATATCACTGATATCATCGGTACCTTGTTCTGCTAATTCTTCCAGGTCGGTAACACCGCGGCTGGCCAACACATAGGCCACGTGTTTACTCATACCTTCAAGATTTAATAAGGCTTCTGTAGGCTCTGCACCTTCAAGCGATTCTTCGTTCGCCAGTGCACGCGTGGTTAGGAAAGCGCGCGCTCTGTTGCGCAGCTCTTCAACCATTTCTTCATCTAACCCTTCAACCGCTAGAAGCTCACTTGCAGGCACGTATGCCACTTCTTCTAACGTTGTAAAGCCTTCATCTACCAAGACAGACGCGAATTCTTCGTCAATGTCCAAACCAGCAGTAAATAGATCAAGTACCTTCGCGTTTTCTTCTTCGTGCTTCTTGTTGAGATCTTCAACCGTCATCACGTTAAGTTCCCAGCCTGTAAGCTGGCTAGCTAGGCGAACGTTTTGACCACTACGGCCAATTGCCTGTGCTAGGTTGTCTGCTTCAACCGCTACATCCATGCTGTTGCTGTCTTCATCAACAACGATTGACGCCACTTCGGCGGGAGCCATAGCATTGATAACGAATTGCGCTGGGTTTTCGTCCCACAACACGATATCAACACGTTCACCGCCAAGCTCACCTGATACGGCTTGTACACGTGAACCACGCATACCAACACACGCACCAACTGGGTCTAAGCGCTTGTCGTTAGTTTTAACCGCAATCTTTGCACGAGAACCTGGGTCACGCGCTGCAGATTTAATTTCTAGTGTCTCTTCCGCAATTTCTGGTACTTCCAGACGGAAAAGCTCAACTAGCATGTCTGGGTGCGTACGGCTAATAAATAGCTGTGCGCCACGTGCTTCTGGACGAATAACGTAAAGAAGACCACGTACACGGTCGCCCGGACGGAAAGTTTCACGAGGAAGCATGTCATCGCGGTAGATAACACCTTCAGCGTTGTTACCTAAGTCGATGATGATGTTGTCGCGGTTTACTTTCTTAACCGTACCTGTAACCAGCTCACCTACTTTGTCTTCGTACTCAGCAATCATTTGCTGACGCTCAGCTTCACGTACTTTTTGTACAATCACTTGCTTTGCGGTCTGCGTAGTTATGCGGTCGAATTTAATAGATTCAATCTGTTCTTCCACATAATCGCCGAGTTGTATCTCTGGTTCGTCGATTTGTGCAGCAGAAATCGTAATTTCAGCAAATGGGTTTTCCTGTTCTTGATCATCAGGGATAACCAACCAGCGACGGAATGTATCAAAGTCACCAGACGTTCTGTCGATGCTTACACGAACTTCAATTTCGCCTTCGTTTTTCTTTTTTGTTGCACTAGCGATCGCAAACTCTAGCGCTTCAAAAATTTTCTCTCTAGGCACTTGTTTTTCATTTGAAACGGCTTCCGCCACTAACAAAATTTCTTTATTCATTTTCGCCTCTCTTTTGCTTTCGTCGATGAAAGCAGAGCTGTTCCGTTAATCGAACGTGGGAACAACGTTACCTTTTTCGATATTCGCCACAGCTAACTGGAACTGCTGGCCATCCACTTCAATACTTACGATGCCATTTTCGCACGCGAGTACTTTGCCTTTAAAATTACGTCTGTCATCCATTGGCATAGACAAACGAATTTGAACCACTTCCCCCACAGACTCGATATAGTGCTTCTCTTTGAAAAGCGGTCTGTCCATACCCGGTGATGACACTTCCAAGTTGTATTCAGTGCTAATTGGATCTTCAACGTCCAAAATTGCGCTAACCTGATGACTTACATCTGCACAATCATCAACGGTAATACCGTTTTCATGATCAATAAAAACGCGAAGAATAGAATGCTTCCCCGCTCGTACAAACTCGATCCCAACCAACTCAAAACCCAGTGCTTCAACACCTGGCTCTAGCATTTCGGTTAGTTTCTCTTCAAGTTTTGCCAATGCAAACCTCCAAAAACGAAAAAAGGGCCTAAAGCCCACCTGTCATCACCCGGCTCAGCGAGGCTGACTCCAGGTTTTAATACAACAAAAAGCCCCGGACTAGCGGGGCTTTTATTAAAATTCTGAACCCATACCTGCCAACAAGGGCAGTTGCAAACCTATGGGTAAAACCACCGTTAGGTGATAGCTTGCTAATGATAAGTGCGTTACTTTCCTGTACTGAGGGAGCCCGCTCTCATCACTTAATGAGCACATTATACGTATAGCCGTCGCATTAAGCAACAGCCAATAGGCGCACACACTGGAGGGTATCGATTTTTTCTGTGTGAAATTCGGCCTGCATGAAAGTATTTTAATTGCGGTTTAGTCCAGCAGACTTAGTCTTCGTCTTTAAATGTCGCTTTAATATCAAGAATTTTAGGCATAATTTCTATCATCAAATCGACAAGTCTGGGTTCGAAATGCTTTCCCTTTTGGCTTTGAAGAAAATCTACCGTTTTTTCAATACTCCAGGCGTCTTTATAAGGACGTTTGCTGGTTAAGGCATCGAACACATCAGCAATGGCGCAAATACGCCCCTCAATGGGAATATCTTCACCCGCAAGCCCTTTAGGATAGCCTGACCCGTCCCATTTTTCATGGTGGGTTAGCGAAACAGACTTTGCAACTTTCAACAACAAAGAATCGCCGCAATCGCCAATGATTTCCGCACCAATCTCAGGGTGGTTTTTCATGGTGGCAAACTCTTCGTCTGTCAGCTTCCCTGGTTTCAACATTATATTATCAGCGATACCAATTTTGCCGATGTCGTGCATCGGTGCAGCATGAAGCAGAATTTCAGCCTGTTTATCTGTTAGCCCATAGGCAAGCGCAAGCTCTTTCGAATAATGGCTCATGCGCATGACATGCATGCCCGTCTCATTGTCTTTATATTCCGCCGCTCTACCTAAACGCTGTACAACTTGTAAACGGCTATCAAGTAGCTCGTCAGCTTGCACCAAACTGAGGTGGGTTTTAACCCGCGCTTTTACGATGGCCGGAGATATAGGCTTAGTAATGTAGTCCACAGCACCTGCTTCGAAGCCTTCCGTTTCTTCGTGCTCATCGTTTAAGGCGGTGACAAATATAACGGGGATGTGCCTTGTATCTGCTTGCTGTTTAAGCTGGCGGCATACTTCAAAACCCGTCAGTCCCGGCATCATAACGTCAAGCAATATCAAATTTGGCTGTCTAGTCTCAGTGAGCTTTAACGCTTCTTCGCCATTTCTCGCAAAAATAAGCTGATAATCATTAGCGAGAAGTTGCTTTAAAACCCTTAGGTTTACTGGCTCATCGTCAACGAGTAATAAAGTAGGTTTTGTGATTTCAATGTTTAACATGCCGCGTCTCTTGGCTACTTTAATTCTTGTATCAATGTAGAGATGCGCTCATGCGCCAACTCGAACTCAAAATCATCGATATCTAAGAGAATTTGAGTTATCTGTTCTTTGTGACTAGAACACCCAACCTCGCGTAAAAATGACAATTCATCTTCATCTACCATGTTTTGCTCTACACTATCGAGCATAGCCTCCAAATGACTCAGCAGCAATGCATTATCGATACTTTCATTAATGGCATTTTCGGCATACAGTGGCGATTCGCTAAGCATCAACTCGATTTTATCTAAGGCATCACGAAGACGGTTAACGTCTTCAATATTCACCTCTGATTTTAGAGCCTGAGCTTCAATTTCCCTGGTTGTATGATAGAAGGTGGTTAAGCAAAGATTACCCGATGTACCTTTTAAACCGTGTGAAAGTGTAGCAACCGCTTTATAGTCTTCACGAATTGCCGCCCCCATTAAGTCGTCGACTTTATCCCTGCAGGTAGTAGAGAATTTATCCACCTCTTGTAGGACGACCTCTTCACTCCCCCATAAATCGATGGCCTTCTTCAAATCCAACACGTTTTTATCAACTTTAAGCGCAGATGCTGGAGCATTTACTTCTAATGTGTCTGGTACCGAGTCCAACTGAAGTGTATCTATGTTAAGCACGCGAGCAATCTCGTCCATCAATTGAGGGAAATCGACGGGCTTGTTGGCGAACCCTTCCATTCCCGCCTGCTGCGCGGCATGTTTGTCCTGTACTAACACGCTAGCGGTCAGCGCAATAATGGGCGTAGGTGGTAAGCTATTTTCTTTTTCAAACTCTCGACGCTGTTTGGCTGCCTCTAAGCCATCTAACTTAGGCATCTGTAAATCCATCAGTACCACGTCATACGACTTAGCGCGCATTTTATCCAATGCAACCTGTCCATCTGTTGCCGTTTCTACACTGTGGCCAGCGCGTTTTAGCAGCAGCGAAAGCAACTCAAGGTTTTGCTGCACATCGTCAACAACCAGTACGGTTAACGAAGTTTCAATACGTGCTGCTTTAGAGGAGAGCTCACTAGATACGTAATCATCAATTTCTACAACTTCTAGAGGAAGTCTGAAAGTAAAGGTCGTTCCTTTACCTTTTTCACTAGTTGCACAAATATTACCGCCCATCAGTTCAACTAACTGCTTGGAAATAGTTGTTCCCAGCCCCGTGCCGCCGTACTTTCGACTCATCGATGCATCTGCTTGAGAGAACGGGTCGAATACTCTTTCTACTTGCTCTTGCGTCATACCAATGCCGGTATCTGTCACGTCAAAATACACAAACTTTTCATCACTTTTGACATTGATAGTCACTTCACCCTCGTGAGTGAATTTAACGGCGTTGCCTATCAGATTGTTAAGTACCTGTCGCATTCGCTCCGGTACACCTCTGTATCCGTTAGCTACCGAATCATCGACATTAAGTACAAGTCCAACTTTTTTGCGTTTGGCTTCTAACCAAAATGTTGAAATAACCAAATCCAACTCTTCGCGAATAAGGAAATCGCGATAATCTAAATCAAGCTTACCTTTATCCAACTTCGCGCTATCAAGTATGTCGTTAAGAAGATGCAGCAATGAACGTGCGGAACGGTTTATCGTGGTTAAGTGAGATTTTTGCTCTTCGCGTAAGGCTTCTCCTAACATGAGGTCGCTAAAGCCTATTATTGCATTCATAGGCGTACGGATTTCATGACTCATATTAGCAAGAAATGCGGTACGCGCAGCGGCAGCTTGCTCTGCTTTTTCCTTTGCCGCTTTTAATTCATTCTCCATCACTTTTCGATGTGTAATGTCAGATATGAAGCCGTCTACATAGAGCACCATGCCATCATCGTCTTTAACCTGTACTCCATGCTCGATAACCCACTTCACCTCTCCGGATTTTGCGACGATTCTATATTCATATGAAAAGGCGCCTACATCAGGACTAATAGATGATAGACGCTCTACATCATCAGGATGGTAAAGATCGGTGAAAGAGCGCTTCGGATTGGGCAAGGTAAAATCTTCAGGCGGGTATCCGGTTACTTCTGTTACAGCATCACTAATAAATACCATGGGCCACCCTGGCATACTTAAACAGCGATAAGCCATACCAGGAATATTTGAGATAAGACTTCTAAATTTAGCTTCGCTCTCGCGCAATGCATCTTCCATTTCCTTGCGTTTACGTAAATCAGAAGCGAAAGAGACAAAAACGGGCTTACCATCAATTTTTGTGTAGCCGACACCCAAGCGCACTGGTATACGCTCACCGTCTTTGCGAAGTACTTCTACTTCTCTTCCTGTACCAATAATTTGCTCAGTTGGTACTACTCGCTGACTGAAGAAGTCATCACCGTATAAATGACGTCTTTCAGGAGTTACTACCTCAGCTGCGTGCATACCGATTATTTCTTGCTGAGTATAGCCATAGATGCGCTCAACAGCGGGGTTAGCGGTTTTTATAATGCCTTTGTCATCAACGGTCAGGATGGCGTCGACGGCGGTATCGGTAATAGCACTTTGAATTCGCTCACTTTCAATGGCGCGTACCATTACATCGCGATATTTAAACAGAAGACTAATGCCCAATACCATGGTAATTAATACCAACGTAACGATAGCAATCGAAATAGCTAGAAAAACAGCAATATCTGAAGACTGACCCGACGTTTCCATTCCTGGTGGCAATACGAATCTTGCTGCCGCCATCCCAGTATAGTGCATGCCAGAAATAGCTAGTCCCATGACGATACTTGCAAGTAATACATGTTTTCCTAACAGCTTTTTACTTTTCGTAGCAGCTGTAATGCCGAATTTAATCCACAGCGACAGCATGGCTAAACACACAGCTACCACAATAGAAAGGGCAAACATACCAAGGTCGTAACGAAGAAGCGGTGCCATTTCCATAGCGGCCATACCACTATAGTGCATAGTGCCAATACCAGCACCTACCAATACACCACCTAATATTATTTCAGCGAGGCTAATACGGGACTTAGTTAAAAGGTGAAGCGCCACCCAAGCTGCGGCAATCCCGGGAACGGCAGAGAGCCCGGTAATCAGAGGATCATAGTCAACGGGCAGACACAAATCAAAAGCGGTCATCCCCAAGAAATGCATAGACCAAATACCACCGCCTAATGCAATGCTGCCGGTGCCTAATAAGGCATTTCGTCGAAGTTTGTCTTCGGTGATCGCGGCTTGCCCTGCCACATTAAACGCCATAAATGAGGCAAAAATTGCTACCATCAGCGAAAGAATAACCAAAGGAAAGTGATACGCACCTTCTAATAACGTGGCGTGTTCTTCAAAAGTAAAAAAACGGGATATCATAACGCGGCCATACTACCTATTGATCTAATTTCTAATGGTGCGACAGCTATAACTTAGCACACTCAGATATGAAGTGCGGTTATTAATTCGTAGCAATTAATTCAAGATTATCGTGTAAAACAAGAAGTCACAGTGTTTTGTTTGCTGAAAAGAAAAAACCCAGCAAAAGCTGGGTTTTTAAAGTGGTTGCGGGAGCAGGATTTGAACCTACGACCTTCGGGTTATGAGCCCGACGAGCTACCAGACTGCTCCATCCCGCGACTGTACGGTAAAGCTTGCGATTGCAATGCTTTGTAATTCTGGTTTTCAAATTGGTTGCGGGAGCAGGATTTGAACCTACGACCTTCGGGTTATGAGCCCGACGAGCTACCAGACTGCTCCATCCCGCGCTTGTACGGTAAAGCTTGCCTTTGCAATGCTTTTAAATTCTGGTTATTTTCTGTGGTTGCGGGAGCAGGATTTGAACCTACGACCTTCGGGTTATGAGCCCGACGAGCTACCAGACTGCTCCATCCCGCGCCAGAAAATTATTGTTGTAAGCGCTTCATTTAATGCCTCGCTTCAACGTGGTGCGTATTATACATAGGGACTTTCGCAACACAAGTACCAGCATGCGAAATATTTCATTTTTCTGACTGTTAGCGGTTTAATTGACCAACATGAACAAAGTTAATACGAATTAACCGATTTTTAGCTCCTATTTACACACGTTGATTCAAGCTATTTAAATTTTTCCATTTTTTCAGCCAACGAAAAATCTAATTCTGTTAGCCCACCAGCGTCGTGCGTAGTCAATGTTACCTCTACTTTATTATAAACATTGAACCACTCCGGATGATGTTTTAGCTTTTCCGCCCAAATCGCAATTTGAGACATCCACCCAAAAGCTCGGATAAAGCTCTTAAACATAAACGTCTTTTTGATAGTGTCTCCACTTTGCTCCCATGGTGTGTCATCGGAAACCAGTTCATTGAGCGCTTTCAATTTTTCGTTAATTTCATTATCAGACAGCTTTGTCGCCATTCTTATCTCCTTCAATCACTGATGATTACGTAAAAGTCTTACCTACTACGGGATACTTTAATCGATTGGTTTAACATTAGAAGAGAGTGGAGGCAAAATCACAGAGAGGAGTGGAGGCTAAGGTTTACAAAAAAGCCACCCTTTAACTTCTATAGTCAAAGGATGGCTATACTTCTACCTTATTAACAGATTAGAACTCGATAGCTAAGCGCGCATAGATTTGACGACCTCGTGGATCGTGAACCTTAGAGTCAAACCCGCTGTTAGTGAATAGCTGTGGAGGCTCTTCGTCGAACATGTTAATTGCGCCTAACGTCAACACATAACTTTGTTCTGTATCATATAAGCCGCCTAAGTCGATGTTGTATTGAGCATCTACCGTCAAGTGACTATCCACTTCGTAAAAGCCACCTGAACAACCACCCACGTTTGCAGTACCGTCCGCGCAATTTTGATCATCATCATATGATGAGATGTAGCGAAGGAAGATATTGGCTGCATGGATATCGTTTTGCCAAGCCAGTCCCAAGTTCGCGCGCAATTCAGGAGAAGACACACCAATGTTATTGAAGTTACGGCGTCCTGCACCATCAATGTTCCCTGCCTGTGGGTCCATCAAGTCATACTTAGTGATGTAGGTCGCATTCAACGTAGGTGTAAAGTTACCGAAGTCTGTCTCTATTTTATAACTAGTTACAAAATCAAGACCCGATGTTTCCAAAGAACTCGCGTTAACATACGTGTTATTTACTTGAAGAACAGGCCCAGTCAGCGGGTCTCCAGCACGGATGACGCGGTCTGGGTTAGTCGGATCATCATTTAGTACCGCCTGCGCGTTCTCTTGAATGATCAAGTCTTCAAACTCGAAATTCCAATAATCAACTTCAACAGAAAAGTCTCTGAAAGGCTCGTATGAGAAGCCAATATTATAGGCTGTCGACTCTTCAGGTTTTAGCTCTTCATTACCCGATGTTCTAACAGCTACAAATGCCGTAGCACCTTGAACGGGGTCAATAAGCTGTTGCAACGACGTTGCGCCACCTTGTGCTAAGAACACTGTTGGCGCTCTAAACGACGTAGATATCGAGCCGCGAAGTGAAAACTCATCAGTCGCACGCCACGAAATCGCTAACTTTGGATCCACCGTACTTCCAATGGTACCGCCGTAATCTTCATAACGAACCGCTAGCTGAACATCTAATTCGTCATTTATTGGTAATGCAAGTTCACCGAACGCTGCCCATACATCCTGGCTACCATCAATATCAGGGTTACCGATAACGAATGTGAAACTGTCTTGATTAGCAAGGTCATCGTAATCTTGGCTAAGCTGGTTTTCACGATATTGAACACCCAATGCTAACGCCGCAAAGCCACCGCCCATTTCGAACACATCAAACGATGTAAACGCTTCGAAAACTTCGAGATCCGCTTTAGAGTCAATCACTTCGGTTCCCGTAAAGGAGCTGACCACGTAATCAGAGTTAGGTGCCGTTGTGTAAGACGTTGCAAATGGATTGAAGAATTCGCAGTCCCCTACCCCTGGCGTTCCTGCGATAGGATCACAATTAGAGCCACCTAGACCGTATAGCGCAAGCTGGAACTCGGTATTTAGTACATCAGGAACCCTAAATACAAAATCGTTAACCGCACGTGTATAGCTTACTTCCCAGAACCCAGTGTCTGTCACACCTTGTAAACTGGTGCTAAAGCGAAAGGTATCTGATTCGGTATTCGCTGGGTCACCAGGGAAGCCGTTACCTTCAGCGCGGCCGAAGAAAGCGACAGGCTGACCAAATGGATTCTGCGGATGATAATCAGGAACAACTGGAGAGGTTAAAATTGGGAAGCTAGGTGCTCCACCACGTTCTGCACGGTTTCTTGCTAAACTGAATTCAGCCGACCATGTAATATCGTTATCGAACTCGTAATCAGCACGTACATAAGCATTTGTTCGGCTCTCATCGGCAACATATGAATAAAATTTACCGAAATCAAAACCACAAAAACCAATTTCTAAACCTGGCACTGTACCACTTGGCGCAAGTAAATTGGGTGCACCACCAAACTCCTCACATCCGTACGGGTCGATAATGGGCAGTGCCCCTGCACCTGGAATATTTAAGAAGAAAGAGCCTGGGTTACCCAGAGCACTTGTATCGTCTTGGGGACGACTAAGTCGTCTATCGCTGAGGAAAAGCGGCGATCGGTTGGTATAGCTTATCGCCGCTAGTACGCTTCCGTTATCACCGGTTGCGCCCCATAAACCTTGTAAAATGTATTCTTTGTTGTCGCCATGCGCACCATCTTGATAGTCAAGGCTTACCATTGCTCCGTCATAATTGCGTTTGGTGATAAAGTTAACGACACCTGCAACGGCATCAGAACCATACAGAGCCGACGCACCATCTTTAACCACTTCCATACGATCAATGGCTATCATCGGTACAAGAGAACTGGTATCGACGAAGTTCAAGCCTTCGTTCGTTGGTTGCGCTGTAACGACCTGACGCTTGTTGTTAAGTAAAACCAGAGTAGACGCTACGCCTAAACCACGAAGGTTAATATTCGACGTACCCGCTGTTGCGTTTTGCGTAAAAGCATCTGGGTTGTTTTCAGCACCCGTGTTAATAGTGAGTGTTTGTGTAATATCCGCAATATTCTTTGCGCCAATCGCGTCGATAGCCACGCTATCTACCACGGCTAGTGGAGAAGGAGATTCGAAGTTTTCGCTACGGCGAACAAAACTACCGGTAACCAAAATGAGTTCTACGTCTTTCTTAGCTTCTTGCTCACTTTCAACGTCTGCTTCTTGGGCTGATGCGATATAAGGAGAGCAAAATAAAGCAGTACCGACCATTGCCGCCACTGCTGTCTTACGCGTTTTAAATTTCATAGTGTGATTCCAAATCTGGGCTTATCACTACCGGCATTACTACCCACACTTTCCGCTAGCGACAGGCTGTTCGATTTCGTGTTGTTATTGTCTGAGGCCATGAACAAATATTGACCTACGCAATTGATACTATGCTTGAATTTCACCTTTGTAAATTTATTGTGAATAATATGTTTACATTAATTTTACACATGGTCTGACCAGATATCCTTTAGGATAAATTGAAGCCTCTCCACTGAATTTAGCCATATCCCAATTGAGAATATGTTTCCCAATATGGGAAATTTATTCATTACGCTTGATGGATCGCGCACCTCAAAAACCAGGCATACCCTCCAATTTTCAATGCGTTACAAGATTATTTTGAAAGGAATGATTCTTGAAACATCAGGAACACTTTATATGAAGGTGCACGAGGTCTATGGAGTTTCCAAAAATAGATGAGGTTTATAAATTACTCAGCGAAAAGCTAGAGTCCTGGGTAGAAGGCGGCATTACGCTTCTTCCTAACATTGTTGTCGCATTTTTTATTGCAATAGCCTTTGGCATTATCGCCAAAGTGATCGGCAACGTCGCTGGCAAGATTATGCGCAGAACGTTTGAGTCTCGACAAATTGCAAGCCTCCTCACCTCCATAATCAAATCTGTCGTTTTAATAGCGGGAATTTTCATTGCGCTAGACTTTGTTGGCCTCAAAGGTACTGTTACCTCTTTACTCGCAGGCGCAGGTATCGTCGGGTTGGCCATTGGTTTTGCGTTTCAGGACATGACGGAAAACTTCATTGCCGGTGTGGCCATGGGAATTCGAAAACCCTTTGAAATTGGCGACGTCATTGAGGCTGAAGGTGTATTTGGTAACGTAAAGGAAATAAACCTTAGAAACACCTTAGTTGAAACCTTTTATGGTCAACTTGAAGTTATACCCAACAAGATTCTTTTCCGAAATATATTGACCAATTATTCATATCTTGGTTATCGAAGAATAGAGATCCCTGTCGGCATTTCTTATGCTGATGATATAGAAGAAGCCGCCAAAGTTATTACGGATGCTATGAATGAAAAAGATTATGTCATCAAAAAAGAAGAGACCGCGGTTTACGCAGAGTCTTTTGGCGATTCAAGTATCAACCTATTACTGTGGTTTTGGATTCGATATCCAGGAGAGCCAGGATTTATGGTCGTACGCCACGACGCGATCAGTACAGTAAAAACGGTATTAGAAGAAAACGATATTCTTATTCCTTTCCCTATCAGAACATTGGATTTCAATGCTAAAGGGGGAGATAAGCTTAATAGCATGCTTAAAAAGCAGGATGAGAGAAGTTCAAGTAAAGGTAATACAAATTCATCAACTGAGCAGTCTGATGTGAAAGCGGGTGATAACCCTGAGCAACCCGCAGAAGAATGAAACTAACGGAGATGCAAATGGAAATGTTAAATTCAAAAACACTTAAACACGCTTTTTTAGTACTTATACTCGCAGCCAGTTTTGGGAGTTTAGGCGGTTGTGCAACAGTTGAAGGGGCCGGTAAAGATATTCAAAGTGCTGGAGAAGCCATTGAAGAAGGTGCCGAAGAAGCGTCTAACTAACTCGTTTCTGTCGACATAGGTCTTGCCGATAAAGTAGGACTGTGTAGGTAAAAGCCTGACGATCGCTAAACTAGGCCCTGTTGACCTTTGCTATATATCAAAGGTCAACAAACGCCAGCATCTCAGGCTTTTTTATTTTGTGGCACCATGTTTTTGCAATACACGGTGCGACATATCAACTAGACAACGACGTAGCACACGCATCGTCATACGCATTTGGCAATATGCCGTACTAGTCTGTACAGCCACTTTTACTGCGTAAAACAGCAATCTATCAAGGCTTAAGCACCGCGAGCATGAGAAAGCCACCTATCAGCGCTGGGTTCCCATTCGATTTAAGTAAGCAACTTGCCTCTACTTTATAAAGCTTCCCTTGCGCCTTTTCAGTGATTTCGACAAGTTTGAATCGGTATTTAACGGCATCATTACTTTTTACTGGTTCAAGAAAACGTAACTTATCAATGCCATAATTGATCATAGACGCGATACGTTCGTCTGGCGCGATTACCTCAGCGAATGCTTTAGGCATGAGACTGGCAGTCAAGAAGCCGTGAGCAATTGTTGTTTTAAAGGGACTTTCTTTTTCACAGCGCGCAGCATCTAAATGTATCCACTGGTGATCGCCGGTGGCGTCTGCAAATTGATTGATCATGTCCTGCGTAACCGTCAGCCATTCAGGTTGTTCAAGGGTATCTCCCACTGCTAAGTCTAAAAGTGTTTTCATTTTTCAGTCCAATCTCCATTTATTGACGATAAAACTACTATTATTACCTTGAATGTTTCAATTAACTTTTAATAATAGGTATTTATAAATATTCTTGTTACACTAACGTAAATTATTCGTAGATGCTATGTAGCATTGGATCACAGTCTTCTATTAAACGCACCGTGATACAAACTAGCGCCTCTTCATCTATTGGCTTTTTTCAGGGCACTCGCTCTTAAAGGATTAGTTATGAATCTCAATAGAATCGATTTGAACCTTTTTGCAGTATTCGACGCCATTTACACGGCAGGAAGCTTAACCAAGGCAGCAGATGTCTTATGCATTACTCAACCAGCGGTAAGTAACTCTTTAGCGAGGCTAAGGGAAATGCTCAACGACCCGCTGTTCGTTCGTACTGGCCACAGTATGACGCCTACCCCCGTTGCGCAAAATATTATTGTTCCAGCTCGACAAGCCTTAGCCTTACTACGTAGAAGTGTACAAGAAAGTCATACATTCGACCCTCTCACAGCCGAGAAATCCTTTAATTTTGCCAGTCGTGATTTGCTTGAAGTAAGCATTATGCCTCGACTCATTTCACGTTTGCAGAATTTGGCGCCAAATATCGGGTTAACCAACTACGAGATTCCTAGAAGCCAAGTTGTTTCGGCGATGGCATCGGGCACGTTGGATTTTTACTCAGATGCATCGACATTTACAGACCCTCATTTGTGTAAAGAAAAAATCGCCCAAGACAGACTTGTTGTGTTAGCGCGTAAAAATCACCCCGCGCTCAAAAACGGGCTTAACTTAGATACCTTTCTACGATTAGGCCATATTAATGTGTCACAGCGTAAGTCTGGTGTGGGCCCAATAGATATTGCGTTAGATAAAATGGGCAAAAGACGCAAGGAAGTTATGCGAGGTCAACATTTTTTAACCGTACCAAGTACGATAGTAAAGACAGACCTAATCGCGTGCCTGCCGTATCACCTTGCTAAACATTACGATCTAGCGTTGTACGAGGTTCCTTTTGATTTACCGCCTGTAGAGTATTTCCTTTATTGGCATGTAAGCGCCGACCATGATCACGCTCATATGTGGATGCGTGAACAAATAATGGAAGTAGCGAGCAACTATAAACCTCACTAACATAGACAAAGCAAAAGCCCTGTTTAAACAGGGCTTTTTTTACTTTTGAGTAAATTAAACTTACAGCACGTTGAAGCTTATCGAACTCTGATGCTCATCATTGTGATAAATCGTGTGGAATGCTCTGGTGAAATCGCTCTCTTTAGCGTTAAAAATGTTTTCAACATAATTCTGCGGGTTTAAATCAAGAAACGGAAACATGCTACTTTGTATTTGAATTTGTAGCTTATGTCCTCGTTTGAATGTATGTAATACATCGTAAAGTTCAAAGCCAATTTCCGTGGGCTGATTAGGAAAAAACGCTTTGGGCTTACTCATACTTTCTCTAAAACGACCGCGTAACACGCCCCAACGCACCAACTCATAGCGATTACCTTTCTCCATATCCGCCTTATTGACATTGTCATCTACAGACGGAAAAACATCGACCAGTTTTACGACTACATCGGCAGCAGATTTGTTTGTTGAAAACCACAAATTTAGGTCTATGGCGCCAGCGATAGTGAGGTCGTTTTCTAGTATTTCTGTTTCGAATACCAGCACATCAGGCCTTCTCGCTGCAAACCTCTGATCTTCGACCATATAGGGTCTATCCCACCCGCGGCTAATTTTTGCAGAGTGTGGAACGGGTTTGTTCGGATCGCTCACATATTCGCTGCTTCCGGTGTTATTTGCATTTTCAACCAGCTTTTCCTTTCCTGCTAAGAACAACGTTTTTTGAGATGTATCTTTGGGTGGCCAGACATCAAAGTGACGCCAACGATTACTCCCCGTTTCAAACATAGTTGCAGTGGCAATGTTTGCATCATTGGCCCCTTTCAAGTGTTGCTTGAAGAACGGCAATAACACGTCTTTTTGAAACCAAGCGCTGGTGTCAAATCCGAAATGCGCTTCGCCGAGTTCCGTTCCACCTTTTTCACTCTGCCATTGACCGTGATACCAAGGACCCATCACCAGCTTTACATGATCCTTTTTGTTGTTATGTGACATGGTTTGGTAGGTGTAAAGCGGGCCGTATAAGTCTTCGGTGTCGTACCAACCGCCGACAACCAGCGTCGCAGGCTTTGTCTTAGATAAATGTTGCAATACATCTCGTGACTTCCAATAGTCGTCATAATTAGGGTGTTGAATAACTTCATTCCAAAATGGTCGTTCACCGTGAAAGTACTTGTCGTTGACATTGGAAAGCGGCCCTAAATTTTTAAAAAATTGATAGCCATCTGGTGTTTCTGACTTCATTCCTTCAGGCCAATAAGCAAACGTACCATCACGCTGCTTATCAAACGTGTCGAAAAATATAAACGCCATAGGGGTCACAAACGCCCCATTTCGATGGAAGTCATCAAAAAACCAATCTGCAATTGGAGCTTGTGGAGAAATAGCCTTTAGCGCGGGGTGGCTATTTATAGAGGCGACTGACGTGTAATAGCCAGGATACGATGTGCCCCACATCCCCACTTTTCCGTTATTGCCTTCAACATTTTTTACAAGCCACTCAATAGTGTCATAGGTATCAGTAGCATCATCCGTGGCATCTTTACCGCGCTTATAAGCGTCTTGAGGACGCATATTGACAAAATCTCCTTCAGACATGAATTTGCCGCGCACATCTTGGAATACGAATATAAAACCTTCCTTTTCGAAAGCTTCGCTCGGTCCCAAGCGCTTTTTGTACTTACTAACACCATAAGGAGCAACGCGATAAGGCGTACGCTGCAT
>Ga0208571_1000121_pt1 | contig 30103 bp, 25 predicted proteins | sample DeeseametaMP0103_FD_184223 | JGI IMG/M metagenome (GOLD analysis project Ga0208571, IMG submission 184223) | Marine microbial communities from the Deep Atlantic Ocean - MP0103 (SPAdes) | ecosystem: Environmental > Aquatic > Marine > Oceanic | place: Atlantic Ocean | collected 2010-12-22
GGATCAATATCAACGAATACGGGTATAGCATTAGCCATCAGTACCGCAGATGCAGTTGCTATAAATGTATAGGGTGGTATAATAACTTCATCCCCGGCGGTAACACCTCCAGCCTTTAAAGCAACCCATAACGCGTTCGTACCTGAACTTGTAGCAATACAATATTTTGCATCGTGAAAATCGGCAAATCGATCCTCAAAAGTTGTGATCGCGTCACTTCCAATGCCCCAGGTAGCGCTTTCCAAAGTATCAAGAAGTTGTTCTTTCTGGCCTGCGGTAACCCGTGGCCAAACCGGAAATGGATCCTTTCTGACCGGTTTTCCGCCAAATAATGCTAAATCACTCATAAACAATACAATATAAGAACGAAAAACTACACAATAATTGGTCTAAAATCGAATATCCAAAGCCAATCTCTGCAGAAATATCAGACTGGCCTGACAAAATAATTATAGAAAGCGACAAATTTGCATCTTTCAATGAAAATTATGTCTAAATGATATGTTGGCACGAAAATTGTAATAATGAGGGTGAAACAATTAAATAATCAAAGAAAGGAGTCTTAAATGACACTAGTAAAATGGAACCCAACCCGCAGTTTAATGACTGATTTTGATCGAATCTTTGACAGCATGCTTAACCATGATTGGCCCCGTCTTTCCGTAGGGCAATCCTGGATGCCTGCAGTCGATGTAAACGAAACAGAAAAGGAATTTTTCCTAACCGCAGATATGCCGGGGTTAGATAAAAAGGATGTTTCTATAGATATCCACGATGGCGTTATCACAATTCAAGGTGAACGCAGTACGGATAATGATAAATCCGTTGATGGGTACCGTATACGTGAACGTCACCTTGGTTCATTTAATCGCAGTTTCCGACTGCCTGATAACCTCAATGAAGAGAAGATTGATGCCAAATTCAAGAATGGCGTGTTAACGGTTACATTACCCAAGGCCAAGGAAATTATTCCTGAAGGTCGCCAGATAAATATCAGTTAACTCTTCATCTAACTCGTTATAGTAAAAAAGGGGCTATTCGCCCCTTTTTTATCACTTTATTATTAGAATTTATTTGAGCAAAACCATCTTCTTGGTCTGCATAAAACCTCTAGCTTTTATCATGGAGCTTATTCCAAATAATTACTAGGTCAAATAGCGAACCAATCTCTGCAATGTCCGCTCTGCAGATTCTCTATTCAACGGTTGCCCTTTAATAACCGTAATAGTTCTGGGCAACACCAATGTACCTATATGTTCTAATTGCGAGCGAAATGAGATAAGAAATCGTTGACCTGAACCATCGCTGCTAGTTGCAATTACAGCAAATTTATCATTGCAGCCATCTCGCCAGTCTACAGTTGTAATTGACACCCAGATAATCGCGTTGGTCAATATGGGTGGTGCCCCACCGTTATATTCCGGGGCACAGAAAACAAATCCGTCCGCACTCTCGAACTCCGCGCTCAATTTCTGTGCAGCCTTATTGTCAATCTCAATACCTGGCCTGTAGAGCGGCAAATCATAAGACTCAAGATTAATTACTGTCGCATAAACTGCTGCTGCATTATCAATTATTTCTTTGAGTTCCTGGGCTAATTCGTAGTTTTCCCCCCCAGTGGCCGAAACCAGCAGAATGCTCTTTTTTTCCGTCATAATTTAAATTAGAAAATAAGGTTTAGAGAATAACCAGAGATATTTTCAAAAACACCAAAGGATCGGTAAGCATAATCTAGTGTAATCCTTGGTCCTCTCGGTATTTGATAATTAAGACCCACACCTAATGTCAAACCTTGTTTTGAGTCCTCCATACCAAGAAAAGCCTGTCCACCCCGAAGAGCAAGAATATCGCGGAATATATACTCAAACCCAAGATTCAGATACTCAACGTTATTATTTGGATGGACCGCATCACCCGCAAGGGTGAGTTTATATAAATCTGATTGAATTAAATCCTTGCTCACTCCTGCGCGAAAAACTAATGGTAGCGGCCATTTCATCGCATTCAAATGCGCATCGATTTTATCGTTGTTACCATACATGGTCTCATCCACGTCATAATCCACTTCAGTATCATATCCTTCCATGGCTATTTTTCCACCGAAATTTGAAACGGACATGCCAATTCGAACACCGCTGTTTTTGGTAACAAATAAACTCCCCAAATCAACGGCCAATCCACCCGCATTCATATGCCATATCTTTTCTTGTATGTATTTAATATTAAAACCGAATGAAAAGCGATCGGTGAGTCGTCGAGCGTAAGAACCAGCTATGGCTACATTACTAACCGAAAAGTATTCACCAGTTCCCTGGGGAATTTTTACTGTTCGCACCTGCATTTCATCCATCGAAACGGATGTAATGAAAAAACCAAAAGAACTAGACCTATCTATTGGCACTACCACTGCACTATGATTGAAACGGATATCAGCCAACCATGGTGAGTGAAAAAAATGCGCTGTTGGTGTCTGAATATTTACCGTACCTGCTGGATTCCAATACAGGGCAGTCGGGTCATCAGCAAGGGCAACGAAGGCGCCGCCCATCGATAGCGATCTTGCCCCAATACCAATATCCAAAAATGATGCTGCTGTTGTACCGACATTACTTACGCTTCCAGTTATTTGACCATAAAGACATGCTGAGCAGGCCATAATAATTAATGTTCTTTTAATGTCGATCATTTTATTACCGCAAATTTCCCTATTTTTTCACCCACATTTGGCGCATCTACATGATAGATATAAAGACCATAGGCAATTTCCAATCCATCCTTTGATAACATATCCCATGAATAGGTACCATACTCATATGCACTGCTGTGCTCTATTACATCAACTAGGTACCCAGCCATAGTAAAGATCTTGATGGTGCAAACCTGGGGTAAATTGATAAAATCCAGTTTCCGAGGACCGCGCCCAGATACATAGATATGTTTTGGTTCCCAGCGAGCTGTTACAACATATGGATTTGGCACAACTACGATATCATCAAGTTCATCAGTAGCCAATTGATTGTCCACCCATGACTTTCTGGTGGTGAAATGATATTTATCATTGCTGGTAAAGGGCCGCACTGTAGTTATTCTAAAACGATCGCCTTTCGCGATGGTAGCGGTCGTATCATACAAAACATCATCTTCATTATAAGGACACATAACTGAATCCGGGAAAAACTGGACAAACATGTAGGGTGTTTGCATACCCGGATAAGGCATTAATAAAATTGGGTCTTCAGGTTCCCAAAGGTCATTATTATTAATATCATAGATACGAAAAGTAACCTCATTATCCTCCGTAATGTTCCTGACCCTGAAGGGTGAAGGAAGATTAGAATAATCAGCCGTGACCGAGTCGCCAACATCCCCTTCCCAAATTATTTCGAAATCGGCAGGATGAATTCTTTGATCAAAGATTCTGTAGCAATATGGCGCATTCACACCAACCCAGCCTGAAGAATCAACATTCACACCGATATAATCATTAAATATATAAATTTTCATGCCGTCAAAAATGGGATTATCAGTTTCTCCAGCAGTTGAACTACTATTTAAAATTGGATAATAGAGATAGCTGGCAACATAAGTATTCATTTCTTCCAGCGCGCTGCCTTCAGTAGCTATAATAATACCATTAGCATAGTCCATGGTATAATCAATACCAAGCTGATAAGTCGTTGCACCACTTTCATCAGTAATATCTACAGTCGTAGAGTCTATATTTTTACGGTCTAGAGATCCATACCCACTTGCTATAACAAATGCTTCATCTTTTAATTGCTCATCCCGAACCGAATAGTAAATAATAGAACTGCCAAGGGCCCTCTCAAAACTTAATGAATAAGTAGCATTTTCAGGTACGGCTGTTGGATCGACAGTCAGCACTTCTATTCTACCGGTGGCATAGCCAGAATCATGTGCTACAAACTCTTGCCCCGGCGCTGATGTATTAGGCCCCATATACCCTGCCACAGGTGCATTCGTTACAACTTTACCAGCATTTTCACTCAAATTGGTCACGTTACCCTTACGGTCAAGGTCAACGATAATTGAACATTCAGAAGGCGCTATTGGTAACAAGTTTTCTTGTTCACTAAATCCCAGTTCATAGAAATCAAGGTCATACCCTTTATCATAGGACACGACAGCGTAATAGTAGGTCATACCATTATAAATATTGTTACTGTCTACATACATATGTTCCAGACCCGTATCACCGCCCATATCGTATTGTATTCCGTTAAAACCAATTGGATGGGGTCCTTTTAAACTATCAATCAAGTCGAATTGAGCGATCGGTTTTTTAAAGGTATTATTACCATAGGCATCCGTAATAATGTACGGATCAATAAAACCAGGGTCCGTACTGCGGTATACACGATATCCTTCGAAATCTGCGCCATAGATGGCATCGAGTGAATTCTCCGCTAGTTTATCCCAAAAAAGGGTCACTTTCCTATCCCCCGGTATTACAGTCAAGTTGGGTTTCAGGGGCGGTTTGGCAAAATTATAATCATTATCATATATGTTTTGCATGGTAACCGTATTTCTCAAAATATCATCCATATCATTACCAAACACCATTGCCACGGCGAATTTCTTTTTCTCTCCAGGATCCAGCGCAATATATCCAGAACCATAAAGAAAAGTTTGATCAATATTTTGCGCTGCTACATCAAAAAACCCCGGTTTTAATTGGTTCCACATAATTTCATCATTGGAAGGATATATACTCGGATAAGGCGATGCGTAAAAACTGGTTAACCCGATCTGATCTGATTCATCATTATCAGTAATCTCAAAATTTGGTTCTCCCAGATCAGGTATTCCATTTCCTTCTGTACCATCTGCATCAGGACCAGTATAACCATAATGATATTTACCGAGTCCATCTGACCCAATATCGTCCCTTTCCGCCAGCCAATCCTCGTCATTATCAATACCATCAAACTGACTTTCATCAATCATTCCGTCCTCATCATTATCTATTCCATCGTGAGGATTTCCTGGGGATTCCAAAAAACTCCAGCCAAAGTAGACCGGCTTGAAACCGCCACCTGCATTACTCCAACCATCGTGGTCCCATTGGTATACAATATCGTTTTCAATATCGAACCAGGCATCATCATCCGAATAATCACCATTTGTGCTGCCAATATCCGCATCTCCATACATTCCAAATACGACGCTGTCCAAACGCGATGTACCAACATTCGTTATCCAGTAGGTTACGATAATAATATCTTCTGCGGCCGGATGATTCCATTGATAAATCCGCACTTCCAACTCGACCCCAATCCCTGACCTGCGCTTCGGAACCGCGTCGGTATCTGCCGAATCAGGAAAATGTGAAAATTCATCATTATAATAATCATCCATCACAAAATATGATTCCTGGTCCGCACGCTCATACTTACCATATTGACCATTCCAATACCCATCCCAATCACTTTCACGATTTGGCCAGGTTTCCGGCCAAGTGTAAGATTTATCACTCATAGCCATGATTTCCTGATTAGGATTGGCATATCCTGTAAGTGGCTCAAAGCCCCACTGGTACCCTTGGGGAGAATTATCCTTAAGCGCCACTGCGCCATCCGAAACAATGTGGACACGATTGCCATTGGTATCAATGACACTGGCAGCTACTACAGGTGTAAATTCATAAAAATAAGAATGTCCTGAACCATATGGATAAACTCCGGATAAACTTCCACCTGCATCTCCAATACCACCGAAATTATAGAAACGGTTAAAAATACGATTACCGTTGTGATCGCCATATTTCCTATCCGTCACATCTAAGCTTTTTGCGCGGCTTTCAACACCTTCTAAATTTTTGTCTGGTTGTTGACCAATCAGTAAAGAAAACAGGAAAATAATAATGAATAATCTCATCGCTTATTACAGGCTAATACTAAATCCAAGTTTTATCTGTCGTGGGCTGGAAAAAAAGTCCGGCCGCACCAGGAATTCATCCAGGTTGTTATAACCCGGGCCACTGTACTGAGGTGTATAGGTTGGCACGAGAGTATATGTGGATCGCCCCGTATCCGAATAAACTGTCAGCTCATTACGGATATCAAATAAATTATAGACATTCATACTCAATGAAGCCTTCAAGCCAAACAAATTAAAATGATAGTAACTGCGCAGGTCAAGATTATATGTACTTGGTTCGCGAGCATTATTCTCAAAAGATGTCCGCACCCCTAGATATGCTGTTGTATATGGGAAACCACTACCAAACCTAAAAATCAACCCGATGCCCGAATTTTTCACCGGGTGGTAGGTTAGCGATGTATTAAATGTATGCCGCTGATCCCAGTCTAATGGCACCAGCATCTTTTCCGGTTCCACATTCGATTGCTCATCCAGAAAGGCAGCCGCTGGATCCGAAGCATTGCCCTCAGATATAGAATAGGTATAATCGATGTTGCCGGATACTTTTGCAGAAGGTCTTTTTGACAGCGCGATCGTGATACCTTTTGAATTGGCATAGTCTTGATTGATATATAGACCGTAGCGATCACCCGCAACAAATGATTGAATTACCTTGGTAGCATTCAGATTGCGGATATCCTTGTAAAACATGGTCATTTCTATACCTATATCCTGCCCAACCTGTTGCGAAAAACCTACTTCATATTGGGTAGTTCGTTGCGGTTCCATGTCCGCGTTTCCCATTGTATAACCTGCTCCGCTACCCGCTGGTATCTCAAATTCTGGATTAGTATATAAATAACTGAAACTTGGAATCTGAAAAAAATGTCCATAGGAAAAATGCATATGTCCCTGATCCGTTATCGGAAAAGCCAAGGCAAAGCGCGGGCTAAGCTGCCGTTTAGCTTTCACTTTTCTATACCAGGGGTCACCAAATGCATTACTTTCTAAACGTTCATCCACATCTTTCCGATTATCAAACGTCATTTCCCAGTCAGAAATTGCTGTATCCCCATCCAGATCAAAGAATTTATTGATTGGCTTTACGGGACTATTAATATTCGCATCAGTGCCATCATTTAAAGTTTTCCAATCTGGATCAAAATAATCCCAGCGCAGTCCGATATTCACAACCAGGTCATCAAATTCTATTTTATCCTGTAGGTAAAGAGCGAGTTCAAATGGATTCCTGCCTTTTTTACCATACGTATCATGACTGGGAGAGTCAAATGAATCCGGTATTCTTGGTGTATAACCAGTATATTGAGCCAACTGAACCGTATAGCTAGTTAAGTCGAGATTCGTGATTCTCAATTCCAAACCACCCTTTAAATAATGAAATCGATTAATTTGACTGATCCCATCCAATTTGAAGGTATTTATCGTTGATTTTTGTTCAAAATAGTCCATGCTATGCCCCCCCACTTCAAAATTATTCCCGGGAGTATAATCTACTACAGTTGGGTCTACATAAAAGAGGTTAGGATCTGCGGAAAGAGTTGTATCAATAAATTCACCGCCAAACCAGTTTACAGTATCTATGGAAATAATAGAGTGATCTCTAAAATATTTGCTATCATCACTTCTTTGACTACGGTAGTGGTTTATGGACTGTGATAACGAAAGCGTGAAAAAAGTAGATGGATTTAAACTGTAATCAACAATCAACATGTTACTGGCTTTTGTAGTGAATTGATGAGATCTGCCATCTGGGTTCCACTTATAGGCATGGGAATACCCTTGCGAGGCGGTCTCGCTACCGCTAAAACTATAGGCTAACTTAAGCGTTGAATTAATTTTCCAGGTAAGTTTTGCCAAGCCAGTATATTGTTCAGACCAGTTCATTGCAATCCAGGATGAATCATTCTCTCCAAACGGATGGTAAAGCGAGTCCCAAAGCGCATGACCCGGATTTATAAATTCAAAATCATTTATTTGCGGATTCCACTGGTGTGACTCGGGTACAAATATCTTTTGCCCGTATAAATAACCACCATTACGTTTATAACGGCCAGAAGCAAAAAATGATACTTTATCGCGCACAATTGGGCCATTAACTGAGCCCTGAATATCCTGAATCGTATTTGGACGAAATTTATCCAACTGCGGGAAAAGATTATCTTTTGCATAATAACTGCCCAGCATGGAGGATACATTGCCGGAATATTTCGAAAAATCCCCGCTTTTTGTTATAATGTTGATGATGCCGGACATTGCCTTTCCATATTCAGCGTTAAATGTGCCGCTGATGAATTGCAATTCTTGAATAGAATTGTTCTCAATCTCAACTGCCATACCCGCATCATATGGGTCTGTTACAGTAACCCCATCGATCATATAGGCTATTTCACCGCTTCTACCCCCGCGGACGTGCAATCCACCGGAATTAACTACACCCGCTTGTAAGGCGATTATATCCTCAAATTCTTCCACAGGCAACATATCGATCTCATCGCTAGTAATATTGACCTGTGAATAGGTAACATCAGGCTGGACCATCGGTCGCTGAGCCGTCACCTCAACTGTTTCCATACCAATGACACCCTCTTCCAATTCTGCATTTAACTTGGTAGTTAGGTCCAGCTGTATTTTAACGTTTTTCACGAGGACATCCTTATAGCCGATCATTGAAAACTTCACACTATAAGTCTTCGGTGGGATCTGCAAAATAAAATATCTGCCCTCCGCATCTGTGGCGGTACCAAGACCTGTACCAGCAATCATCACATTCGCACCGATAAGAGGTTCTTTTGATGCTTTATCTAGTACAATACCTACCAGTTTACCGGTAGTACCAGCCGTTACTAAATGAAGCGATATAACTGATGCTATTAGAAATTTGTGAAAGTATTTCATATTCAGGTAGACAGCCAAATTAACGGTGAATGTAATACAAATATTATAATTAATTATTCGTAATTTTTCAGGTATTTCTTATCATAGCAGTAATTAATTAGGTTGTAAAATGATACACAATTCTATTCTAGATGCGGTTGGGAAAACACCGATAGTAAAACTGGGTAAAATAGGTGCTGAGCTAAACTGCCAGTTATTTGCCAAATGTGAATTTTTAAGCCCTGGTGGTTCTTTGAAAGATCGTATTGGCGTACGTATGATCGAGGAAGCTGAGAAAGAAGGGCTTATCAAACCAGGAGATACATTGATCGAACCTAGTTCCGGTAATACGGGTATTGGCCTGGCTCTGGCCGCTGCGGTAAAAGGATATAAACTCATCATTACCATGCCGGAAAAAATGAGTATGGAAAAAGAAGTTGTTTTGAAAGCGCTAGGGGCAGAAATCGTACGCACACCAACAGAAGCTGCTCATGATGATCCTGAAAGTCTTCTCGGTGTTGCCAAACGGTTACATAGTGAAATACCTAATTCTCATATACTCGATCAATACGCTAACCCAAATAACCCGGATGCGCACTATTATGGAACGGCCGAAGAGATTCTTGATGAATTCGGTAAAAATCTGGCGATGATCGTTATCGGCGCTGGCACTGGCGGTACTATAACTGGTGTGGCAAAAAGATTAAGAGAAGCTATTCCTGACATTGAAGTAGTCGGCGTTGATCCAATTGGTTCAGTTCTTGGAGGCGGTAGCGAAATAAATACCTATCATGTAGAAGGTATAGGGTATGATTTTTTCCCTGAGGTGCTGGATAACACATTGGTGGATCGCTACATAAAAACCAATGATCAAGATGCGTTCACCATGGCCCGTAGACTGATCAAGGAAGAAGGCTTATTGATCGGTGGATCCTCTGGATCAGTTGTTTGGGGAGCTATTGAAGCTGCCCAAGATCTTGAGTCCGATAAAAATGTACTTGTAATTCTCCCAGATAGTATTCGAAACTATCTAAGCAAGTTTGTTAATGATGCGTGGATGGCCAACAACGCGTTTCGTATATGATCAAACGGCCATTATTCTTTCTACTAGCTCTAACTATTGCTTTTTCACAGACAGCGAATGATCGTGGTTATATTTTATACGTTGGTGATGATTCCCCTAATTTTGTGCTTGATTTTCCCAATGGCACACAAACTTCTCTTGAAGATTTAAATGGCCAGGTAACTATGCTGCAGTTCACGGCAAGCTGGTGCCACGTATGCCGGGAAGAAATGCCCTACATTGAGAAGGAAATTTGGAAAGTCTACAAAAATATTGGGCTGAATGTGATTGGCATAGACAGGGATGAACCAGCAGATGTTATTACCAAGTTTGCAAAAGAAGTGCAAGTCACCTACCCTATTGCTCTAGATCCTGGCGCGGATATATTCGCCCTGTTTGCTGATCGCAACAGCGGGGTAACACGTAATGTAATTATAGCACCAGATGGGACAATTGCCTTTCTTACGCGATTGTTTGAAATGCAAGAATTCAATGATATGAAACGTGTCATACATAATTTGTTAATGGATCAATTAATGGAACAAAAACAATCTTTAACTGCAAAAAGACAAATATTGAAACAGCTTAAGAAACAGCAAACCCGAAGTGAACGATATTCTATAAGGAAACTTGAAACAGAATTATTCAAAGCCGAAAGGGAACTAAACCGAAAAGAGAGGAAACTCGCTTTGGCTGAGATGAGACTATAGTACTTTATCTAAATTATATTAATCCCATTAACCAAATATTCGCGGATTAATAGTCCTTTCCTGTAACTGTCTCAAATTAATGATCGCCATTAATGGGACCATGGATATCATCGCGATGACAGCTGCTTTCTGGGATAGGACTCGTGCATAATGGGGATTGGACATATAAACGGCCAGATCTATATCGGCAATCACTATATGAGCAAAAACAACGATTCCGCTTAACAGAAATAATATAGATATATATAGATTATCTTTATTAAGGAAAAGAAATGTTAAGGCATAAAATAGTACCGCCAGGCTCATAGAACGGAAGACCCAGTTAGCAAAAAATACATGCAAGTCTTTTAAGGTATCAGCAGGGGTCAGCCCCACCCCAGTAAAACAGATGCTTGCAAAACACCCAAAAAGACTGCCAACCCGTGAAAATAGAAATGATTTTGGATTTGAATTATGTAATGAAGGCAGGAATATAAAGTATGCCAAAAATGCGATACCTATAGTGACTAACGATAAATTAAAACTGTAAAATGACAGGCTATTATCCTGTCCAGCGTAACCGCTGGACCTACCCAGATCGCTGAGGAAATTCAGGGAAAAAGAATACCCGATTTCATGGTGGTCTATTGAATTACCGCCATTGTAGGAAACTATGGCTGCTGCCAGGAGAAAAATGTATAGCCCTATGCTGGCTAAGGGCAAGGTAATAAATAAATTGACCACTCGCTTTTTCATCAGGGAGAAATGGTCACTATATTACCTACAATAGTTGCTGAATACTGTCTCAATGGATTTACCGCCGGTCCATTGACAACACTGCCCGATGTATTGAACTGGCTGCCATGACAGGGACATGTAGATGTACCATTCTGAAACGAACCAATTGTACAACCATTATGCGTGCAAATTCTGCTGAATGCCAACACACTGGTATCACTTTGCCTGTATAGCAGTATGCCCGAGCCGTCCAATTCATTGGCGGTCAATGCCAATGTACCGCCTACTGTTGCCAGAGCGCTATTTTGTGGTAATGACAAGTCGACAGTAATACTAGTCTCACCGTTACTGTCGGTAGGTGCCGTAGGGCTACCATCACTACAACTACTTTGGTTCATCATAACAAAACTTCCGAATGCTACGGTACCTATCCCGGTTAATGCATCTTTGACAAATTCCCTTCTATTACAGTAATTATTTATAAGTGCGTTAATACTAATATCATTCATTCCATTATCCTCATACTAGTATTGTCAGAAATCATATACCCAAAATTATATCCATAAGCATCAGGACATCTGTGATATTTAGATAATTATCGTAGTTCAAATCTCCTGTGCAATAGTGTACCGGGCTGGGTTCATTATATCCGAGAACAAATCGTAATAATTGTACCACATCCAGCACATCCACTACGTTATTTTCAGTTAAATCACCCGGTTGACAGTTTCCACCACCAACAACTATTGGGATTGATACACCGATGCTCAGTGAGTCAGTAGTTACAATACTGGTAACCAACGTATATATGTACTCCGTATCAGCTGGCAGCCCTATATCGGTATAACTTTCAATACCTTGCCAGACAGAACTTTCCAATTCACCATCCCGATAAATATTTACCATAAAAGTTGGAATTGGATCACCGCCAAATAACTCTGTGGGGTCGTTCCAATTTAATGTTACGCGATACCATTCTGTGGTATCTGCGGTAACATTGGTCACGGGGTTTGGATCCAGGGAATCCGCTGCCATGGTTTCTATACTTAATAGTGCTGAATTATAAAGGTTTAACCGCCCGCCACTCACGGTAACACCATTGAGTGTTGGCAATGGATCAGTACCATCCAAGATCAATTGTTTAATAAGCAAACCACCTTCTGCAGGATTACTTTGAAAAAAAGACGCAAAACCGGCAGACATTGATGCGTGCAGGAAGCCAACTGCGCCAGCAACGTGCGGAGAGGCCATGGATGTACCTGATAGAGATGAAGTACCACCGCCAGTGTAAGTAGATAACACCTGTGTCCCCGGCGCTCCAAGATCAATGGTAGTTGCCCCATAGGCAGCGCCGCTGTTTTTCGCATCATTTCGCGTCGTATTTGTAACTGAAATCATATAATCACTTTCACATCCCGTAGGTACATCGCCAGTAACATCAACGTTGGAATTAATATTCATCGTTGCACCGCAGCTAAGTATACCATACTGGCCCAGGGCATCATACATATCGTTCCAGAGAGAATAATTACCGCTGCTGCAGTCAGCGTTATTAACACCAAAACTGCTGTTAGTAGCCACCACGAATGCACCAGAGGATCCACCAGTAGAATCATAAATTGCCCGTTGATCCAACGCATAACCATACGCTTCTAAAACAATAGAGGTCGTTCCGGAAGAACCAGCTAATGGCATGAGTTTTACCTCCCAGTTCACACCGGCCACATAGGCACCATTATAACCCTTAGCACCCACGATTCCTGCAACGTGGGTACCGTGACCATCGCTTGGCACTGACCCATTTGAAGAATAGGCGTTCCAGCCATGTACATCATCGACATAGCCATTACCATCATCATCAATTCCATTACCAGATATTTCACCCCAATTCGTCCACAAGTTCGGAGTTAGATCCGCATGGGTTAGCATCATGCCTCCGTCAACAATAGCAACCACTATTGTGTCTCCCAATGGTGTTACACCCCCGGTTGCGATATCCCAGGCTTCTGGTGCATCAATATCGGCATCTTCTGTACCGCCGTTCTGGCCTACATTATGCAATGCCCATTGCTGGTCAAACTGAGTGTCATCCGGTATATCCCTACGTGAAACTTTTGTGTCTGGAATTGCTTTATCAACAAATGGATTGCTGCGAAATTCCTTGACAGCATCTAATGGAGAAATTTGATTGTTCTTCAATTTGATGCTTATGATATTTAGACGCCTGACCAATACTTTTTCAATCACATAATTATTGGTATCAAGTATACTGCTGAAATCATTACGAGAAATATCCGGAGCAAGTTTTACAATTATTCTGTCAGGAACATATTCCTGCCCAGATAGTGAATGAAGTATTAATCCGTTAAGTAATAGGCAGCGAAACCAAATCATTTAGCTAATCTACAAGTAATAGAGTTAGGTGTAGTTGATATTTATCACAGGAAATACAGCTTTCTCTATGTTATTTTAACGCTTAATCGCACTGGTTTACTTAGGCGTTTTTTCTGTTCGAAACTGTCTAGCAGCCAAACGCACACTTTTGGCCTGTTTTAAGGGAATCTTAGCTTTCTTGGCAATTATATCAGTATTAGCCTGGGCAATGCTTTCTATGTCTTGGAATACAGTAAATAAAGATTGTACCCGTTTCGGGCCCATACCATCAATGCTATCAAATATTGATGTGCGTACTTGTTTGTTTCGTTTCTGTTTTTGAAATGTGATCGCAAACCGATGGGCCTCATCCCGTATTTTCCTTAATAATATCAGACCAGGTGATTGTTTGGGTATGGATTGTGCGTCCGAGTGACCTGGCACGAATACTTCTTCCAATCGCTTCGCCAGCCCAATGACTGTCAAGTAATCCAATCCAAGTTCACGCAATGCAGATATTGCCATGCTAAGTTGTCCTTTACCGCCATCAATAAGTATTAGATCTGGCAGGGTTGCCTGTTCGCTTTTCAACCGCCGATAACGCCTGAATACCACTTCCCGCATAGCGGCAAAATCATCAATACCATCAACTGTCTTTATTTTGTACTTCCTGTATTCCGATTTACGTGCTTTCCCATCGATAAAACATACCATCGAAGCAACCGTATTTGTGCCTCCCAAGTGCGAAATATCAAATGCCTCGATTCGGCGTGGTGGTATCTTAAGTTGCAGATCTTCCTGAAGTTGTTGCACCATCTTTGGTATCAACTCGCGCCGTTTCTTGCGATTGATTATCCACTCTCCTAGCAACAGCTTTGCGTTTTGTGCTGCCAGACGTATCTCTCTGGCTTTTTCCCCTCTCTTTGGAACTTGAATATGAACAGGGCCGCTTCGTTTTTCTTTTAACCAGACCAGTAGCTGTTTTTTATTAGTAGGTACGTCGGCAACATTTATTGTTTTCGGGATGAAATCTGAGTTAAGGTAAAATTGTGTGATGACGGATTCAAAAATATCTGCGTCGCTTTCATCGGCGATATTAATTGAGATTTTTTCTCTGCTGTGGATCCTGCCATTACGAATTCGTACAATCACTGTTACACACATATTATCTTGTTTTGCCATGGCAAATACATCACGATTATCAAAGTCAGCAGCAACCTTGCTTTGCTTTTTTTTAAAACTTTTAATGGCTGCAAGTTGATCACGATACATTGCAGCATCTTCGTAGCGCGTCTCGTCTGCCGCGACACTCATTTGTTTGCTTATATAATTTTCTGTTTCTTTCGTTTTGCCGTGTAAAAACTGCACTACCCGTTTTATCATCGCATTGTAATTTTTTTGGGAGACCAAATTCTGACAGGGGCCTTCACATTTCTTAATATGGTAATCCAGGCAGAGATCTACTTTGCCGGCACGAATAACTTCCTGATCTAAATAAAAGTCGCAGCTACGTATAGGAAAAATCTTATGAACGGCCTTTAACGATCTGCGCAGTAAATAAACATCTGTATACGGACCAAAATATCTGGATCCATCTTTAACTATATCTCTGGTAATAAAAATTCTCGGATAAGGTTCCCTTGTGATTCGTATATAAGGAAAAGATTTATCATCTTTGAGATTAATGTTATAATGCGGCTTATGTTTTTTTACCAGATTCGCTTCAGTCAACAATGCCTCTACTTCGGTCGAAACTACAATCCAATCCAAATCGGTAATCCGTTTGATCATGGATTGATTTTTTGGTGTCTGATATTTGTTTTTTTGGAAATAGGATCGTACTCTGGTGCGTAGGTTTTTGGCCTTACCTATATAAATAATTTCACCTACATCGTTTTTAAATTGGTATACACCCGGTTTGGTTGGAATATTTTTTATTTTCTCATTTAAACTAGTCTTCATGACCCAAAATATACATTCATTAAAATATAATCTGGATTACTCCGTTTTGAAATACAATTGTATTTCATACCTCGACTGTCAATTCTAATATTATCGATATAAATAATTAATAAATGCAGGATAAATGAACATGGATAACAAACATTCAATTCATATGACAATCGACGAATTCAAAAATAATGGCTATAAGGTAATAGACTGGATAGCAGAATATTATCAAAACGTGGATTCATTACCCGTACTTTCCCAAGCGCGGCCTGGTGACATCCGTGGACAGCTGCCAGACCACCCTCCTGAAGATGGTGAAACTTTCGAGGCAGTGTTAGCGGATATGAATGAAAAAATCCTGCCCGGAGTAACCCACTGGCAATCCCCTAATTTTTTCGCTTTTTTCCCTTGCAACTCGACTGGTCCAGCTATTCTTGGTGATATGCTCTCAACTGGACTTGGTGTGCAAGGGATGTTGTGGGCCACTAGCCCGGCATGTACAGAACTGGAAACACTCGTATTGGATTGGCTGGTGGACATGTTACATCTCCCCGAAAAATTCAAATCTACCAGTACAGGCGGTGGTGTAATTCATGATACGGCATCCAGTGCAATACTTTGTGCTTTGTTAGCTGCCCGAGAAAAAGCATCAAATGGTAAAATAAATGAGACTGGTTTCGATGGTACACTTCGCGTTTATACCTCTAACCAGGCTCATTCTTCAATAGAAAAAGCTGTGAAGATTACTGGTATCGGTAAACATAATCTGCGTTCAATTACAGTTGATGATGAATTTGCCATGAGACCATCAGAACTGCGCAGAGCTGTAGAACAAGATATAAGAGATGGTTTAACACCCGCTTTTGTCTGTGCTACAGTGGGCACGACATCCAGTACAGCTCTTGATCCTCTAACAGAGATCGGAAACATTTGCTCGGAATTCGGTATTTGGCTGCATGTTGACGCCGCCATGGCTGGATCTGCAGCCATATGCCCTGAATACCGCTTCATTCACGAAGGTTTGGAACTTGCCCAAAGCTACTGTTTCAATCCGCATAAATTTATGCTAACAAATTTTGACTGTAGCTGTTTTTACGTATCTAATAGAGATGCGTTGATCGACTCGCTCAGCATCACGCCGGAATACTTAAAAACTAAAGAAAGTAAATCAAATTCTGTATTTGACTATAGAGATTGGCAGATACCGCTGGGCAGACGTTTCCGATCCCTAAAATTATGGAGCGTTATTCGCCATTATGGAATCAAGGGAATCCAAGCACACATAAGACAGCATATAGGATCAGCTAAAGCGCTCACAGAAGAGATTAATAAAGACGATCGGTTTGAATTAATGGCACCAACCGTACTAAATCTGGTTTGTTTCCGTTATAAAGGTTCGGATGAATTCAATGAAGAACTTGTCCAAAGACTGAATGATAGCGGCAAACTCTATTTAATTCATACCAAATTAAATAATAAATACACCATAAGATTTTCTATCGGTCAGACAAAAACGACATGGGATCATGTTATCAAGGCCTGGAAATTAATTTTGCAGGAAACTAAAACCTTGGAAAAGAATAGAATTAGTTAATTTTTTTGCGCCAGTTCCACCAGTACCCCACCGGTACTTTTTGGGTGAATAAAAACCACTTTATACCCTTCAGCACCAACCGTAGGACGATCAGATATTACATCAATATTTAATTCTTTAAGTTCTATTATTGCTTTATATATATCGTCTACTTCAAAACATACATGATGTATTCCTTCACCGCGTTTCTCCAGGAATTTCTCAATAACGGATCCAGAATCCATTGATTTCAGTAGTTCAACCTTTCCATTCCCGGTATCATAAATATCTGTTGTGACGCCCTCATGCGCTACAGTTTCCGTTCCTTTATGCGAAATTTTTAACACATGTCTCCAGAATGGCGCATTCGTATCCAGATCTTTTACAGCGATACCAATATGTTCTATTCCCAATATTTTCATTTCAGTTCTGGCCAGTTATTTTCATAGTAAGAATCTATAACGATACCTAACCCATTTTCATCAGGAAGAATCAGTCGACCATCTGTTACCTGCACACCTTTATAAGGGTCATTTTCAATAAGCAGGTTACCGTCAAGATCAGCGTAATCAACCTGGGCAGCAAGATGGGCTGCCGCTGTGATTCCGACTGCGGATTCAACCATGCAACCCAGCATTATTTGCAGGTCATAATTGCGGGCTATATCTATCATTCGCTGCCCCTCTAAAAGTGATGCGCATTTCATTAATTTGATATTTATGCCATCAAATGCATGGGCTATATCAGGTATATTTGCAGCGACAATGCTGTTCTCATCCGCTATCAGGGGTAATGGTGATTTTTCCCGTAACCTAGCCGAATCATGCAAATTATCGGCCTTAAAAGGCTGTTCTACAAACTCTACGTGGTGATCTGCGAGCCATTTACACATGGTTAATCCAGTTTCCAGATCCCATCCTTCGTTCGCATCAACCCGGATTAATTTATCCGTTTCAGCTCTGATAAGCTTAATTATTTGCTGGTCATCCTGTAAACCTAATCCTAATTTTATCTTGAGGACTTGATATGGTGCTGCTTCTGCTATTTTTTGTGGTATCAAATTCAAATCACCAATTGAAATTGTAAAAGAAGTTAACGGCATATCTTTCTTATCAGACTTGAAATAATCAGCAAGGCACACCTCCTCTTTCTGTGTCCACCAATCTAACCATGCCGTGCTCAATGCCGCCTGCAAAGCACTTATTCCACCAGAATGATCGCTGCACCAAATATCGCCGTCTTCTACTGACATCGACTCATCAGGTACCTCATCTATACAATTAAGCTGTTTTATGACCTGACCTTTTGTCTCACCGTATCTCGCAGAAGGTGCAGCTTCCCCTCTACCGGTAATACCAGCGCCTGACAAGTACACATAAACAATATCATAATATTCATTAGTGCTCCGCGAGATTCCAAACGGATGGGTACAATTCAATCGATAGCTGGTAAAACTTAGTTCCATCAATCCTGTACCCCGTAAGTAAATTGTATGCGGTCAGCATTAGGAAAAGTGAATTCTTTTTCAAATGGAGTGGTTATTGATTCTTTGAATAAATAGTCAAATGCACCAACAACCCAAGTGGCGTATCTTGCCATGATAATAGGCTAATCTCGGAAATTAGCTTGTCTTTTCTCTATGAAGGCAGTAAGACCTTCCATCCGTTCATCATGATGAAAAAGTTTACTGAATTCTTGCACCTCAATTTCCAGTCCTTCTTTTATCGGCGCTGCTAGTCCTTCCTGAATACAATGTAACGATGATGCAATTGCTCGTGGACCATTGCGTAGAATAGTGGATGCCATTTTTCGAGCGTTAGATAGTAGTTCATCATGCGGGCAAACACCGTTCGCCAGACCAATTAGCAGTGCTTCTTCAGCATTAATTATTTTTCCGGTGGTGATGAGTTCATTCGCCCGCCCAACGCCAATAATCTTTGGTAAACGCTGCGTACCGCCCCATCCTGGGAGCAGACCAAGCTTTACCTCAGGTTGACCGAAACTGGCGTTTTCTGATGCGATACGTATGTGACAGGCCATGGCAATCTCACATCCACCACCCAAGGCAAAACCATTTACGGCAGCAATAACAGGTTTTGGTGATGATTCAATAAGCATTGTTAACTTTTGTCCTGCTTTTCCATAAATCAGCGCCTCTTCCGCGGTCATTTTTTGCATCGCCTTAATATCTGCACCTGCAATAAATGCCTTGTCCCCGGCACCAGTAATAATAATAATACCAGTTTCTTTATCAGATAAAGCGGCCTGAATCACACTTGAAAATTCAGCAACCACTTCCTGATTCATTGCATTAAGTGCTTCTGGTCGATCAATAGTGATCTCAGATATTCCATTTTCATTATTAATCTTAATTAAACTCATAAATACTCTCCGTTACTTCCAAAAAACCCTGCTAAAAATCACAATTATAGTAAAGATCTCAAGTCTGCCTAGCAACATGCAGAATGTAAGCAGCCATTTACCAAAATCTGGCAAAAGAGCATAATTATCGGTTGGCCCAAAATCTGCTATCGCGGGACCAATATTTCCAATTGCACTGGCCGCAGCCCCAATAGCAGACTCAAGGTCTACATTCATCAGAGTTAAAGCAATGGTAGTAAAAACAAAAATTGATATATAAAAAAGGAAAAATCCCAACGTGTTACGAATTACGTCTTCTGATATAAAACGATTACCTATTCGTATCGGAATAATTGCTTTTGCATGTAGCATACGCTGGGTGGCTAGAGCCATATATTTGAATAATACATATACCCGAATTATTTTCATTCCACCACTCGTTGAGCCCCCCATCCCTCCAATAAACATTAAACATAGTAACAAGGTTTGTGCAAAATATGGCCAGAGTTCATAATCAGCACTGTAATAGCCTGTACCTGTTATTAACGAAACAGTTTGAAATAAGGAAGCTCGAAAATTTTCCTCACTTATTTCACCATTTAGGGCCAACCGTAAAAATATTATTGCTGTCACAAAAAATATTAAAGAGAAATAAACCTTGAATTCTTTATCAGTAACATGACTATTAAAATTGCCTGATATTGCCCTGAAATGAAGTGAAAAATTGGTGCCGGCAATTATCATAAATACTATGATTATATATTCAATAGTTCCACTATTAAATGCCGCAATACTGGAACTTTTTGTGGAAAATCCTCCTGTTGGCATTGTAGTAAATGAATGACAAATGGCATCAAACCAACCCATGCCATTATTACCCAGTAAAAGTATTTCTAAAACAGTAATTCCTAAATAAACTATCCACAACAATTTTGCTGTTTCTCTCACACGTGGTCTAAGCTTATCAGCAACTGGGCCAGGTACTTCTGCCTTGAATAGCTGTACCCCGCCAACGCCTAGTAGGGGCAAGATGGCAATGGTAAACAGTATGATTCCCATACCTCCTATCCACTGCAAAAAAGATCTCCAAAACAATATTCCATGAGATAAACTTTCAATCCCATTCTGTAAATGGGGTAAAGTTTGTTGGTTACCTAAAATTGAAGCACCAGTCGTCGTTACTCCAGACATTGCTTCAAAAAATGCATCCGTAAAATTTGGTATAGCACCGGATATATAAAATGGTAATGCACCAGCAAGCGCTGTAATGATCCAGGAAAATGTTACAATGATAAATCCGTCCCGGTTACGAAGCTTTCGACTCTTGCGTGACATGAACCAGATTGGTAAACCGATAAATACTGCTAATCCAGCAGATTGCAAACAGAATATGACATCAGATTCATCATATAACCATGATACAAATGCCGGGAAAAGCATAGTTAGCCCTAAAATAGTTAATAGAGCACTGAGTATATTTAGAATCGTCTTTATATTCATTAGGCGAGGAATAATTTCCGTACTTTATCGGTAACGGAATTCTTCGCAAATACAAGGGCTGTATCTTCTTCAGTTAACTGCGACGATCCTCTAGCAATTGTCAAGTGCCCATGGTGATTTATTACACCAACTATACTTGCTTTAGGAAAAGATATTTCAGAAAGAGGCTGGCTACAAACAGGACTACCTTTATCCGGCTTAAGTTCAAGGACATCGACATCTATTTCATCAAAGGTCATTACTTGAGTGTCAGATATGTCGCTACGTATTTGGCGTAAAATAGAATTGACCGTAGACATATTTTTACTAATTACCGAACCAATACCAATTTCTTGAATTATTGGCAAAAACTCCGTAGTCCCAATATGCATAATTGTCTGTTCAACACCAAAATGATGTGCCAAGAGGCCTGAAACCATATTTGTTTTCTCGTTCTCTGTCACAGCAATAAAACAATCCACCATTTCAATGTTTTCTGATTTAAGTAACTCCAAGTCAGTGCCATCGCCATCTATGACCATGGTATTTCCCAACTCGTTTGCTATTCCTTCACATTTATGTCGGTTATAATCTACCAGACGTACATTCATTTCATCCTGCAAACCCTCTGCAACGGATCGCCCGATTTTACTGCCCCCCAGAATCATTATTCGGTCATTACGGGATGAATCTTTACCCAGCATCCTCATCAGATCATGCACATGCTCTGTCTGCAGGATAAAATACGGCGTATCACCGTTTTCAAAGACGAAATCCGACCATGGAACAATCGTCTTTCCATCTCGCAATACTGCTATAATTCCAAATTTAAATTCTGGATGTGCTCCGCATACCTCACCAACACTTAAATCAACTATTTGACGATTATCACCATTTAACCGAATACCAATCATCTCTAACCGACCGCCTTCAAAATCCATGACCTGAACAGCGTATGGATGTTTTACGAGACGTATAATTTCATCACAGGCTGCCTTCTCTGGGTGGATGACTAAGTCGATGCCAAATTTCTCAGGCTTTATGATCGAATGGCGGGTGGTGTACTGTTGATTCCTCAGCCGAGCAATGATCTTTTTCGCACCCAGTTCATGTGCCTGCAGGGCAGCAATTAGGTTTACTTCATCAACCCGGGTAAGACACAACACATAGTCTGCATTCTCTACCTTGGCTTGGTGCAATATTTTTGGACTTGCACCATTGCCTTCAACAACAATTACATCAAGATTCTCTGATAAACGGGTGCATTTTTCAGGTAATATATCAACCGCAGTAATATCATGATTACTCTCGCTTAACGCCTTTGCAGCGTGAAAGCCTACCTCCCCAGCGCCGATAATTACAATCTGCATAATTTTTTATTCCGCCGAGCGAAACGCACCGAAATTAGTAAAGGTTTTGGATAAATAGAACATAATGCATTAATCATTCTTTCGAACAATATCGACACCCAAAGCCTGAAATTTCTTCTCAATTGATTCGTAACCCCGATCAATATGATAAACACGGCTAATATCAGTCTGACCTTTAGCCATAATTGCCCCTAGGATCAGGGATGCGCTGGCGCGAATATCCGTGGACATTACTGGCGCACCAATTAAGTGATCCACCCCATTTATTATCGCAATATTATCCCGCAATTTGATATTTGCCCCCAATCGATTCAACTCGGGTATGTGGGTAAATCGATCATGATAAACAGTATCAGTGACAACCGAAGATCCTGTCGCGATCGCCATTAACACTATCCACTGGGCTTGCAGATCTGTTGGAAAACCGGGATATACTTCCGTCGTAACATCAGTAGGATTAATTGAGTTAGCCTTTTTGATGGAAATACTATTTTCAGAGGTGTCTATTTTTGCACCAGCCTGTATTAATTTTTCAATTAAAACTTCCAAATGGTTTGGATTACAGTAGTTAAGTGTAATGTCTCCCATGGCAGCACCAGCTATTAAATAAGTACCCGCCTCTATCCTATCAGGAATTACATCTAAATCTGCACTATGTAGCTGATCAACACCTTCAATAATGATCTTATCAGTTCTTATGCCATCTATTTTTGCACCCATTGTATTTAGAGCTTCGCATAATTGTACTATCTCAGGCTCTCTAGCAGCGTTCTCAATTACAGTCTCTCCTTTCGCCAAAACACCCGCCATAACAATATTGCCAGTCGCACCGACAGAAGGAAAATCAAAACATACCTTATTTCCTTTTAAACGATCTGCCTCGGCCAATATGTAACCCCCTTCAAGCGTAATTTTGGCACCAAGTTTTTCAAGCCCCTTGAGGTGAAAATCAACCGGTCGCGGGCCCCAGGCACATCCTCCCGGTAAAGACACTCTAACTTTGCCAAATCGCGCCAGCAATGGACCTAACACATAAAAAGAAGCACGCATCGTCTTTACCAGATCATAGGGCGCTTCCAGATTATTTACAGTGGATCCATCAATACTCATTTCTCCTGCATCGAAGGAAACTCCGGCGCCAACGATATCCAACAATCGAATCATCGTACGGGTATCCTTAAGGTTCGGTACTCTTTTTAAGGTGGTCTCGCCATTAACCATTAAGGCGGCTGTCATTAATGGCAAAACCGCATTTTTCGCACCACTTATCTCTACAGTTCCAGAAAGTGGCCTACCACCCCTTACAACAAGTCTATCCATTTTTTACGCAATCTAAAGGAGTATCTAATTGATTAATACAGTAATAGGGTAAAAAAATTATAATCATTATTTATTAATAATTAATCGTAATCCAAATATACTTCCCATTATAATACCAATTCCATCAGCTATTATATCTAGTCCGCTTGAAAAACGACCAGGAATTAAAGACTGCCATAGCTCGTCAAAGCAGGCAAAACCTAAACAAGAAATTATAATAACAATTACCTGGTCTTTGGATATTGCTCTAAAACTATTTACGGCGAGATAACCCAATATACTGTATTCAACCAGATGCAATAGCTTATCCCATGAAAGCAATATAAACCGAGGAATTGAATGTCCAGGTATGCTTGACACGGAAATAATAAGAAGGATATATCCGATTAACATACCGCGGAAGTGTTTAATCGTCATAATCAGCTAAAACAGTAGGAATTGTATTAAGCAGATCTGAGGCAATCATTCCGCGCATACCTTTTTTTTCGCAAAAAAGGTCAGCAGCTTTTCCATGAATGTATACTGCAGTTTGGGCAGCATTGGGAGGTTCAAGCCCCTGCGCAATAAATCCAGCAATCATACCATTAAGCACATCGCCTGTTCCCGCGGTGGCCAGGGCAGGATTCCCAGTTGAATTTACGATACCATCATTTTTGTAAAAAACACAGGTAGGTGCGTTCTTGGCAACTAGAATACCACTGAAATCATTCATAAAATCCGTTACTACAGATGTAAACTCACCTTCAATTGTTTTTGAATCAGCAGCTGTGAGGCGACAGAATTCCCCGTAATGTGGAGTAATCACGAATGGAACAGTAATTTCTTCAAAGAGATTATGGTTACCCATAAAGGGTCTTAAACCGTCCGCATCAATGACCAATGGTTTACTAGCAGCACTTATTAATACTTCAACAAACTTAATTGTTTCTTCATTTGGTCCAAGTCCGGGGCCAATAGCAATGGCATCGGCCCAATCAAATCGTTGCATAATTTCTTCACAATTTTTTGAAGAAAAATACCCAGCATTTTCATCTTCACAAGTTATCGTCATTCCTTCGGTAATCTTTTTTTCGTAGATATTATTTAATGAACTTGGTGCTGCTGCAATGACTAGTCCTGCTCCGACCCGTAATGCTCCATATGAACAGAGCGCAGCCGCTCCCGTCATGCCTTTTGAACCAGCGATAACCAATACATTGCCTTGTTTATATTTATGTGTATTGATTTCAAGTGGTTCTAGAAAACAGGAAATCGATTCATCCATTGCTTTATGCCAGTTCAATCCGGAAAGTTTATCAACAGCCTCATCGGGAAAGCCAATATCTGCTATATGTACCTCTCCTGCTAAAAAAGGTCCCTGCCGCATTGCTAAACCAAGTTTGGCGCATCCCATTGTTATAGTAAAATCTGCTCTTACACCTACTGGTTCTGCAATACCACTGTCCGCTTGAAGACCGGTTGGAATATCTACTGAAAGCACAACACTATTTTTTGCATTAATCCATTCAATCCACGGTATTATACTTTCTTTTACAGGGCCATGGACACCGGTACCTAGTAATGAATCAATTATTAAATCACACCCATAACCTTCATCTAATAAATCACCTGAAAATTCTGTCTGCACATTGCCGTTAATACACAGGTCCAGGAAATTCTTTGCATCACCCGTTATTTCACCAAAAGCAGAAATACAATATACACACACCTCAAATCCCTTTTTATCGAGCTCAAGGGCTGCAGCGAAGCCGTCTCCGCCATTATTACCCTTGCCGCATAGAATAACTATGATTGGGTCATGGATATCACCAATTATTTTCACTGCTAGATCAGCAATAGCTAACCCTGCTGATCCCATTAGTTGAATACCTTTTATATTGTATTCTTCCATGGCAATCCGGTCAAGTTCCCGGGCCTGATTTTGTGTCAAAAGTTTCATTATACTTTTACTAAAGCCAACGCAATAGCTGTGTCATCAGTGTGGGATATACTAACCTTACAAGTAATTTGATCCAGTTGCGGATGATTTAATTGCACTTCAGGAGCGCCGGATTCACTTGACAATATTTCTATTGCTGCAAAATCAATATTTGAAACAATACCGGAAGATAATAAAGCTTTTTTAATGGCCTCTTTGCCCGCAAACCTGCCGGCAAAATGGATAGGCGGCGCTGCTTTTGAATCGCAATATTTAATTTCTATGGGTGTGTAAATACGTTCTTTGAACCGCTGGGAATGTTTTTGGATAATTTTTTCAATACGTACAACTGAAACAATATCTGTGCCGATAAAATAGTCAGCCACTATTGAGCTCAGTTACAATACCTACTATTTCGTAGACATCATTGATATCCCAGTCAGCACCTGAATCAACTGTGCCAAACGCATCACCATAGCGAGCAAATATTGTTCGGATACCAAGTTTTTTTGCTCCAACGACATCCCTTTCTGGCCAATCACCAACCATCAAAGCTTCTTCAGGATCAATATTTAGCTGGGATAAAGCCATTTCAAAGGGTATCGGTGATGGCTTCCTAGCATTAGTATCATCAAAAGTGAGAACCACATCAAAATGATGGTGTAGATTCAAGTAATAAATTCGCATCCATGCTTCTCGGCTGGGAGCATCAGATACAACAGCAAGTTTCACACCCCTTTTCAGGAGTTCCACAAGCGTATGATTTACATTTGGATACAACAGCAGATTTGCTTCCCTGGCTCGTCGATATGCTACTATACCTGCTGCCAAATATTTATTATTTACTTCACCGATCGTTTTATTTAAAAAATCATTAAATACCTGTTGATTCTCCCAACCTTCCTCTTCATAAATGCCGATTATGGTCTCATATGATTTATCAGGATCAATATCAAGTCCAGCCTCAATCATACCGGCAATAGCAGCTTTTACTGCGTATTCTTTCATTTTCATGAAATCAAGCAGAGTATTATCTAGGTCAAATATGACCGCTTTTATCATTAGGAAACTAGTCCTAGAGTTCGATTAATATTAGTTCTGGTATTTTTGAGGATTCATAATTCTATCCATTTCGTACTCAGCAATTCTCCTCCAGTTACGATCTTTGCGCGCTTTCTCCAATGCATTAACGGATGCAACTTTGTTACCCTTACCTCCACACCACGTTGCTACACCAAGTTCAATCCATCCTCCACCGAAAGATGGCTTGCGATCCGTTGAGTTTCGGGCTGCTTCTTCAGCACGATCGCACTCTTCTAATTGATTATAAGCGGCAGCTAATCTATACCAGGCCATGGCGTCCTTTTCATTAAATGTCGTAGCGAGCACAAGGTTATTTGCTGCATTAGCCCAATCTTCCATTTCGCTATAAACTACGCCGAGGGTTGAATATCCCTTAGAATACTTAGGATTAACCTGAACAGCAGTATTTAGAACCTCAATTGCCTGATCATAGTTTTTCTCACTGATGTATATCTCACCCATGGCACCGAAAGCTTTATCATAGGCAGGGTGCACATCAACAGCTGCTCTAAATGCTGCCAAAGCGCCTTCGTTATCACTATTAGACTTCTTGGAAAGTCCCATTGCATACCATCCTTTATAAAAATTCGGATTTATCTCTAGTGCTTGTTGGTAATGGTCAATCGCTCCATCACGGTTACCCATTTTCGCTTCTATTACACCGATTTGATAATGAGCCTGGTAAAAATTTTCATCGAATTCCAACACCTTATTATAGGCTTCTAAAGATCCATCTAGGTCACCTCGTTTGTAGGCCCTATTTCCGTCATTAAAAGATTTTTTCGCAACATTATCTAATGCCATTCTAGCTTTTTCATGATATGGATTTATTTCTAGTGCTTTTTTAAAATGCTGAACTGCTTCATCAAGACTTTTTTCCCGATACTTTACTAAACCCATACTATAGGCCGCCTCAGCAAATGTGGGAAATTTTTCCAGAACAATTCGATAGCTTTCGAAGGCATTAGCATAATCAGTATTGCCCATATATCGACTGGCATCATTCATTAATGTATTAATTTCATTTATAAGGTCGAACTCATCTCTGAATTCTTGATTTTCAGGGTCGGCATCGATTGCTCGCTTTAAGAAGTCCCGCGTCTCTTGCATTTTACCTAAACGAAGATTAAGTCTAGCTAATTCAAGCATCGCTGGGGCAAAAGTAGGATCCATTTCCAGAGCTTGCGTAAATAATGATTCAGCGCGCTCAATTTGACCATTAGTAAGTTCATTCTTCCCATCTGCTAAAACCTGATCGAGTGTCTGCCCAACTAGAATGGTCATAAATATTGCGAATATTATAAATATCTGTTGTGAGTTATTAAACATTCTTTCCTCTTATTGTGCCGAAGGCGGGACTCGAACCCGCACAGGGTTTCCCCCACTGCCCCCTCAAGACAGCGTGTCTACCAGTTCCACCACTTCGGCAATCGATTTTATTCAATGTCCAGGTTCTGCTGGATATCAGGGACTGATAGATCTAGCAAACGTTGATCTGCTTCACGCTTTAAAATGGATTCACTATCAATGGTTTCAGGAGCGCTAGTCAGACTAATTAAGATACCAGCGGTCATGAATGCAATAGCGAACCAGGTTGTAATTTTGCTCAATGCAGTTGCCGCTGAACGACCACCAAAAATAGTGCTGCCCATACCGCCGCTTAAACCACCAGCTAAACCACCGCCTTGGCCTGCTTGCATTAATATTACAGCTATTAACAAAATGCTAATGATTGTATGGATACCTATGAGTATTCCTGTCATCATTTACCCCTTATAATTATTTTTAACGATTTCTATTATTTTAGAAAATAATTCCAATTTTAAACTCGCTCCACCAATTAAAAATCCGTCTACACCTTCAACTTCAATCAATTCTTTCGCATTTTCAGGTTTTACAGATCCGCCATATAGAATCGGGATTTGTTTTACTAATTCAGTAGCATATAGTTCAGCCAGTAATCCGTTTATCTGTAAATGGGTATCCTCAACCTGATTTGGTTCTGCGTTAACTCCTCTACCAATTGCCCAAACCGGTTCATATGCAATAACCATGCGATCAATTAATTGACCTTTGACACCATCCAAGCCCTTGGTTAACTGTTCTTTTAATACCATTTTCGTGTACCTTGCATTCCGATCATCAAATGTCTCCCCAATGCAGAAAATTGGTACAAGACCATTATCCAGAACCACATGCAGCTTTTTATTTAATGAAGTATTGTTCTCATTAAAGATATGCCGCCGCTCCGAATGTCCAATAATTACGTAACGAACACCACAGGCCTTAAGCATACTAACTGAAGTTTCACCGGTAAAGGCACCTTCGGGCTCAAAATAAACATTTTGACTGCCTAGTTCGATACCCGAATCGGACAAATTTTCATTCATGTGAAAGAGCGATGTAAAAGACGGGCAGAATATAATTGTTGGTTTTTCCTTATCCAAAAGCAAATTACATATCTCACTGACGAAGGAAACGCCCTCTTGTGGCGTTTTATACATTTTCCAATTCGCGGCAATTATGGGTTTTTTTATCATCACCTGCCTAATGCCTCCAATGCGGGTAGTGTTTTCCCGCTTAATAGTTCCAAAGATGCGCCACCACCTGTAGAAACATGAGTCATCTTTTCATTCACACCAAATTTATTTACCGCAGCTGCACTGTCACCTCCACTCACGATCGTATCAATACCTTTATCATAGGCCAAGGAAACCGCCTTTGATATGGCTTTTGTTCCGTTTTCGAACTCTTTCTTTTCGAAAACACCCATTGGGCCATTCCATAAAATTGTTCCTGCACGTGAAATATAATCGGAGAAAATATTTACAGTTTCTGTTCCAATATCAAGCCCCATATAACTATCAGGAATAGAATCAAATGCTACAGTCTTCATTTCTTTCGGTTTTTCAATCGCTTCGGCTATAACAAAGTCTACTGGAAAAACAAGTTTTACCCGCTTTCGGCGCGCGCGCGCTATAATATCTTCCGCAGTAGAAACCATTTTACTATCCACTATTGATCGACCAACTTTCACCCCAAGTGCCTTAAGAAAAGTGAAGGCCATACCACCACCAATCAATATTGTATCTGCATCATCCAGGAATCGATCAATAAGGTGTAATTTACCTGATATTTTTGCCCCGCCCAGAATCAATAGTAATGGTGGTTTTGGTTTCTTAAACCTTTCTAGTAAAAACTGAATCTCTTTTTCCATTAAATATCCCATACCTTTTTGTATGAAATGTTCCGTGACACCAACATTTGAAGCATGGTATCGGTGCGCTGTTCCAAAGGCATCATTTATGTAGATCTGCCCATGCCGGGCGAGTTTTCCTGCAAACTCAGGATCATTGTCAGTTTCTCCAGAGTGAAAGCGTAAGTTTTCTAGCAGATGTACTTCTCCAG
>Ga0208571_1000144_pt1 | contig 27617 bp, 11 predicted proteins | sample DeeseametaMP0103_FD_184223 | JGI IMG/M metagenome (GOLD analysis project Ga0208571, IMG submission 184223) | Marine microbial communities from the Deep Atlantic Ocean - MP0103 (SPAdes) | ecosystem: Environmental > Aquatic > Marine > Oceanic | place: Atlantic Ocean | collected 2010-12-22
ACCGGTGAATGTGTAGCGACAACTACTTCTTATTTTAATGACGATTACAGTTGCACCTATAGTGGTCTACGATCCACACTCCCCAGCTGCGTACTAGCGGCTGGCACATATTACATTGTTGTGGATGGCTATGCCGGTGCCACAGGTAATTATCAGGTAGATATTGCCGAAGTAAGTGGTCGTGTAACCACTGATGCAGAAACTGGGAATTATGATCAGCAATATGAAATGGATAAGCTTCTTGCCGATGGTTACCAGGAATGGGAAATCCGTGACATAATCGCTGCCCATGATGTAGATGAGCCAGTTTATACTTTTTCACGAACGGGATCTGGTACACCACAATTAACCCTGGAAACAGGTACCAGTGATGCCATTGCCAGCTATATTTCCGGTGATGGGACAACAGACCTTTCCTTCCGCTACATTGTTGAAATGGGACAGAACAGCAGTGACCTGGATTATGACAGTATCAATGCTTTAGATTTGAATAGTGGCGTGATTAGTGATCCTGCGGGAAACAACGCCACGTTGACGCTGCCAACGCCGGGGGCTGCTGGTTCCCTTAGCGCGAACAAAGATATTATTATAAATGGTGGTGTACCAGTAATAACTGGTGTGACTTCTTCTGTCGCGAATGGAACCTATATTGTTAGTGAGATCATTCCCATAGAGATTGTATTCAATGAAGTTGTAGCGGTAACTGGTACGCCCGTATTGGAAATAAATACTGGCGGTTCCAGTTTAAATTTTGATGGTTCAAATGACTATGCAACCTCGGGAACATCTTTACTTAGTGACTTGAGCCAATTTACCATGGCTGGTTGGATAAAGGCAGAATCCGCAGGCAGCAGAAAGGGATTCTTTGGTCAAAATAATCGGATTGAATTCGGTTTTGTTAATAGCAGTAGGTTCATGGGTTGGACTGCTAACGGTGGTAGTGTTAATTGGAATTTTAATAGTACAACGTTTCCCTTTAATGTATATCATCATGTTGTTTTCGTAGGCTCAGGATCCAATCTCAAATTATATGTTGATGGTGCCTTGAAAGCGACAGGAGGTAGTAACACCGCAAACTACGGCAGTAATTCATACCTATTTAAGATTGGTGGTGGTGGCGTATTTGATGGATCAGGGAACTGGTTTAACGGCTCTATGGATGAGGTGGCTGTGTGGAATACGGCGCTGGCCGATTCTGAGATTGTAACACTATATAATAATGGCGCGTCCATTTCGGCAGCTGCGAATTCAGGCGCCTATGTTTCTTCAACTAATTTATTGGTCTACTATACCATGGATGAAGGCCAAGGCAGTGCCTTGACCGATCAATCCGATAGCGGGATAAATGGTGCGGTATATGGCGCATCCTGGGAACCCAGTCCTTTGGGTAGTGATACTGTATTATATGCAAGTGGCAGTGGCACCAATACACTTACGTTTAATTACACTATTTCTACTGATGACAGGAGTAGTGATCTTGATTATACAGATACTACTGCCTTATCGTTGAATGGCGGTACAATCAAGGATGATGGTGGTAATAATGCTATTTTAACCTTACCTGTACCTGGATCAACAGGATCATTATCTGCAAACAAGGATCTAGTGGTTGATGGGAATGTCCCCACTGTCACCAACGTCACTTCCACTAATGTGGATGGCACCTACAGTAGTGGAGATTCCATATCTATTTCTATCACGTACAGCGAAGCAGTGACGGTAACTGGTACGCCCCAGCTCACATTGGAAACCGGCCCAGCAGATGCATCAGCTAATTATTCCAGTGGCAGTGGTGCCAGCGTTTTGACATTCCTTTATATTGTGGCTGGCGGCGATTCGTCTGCCGATCTTGACTATGCCAGTACGAGCGCTCTTACATTAAATGATGGAACAATTACCGATTCTGGTACCAATAATGCAGCTCTGGCACTACCAGAGCCAGGATCTTTAGGCTCTCTGGGGGAAAATAAAGCGTTGGTCATTGAAGGTATACTTCCTGCTATTACCGCAGTTACGTCTACTTCTAGCAATGGTACGTATAAGGTTGGTGATGTAATTCCTGTTACAGCGACCTTCACTGAAGCGGTAACTGTAACCGGCAATCCATTTGTTCTACTTAATTCAAGTACAGACACAACATCAGGATATAATCTGGGTTTTGATGGTACAGATGATTATTTGGATGTAGGGACCGTAAACACTGATTTCTCTGGGGGTATGACTGTTTCTTCCTGGGTATTTTATAATAGTTTTAATAACTGGTCCCGAATTTTTGATTTTGGTGAAGGTCAAGCAAATGACAATATACTTCTGGCCAATTATGGTACCACGAATAACTTAACATTTGAAGTATATGTTGGTGGTACAAGCGGAGGCAAAGTAACTGCTAATGGTATTTTGGAGACGGGTGTCTGGATGCACTTAGTTGCAGTAATGGATGTTGGTGGTAATGTTGTTTTATATAAAAATGGTGCTCAGATCCGAACTGGTACAACCGGTGTTCCGGCTGCTGTGAATAGAACCTCAAGTTTTATCGGAAAAAGTAATTGGTCATGGGACGGGTATTTTAATGGTTTGATGGACGATATTGCGATATGGAATTCAGCCTTAACTGCAGTAAACGTTAATGCACTTTATAATTCTGGTATTGGCCTGGATGCATCTTCGAATTCGGGGAATTACACAGCATCGGGAAGTCTGGTCGGTTATTGGGCAATGAATGAGGGTACAGGAACTATTGTTGCTGATGGGAGTGTTAATAGTAATACAGGAACACTAACAAATGGTACTTTTTGGGATACAGGACCACGAACCGGTAACTATGCCGGTTATGTAAGTGGTAGCGGCTCATCCACATTAACCTTTAATTATCGTGTAGCCAATGGTAATAGCAGCAGTGACCTCGATTATCGCGATACAACGGCAATGATCTTAAACAGTGGTACAATCACCGACGCAAGTGGTAATAATGCAGATCTGATTCTGCCAGTACCAGGGAACGCTGGATCCTTGGGTGCGAACAAAGCACTGGTGATTGATGGTGTGATTCCAACTGTCAGTTCTGTTACTAGTGTAGCAGCAGACACGGCCTATGGTGCTGGCGATACGCTGTTGCTTACGTTGAACTTTAACAAAGCGGTTACGGTCAGCGGTACGCCACAATTAGCCCTGGAAACCGGTGCAAATGATGCAGCTATATCTTATGTAGGCGGCAGCGGCACGAACGCATTGAATTTCCAGTACATTGTGGCTACAGGAGATACCAGCAGTGACCTGGATTATACCGGTACAACAGCATTGGCTCTGGGGGATGGAAGTATCGTAGACGCTGTAGGAAATACAGCGAATCTGATTTTACCTGCTGTAGGTGCCACAGGTTCTCTGAGCGCCACAAAGACACTGGTGATTGACGGTGTAATGCCGGCTATTAGTACAGTTTCCAGCAATGCTGCGGACAGCACCTATATTATTGGAGATACCTTACTTATTGTAGCCACATTTAGTGAAGCGGTGCTCGTGTCCGGTACACCACAGCTTACATTAGAAACTGGAGCCGCTGACGCAGTTGCTGATTACAACACCGGTAGTGGTACAGCTTTATTAAGTTTTCAGTATATTGTTGCTGCCGGTGACATCAGTGCAGACCTGGATTATACCATTACAACAGCCTTAGCTTTGAACAGCGGTACAATCACGGATGCTGCGGGAAATGTAGCGGATTTGGCTTTGCAGACTCCTGGATCAACGGGATCATTGGGTGCGAGTAAAGCGTTGGTGATCGATGGATTCGCACCAACAGTATACACAGTTTCTTCATCCAGCACGGATGGTATATACAATATTGGCGATACGTTGGCTATTGCGATCACATTCAGTGATACGGTCACAGTAACCGGTACCCCGCAATTAACGTTGGAGACAGGTAGTTCTGATGCGCTCGTAGCATATCATAGCGGCAGCGGCACCACGACCTTGAATTTTCGTTATATTGTAGCGAGTGGTCACATAGCTAGTGATCTGGATTATGACAGTACAGCGTCGCTGGCCTTAAATGGCGGCACCATAAATGATCGATCAGGGAATGCAGCTACTCTGACATTACCTGTTCCTGGTTCTTCTGGATCCCTGGGTGCGGAAAAAGCACTGGTGATCGATGGAATTGCCCCTACCGTTAACGCAGTTTCTTCTTCAGCCACTGATGGTACTTATAGTATTGGTGATACACTGGATATCTCAGTAACCTTCAGCGAAGTGGTTTCCGTTTCGGGAACACCCCAACTGACCCTGGAGACAGGTACAACCGATGCGGTGGTTGATTACACCAGCGGCAGTGGTACATCCACACTTACTTTCAAATTTACAATAGCGCGGGGTAACACAAGCAGTGACCTTGACTATACTGATACCACAGCACTGGCCTTGAATGGGGGATCGATAATGGACGCCGCTGGCAATAGTGCCAATGTAATTTTACCTCTACCGGATTCGACAGGTAGCCTGGGGTACGCCAAAGCACTGGTCGTTGATGGCGGTGCACCATTGGTGAGTTCGGTGTCTAGTACAGCTGTTGATTCCAGCTATATAATCGGTGATACATTAGCTATTACCGTGGTCTTCTCAGAAGCAGTCGCTGTTACTGGTACGCCAAAACTCACATTGGAAACGGGTACCAGCGATGCGGTCATTTATTACGCCGCCGGCAGTGGAACCTCGACCTTGAGTTTTGAATATGTGGTTGCCTCAGGTCATACGTCCTCAGACTTGAATTACGCAGATACGACCTCCCTGACGCTGAATGGCGGTACTGTGCGCGATACTGCTGGTAATGACGCCAGTCTGACCTTACCTGGTCCGGACTCCACAGGTGCGCTGGGGGTAAATAAAGCGCTGGTAATCGATGGTATCGTTCCCACAGTGAATTCGGTAACCAGTGCCGTAGCTGATGGATTGTTTAAATTAGGTGACACGCTAGCTATAACCATAACATTCAGTGAAGCAATTACAGTAACAGGTACCCCGCAGTTGACCCTGGAGACCGGGAATAATGATGCGGTAGTTGATTATTCCAGCGGCGGCGGTACATCAATATTGACTTTCCAGTATTTGATCACTGCTGGCGACAGCACCAGCGATTTGGATTACGTGGGAGCCATAGCACTTGGCTTGAATAGCGGTAGTATAAGGGATACCGCTGGAAATAATGCCACACTCATATTGCCAGAGCCGGGCGCCAGTTATTCATTAGGATATAATAAAGCACTGGTAATTGATGGTCTAGTACCTACAATCTTTTCCGTCACATCCACAGCTGCCGATACAGTTTATAAAATTGATGATTTGATCGCGGTTATAATTACCCTAAGTGAAGCTGTTGTTGTTGACACAACTGGTGGTAAACCGCAAATTATATTAGAAACTGGCGCTACGAATGCCATAGCAGATTATAGCAGCGGTAGTGGTAGTGCAACACTCACTTTTAATTATACCGTAGCCAGCGGTAATTCCAGTAATGACCTTGATTATACCAGCGATAGCGCGCTCACATTGAATGGTGGTACAATCGTGGATGCGGCGGGCAGTTCTGCGGATCTGACTCTGGCTGCACCTGGCGCTGCTGGCTCACTGGCTGCGAATAAGGCCTTATTTATCGATGGTGTATCACCGGTCGTCACATCTGTAAGCTCTAACGCGATAGATACCACCTATAGTATTGCTGACACAATAGGAATTACGGTTACTTTTAGCGAGGCTGTGACTGTGACCGGCACACCGCAACTCACTATGGAAACCGGAGATTCGGACGCAACGGTCAACTATACGGCTGGTACAGGGACCAATGTGCTTACGTTTAATTATATCGTTGCCAATGGGCATTTTTCTACCGATCTGGATTATAAAAGTACATCTGCATTAGCACTTAACAGTGGGAACATTACGGATGCGGTAGGCAATGCGGCTACCTTGACATTACCAGCACCCGGTTCAGCGGGTTCACTATCCTATAGTAAGGCCCTTGCACTGGATGCAGATCCGCCAACTGTAGCACAGGTAATATCAACCAGCGCGAACGGTAATTATAAAATGGGTGATACCCTTACAATTGCTATTATTTTCAATGAAGCAGTCCTGGTGACTGGTGCCCCGCAATTAACCCTGGAAACAGGCACCAATGATGCTGTAACAGACTATGTAAGCGGTAATGACACCACAATCATATTATTTCGGTATATTGTTGCGGCCGGGCATGTGAACACAGATCTTGCATATGTCAGCACTACCGCGCTGGCATTGAACAATGGTACGATCATGGACGCTGCTGGTAATAATGCCACCTTGACTTTGCCCGCCCCTGGCGCCAGTTTTTCTCTCAGTTCCAATATGAATCTAAATGTCGAAGGTGTTTTGCCAGCAGTACCCACTGGCTTAATAGCAACACCAGGGAATATACAAATACAGTTGGATTGGACCGCTAATTCAGACAATGACTTGGCTTCATACAAGGTTTATGGCGGCACATCTAGTAACCCAACAACACTATTGTCCACAATAACAACTGGTACCGAAACCTATACCCAAACAGATCTTACCAATGGTACAATTTATTATTATCGTATTTCTGCAGTGGACAATGTTGGCAATCAAAGTGCTGAAACTGGCGATGTCACCGCCCTGGCCCATGAATTATCTATGACCAGCTCACTGGATTTTGATGGTACTGATGATTATGCTGTCGGCAACGCTAGTACTGATTTTGATATAGTAGATGAGTTTACCGTTTCAGCTTGGATCAAAGCTGATGAAATAAAAAATGCTTCAATAATTGATAGGCTACCTTATTCTGGAAGCAATGGGTACCGGTTAAATACTCGGGAGAATGGTGAAATATGGGCAACATTTGGCACCGGTGAAACAAATGTGGTGGCCAATACCAGTAGCAATTATTACATGACTGGAGTCAATTATCTGGTCACCGGTGTATACAAGGATGGTAACTACGTGAAACTGTACGTAAATGGGAATCTTATTGAAACAGTTACAACCGAGATTTCATTTAGTACTGATAAATCTTTAGAATTTGGAAGGTGGTATAATACTGTTGGGGATAATGAATATTTTAATGGCCTAATCGATGAGATCGGTGTCTGGAACAAAGCACTTTCAGCAGCGGAACTATTAACTATGTACACGGAAGAGGGCAATACAGATTTAAGAACAAACAGTGGTTATTATGTTTCTGCAGCGAACCTTAAAGCCTACTGGCGCTTTAGTGAGAGCACTGGATTTACGCTATATGATATCAGCGGTAAAGGTCACCATATTTCGTTTACGGGTGCGGTGTGGAATACGGATGTAATTGATGTAACTGGACCTACTCTTACTGCTGTAAGTGCAGCAGTGGATGATGGTTTGTTTGGCATAGGTGATACAATAGTGGTAAATGTAAGCTTTAATGAAGCTGTTACTGTCACAGGTACCCCCCAATTAACGCTCGAAACAGGTACAACAGATGCGGTGCTTGATTATGCCAGTGGAACTGGAAGTGCCACGTTAAATTTTTCCTATATCATATCGAATGGAGAAAGTAGTGCCGATTTGGATTATGTTGGCACAACATCATTAGTATTAAATGGCGGTACTATTAAAGATGCCGCTACAAATAATGCCGATCTAGCGCTGCCAGAACCAGATTCCACAGGATCTTTAGCGGCTACGAAAAATATTGTTATTGACGGAAATCCTCCCACGGTCACCGCAGTCTCATCTTCAACACAGGATGGAACCTATAATATCGGTGACCTGGTAGCGATTACTGTTACATTTAATGAAAACGTAATGGTAACTGGTAGTCCCCAATTAACTTTGGAGACGGGTGCGACTGATGCCATCGCTAGCTATACTAGCGGTACTGGCACAACTACTCTGACGTTCAATTATAATGTGGGACTTGGTCATGAAAACAGTGATCTAGAATATAATAGCACCAATGCGCTGGCATTGAATAGCGGGACGATTGTGGATGCAGCTGGTAATAATGTTACACTTACCTTGCCAGAAATAGGTGGTACAGGCTCCCTGGCTAATAATAAGGCGTTGATGATTGATGGAGTAGTTCCAACGGTAAACTCTGTTTCAGCAAATACCGTAGACGGATATTATAAAGCTGGTGATACATTGGTAGTAACCGTTGCATTTTCAGAAATTGTAGTTGTTACTGGTATTCCACAGCTTGTATTGGAAACGGGATCAAATGATGCAGTGATTTATTACAACAGTGGTTCTGGTACTGTCACATTAAATTTCAATTATATAGTTGAATCAGGCCATAGTAATAGTGATCTGGATTATGTCAGTACAAGTTCATTATCCTTAAATAATGGTTTAATCAGGGATGCAGCGGGTAACGATGCTACCTTGACGCTACTTGAACCGGGATCTTCTGGTTCTCTGTCTGCGAACAAAGCACTGGTAGTGGATGCCATTATTCCTACAGTTAGTTCCGTTTCTTCTACAACACCGGACAATATCTATAACATTGGAGATACCCTGGTGATCACTGTGAATTTTCCTGAGACAGTGGTGGTGGATACAAGTGCAGGGAAACCACAGCTTACGCTTGAAACGGGAGCAGTAAATGCTGTAGTTGATTATACCTCTGGTAGTGGATCAACGGCGCTAAGTTTTCAATATATTATTGTCCAGGATCATACTAGTGAGGACCTTGATTATATCGGTACTGACGCATTATCATTGAATGGTGGAACAATTCGGGATCTTGCCAATAATTACGCAACTCTGACCTTGCCTGCGCCTGGTGCGTTCGAATCACTTAGCGCGAATAAGGCGTTGGTTGTAGATGGAGTCATACCTACAATAATCAGTTCCATATCTTCAACTTTGGCTGATGGTACGTACAAAATTGGGGACACACTGGGTATAGCGGTAAATTTTTCTGAACTTGTGTATGTGTCAGGTACCCCGCAATTAACAATGGAAACGGGAGACCCAGATGGTGTAGCTGATTATGCCAGCGGTAGTGCTACATCTACATTGATTTTCAATTACATTGTTGTTGGTGGGCATAATTCCACTGATCTTGATTATGCCAGTGACTCTGCATTAGCGCTTAACAGTGGTACAATTATAGACCCTTCCGGGAATAACGCCAATCTTACCCTTCCAATTCCAGGCAGTCCAACATCTTTCAGTGCGAACAAAGCCATTATAGTAGATGGAATTGTACCAACGGTTGATAATGTTTCATCACCGGATAATGATGGAATGTTAATATTTGGTAGCACAGCTGGTATTACGATTACTTTTAGTGAGGTGGTTGCTGTTACAGGTACCCCGCAATTAACCATTGAAACCGGTACAAACGATGCTGTATTGGATTACACCAGTGGGTCCGGTAGTGCTACACTTACCTTTAATTACACAGTAGCCGCTGGGCATACAAGTAGTGACTTGGATTATACCAGCAGCAGCGCCCTGGCCCTGAACGGGGGCATAATCAGGGATGGATCAGGAAATGATGCTACTGTCGCTCTACCCGCACCTGCAGGGACGGGTTCATTAGCAGCAAACAAGGCACTGGTTGTGGATGGTGTGGCCCCGCTTTTAACATCGGTCACATCTGCCGTGGCTGATGGTAATTATATGATCGGCGATACAATTCCTATTTCGATCGTTTTTGATGATACTGTTTACTCGACAGGCACTCCCCAGATATCATTAGTAACCTCTAGTTCGGGCAACACGCTTGTTAATTATAGTACCGGTTCTGGATCACCGGTATTGATATTTGACTATGTCGTAGAAGTTGGTAACAAGAGTAATGATCTGGATTATACCAATACGTCAGCGTTGACGCTAAATGGGGGCACGATCAAGGATCTTTCTGGTAATAATGCAACCCTGACCTTGATTTTACCTGGTACCACAGGTTCCCTTGGTGACAGTAAGGATTTAGTGGTTGATGGAATAATCGCTGCGGTCAGCGGTGTAACATCAGCAGAAACAGATGGTTATTACAGCATTGGCGACACGCTGGATATTACCGTATCTCTAACTGAAACTGTGAATGTAGACGTTACTTCTGGGAGGCCACAGTTGACCCTTGAGACTGGTAGTGTGGATCATTCAGCGAATTACATCAGCGGCAGCGGAAGTGAAATAATCACGTTTCAATATATTGTACAAGAAGGCGATGCCAGCTCGGATCTTGATTATTTAAGCAACACCGCTTTGGATCTCAATGGTGGTACGATTAATGATGTTGCTGGCAATAGCGCTGAGGTTTCACTGGCGGCACCAGGGGCAGCAGGTTCTTTATCAAGCATTAAATCTTTGATCATTGATGGTGGTGTACCAGTTGTCACCATGGTATCATCACAAACATCTGACGGTACCTATATTATAGGTGATACGTTGAACATCAACATTACCTTTAATGAGAATATTTACGTTTCCGGGTCACCGCAATTAACCTTGGAAACTGGATCAAGTGACGCCACTTCCAGCTTTGTAAGTGGAGATAGTTCTACCATAATCAGTTTTCGTTATATTGTAGAGAATGGTCACAATTCTGGTGATTTGGATTATACGTCCACGTCTTCATTGGCATTAAACAGCGGTACCTTACAGGACATTGCCGGGAATGATGTATCACTATCTCTGCCTATTCCGGGACAAAGCAGCTCTTTGTCTGCCAATAAAGCCCTGATCATTGATGGCCTGCAGCCAACGGTAGCAAATGTATCATCGTCGCTGAATGATGGTCTGTACAACATTGGCGATAATATTCCCTTAACAGTAACCTTCAGTGAGAATGTTTTAGTTACTGGAACTCCACAATTGACTATTGCAACTGGAGATTCCAATACTGTAGTGGATTATGCCAGTGGTAGTGGCACAAATACACTTACATTTAATTATGTTGTTGCTAACGGTGATTATGTGACGGATCTTGATTATCTGGGCACGAATGCCCTGGCATTGAATAGTGGAGTGATTCAGGATTTAGCCGGGAATGATGCTACAGTAACCTTAGTTGCAGCGGGAGCGGATGGGTCACTAGGTGCAAATAAGAATATTCTCGTAGATGGTATTATTCCAACGGTGAGTAATGTATCAGCTGCGAACGCTGATGGTTTATATATGATTGGTGACAGTATAGTTATTACAGTGACATTTACTGAAGCAGTAGATGTTACTGGTACGCCGCAAGTAAATCTCAGCACAGGTTCAGCAAATACGCTTATTAACTATGTATTGGGGTCAGGTACTACAACTTTATCTTTTGATTATGTTGTTGAATCTGGTGATAGTGTAGGTGATTTGGGTTATGCCGATACGAGTGCTTTAATACTAAATGGTGGATCGATAAAAGATGTTGCTGGAAATGATGCGACACTAGATTTCACCACACCGGGTGCAGATGGATCCCTGGCCGCCAATAAGACATTGGTTATAGATGGGGTATTAGCAGTTGTGAATGCTGTTTCCTCATCCAGTTCCGATGGCACTTATAAAATCGGAGATACTCTCAATATTGCTATCACTTTTAATGAGTCCGTTTTTACCACTGGTGTTCCCCAGCTAACTCTTGAAACGGGTGATGGGGATGCAGTGGTTGATTATAGCAGCGGCTCGGGCAGTACTACATTAAATTTTTCATACATAGTATTTGAAGGTCAAAGCACAAATGATCTTGATTATACAACGACTAATTCATTAGCTCTCAATGGTGGTAAGATAAAGGATGCCGCGGGTAATGATGTAATTTTAACACTCCCAGTACCAGCCTCTACCTATTCCTTATCAGACAGCATGGACTTGAATATTGATGGTATTTTACCATTTATTTATTCTGCGACATCTCCTACGGCAGATGGTACCTATCTAGTTGGTGATACTATTGATATTAGTTTTACCTTCAGTGAAGAAGTGAATGTTTCAGGAACACCGCAATTAACACTGGAGACGGGGAACACAGATGCAGTTATCGAATATCTCAGTGGCAATGGATCTACCGAACTGATTTTTCGATTTATTGTTGAAAGTGGCTATAATTCAACCGATCTGGGCTATGCTAGTGATAGTGCCTTGGTCTTGAATGGAGGGACAATCACCGATGTAGCTGGAAATGGGTCATTATTGAATTTACCAGAGCCAGGATCCACTTTTTCTATTAGCGGTAGTAAAGAAATTTATGTTGATGGAGATATACCTGATGGGCCAACCGGATTGATTGCTACGCCAGGCCTGGGTAAAGTAGATCTTAGCTGGCAGCCAAATACAGAAAATGACCTAGCCCATTATAAAATATTCGCGGATACAACATCAAACCCAAGTGTGTTAATAACAACAGTTGCAGTTGGTACAGAAAAATATAGTGATGTTGGCATTACTGATGGTGTCGTCAGGTATTATCGTATTTCCGCTGTCGATCTTGCCGGTAATGAGAGCCAAAATACAAGTACTGCGTTTGCTATGCCGCATGATCCCGGTAACGTGCAGTGTCTGAGTTTTGATGGTGGTGATGATTATATACAAACGCCTCTGGGTGGAAATATGCTGCCCCTCACAATATCAGTCTTGTTTAAACCGGATGTTAATTCCGGCGAACAATCAATCGTGGATAGCGATGTTAGTGGTAGTTATGGACAATCATTAATTCTTGGTTATATGGATAGCGATAATACGGTAGATGTACAATATCATAATGGATATTATGATTCACCATTCACTTACAGTCCTGATAAATGGTATCATGCCGCAGCTGTTTATGATAGTGGTTCCGTATCGCTATACATGAATGCCGAACTAGTTGGTACGGAAACATTCACTCAGGCCGCCCCCGATGGCAGCAATTTTCGAATTGGTCGTCATAATAGCGGTGATCCACAATGGTACGATGGCAAAATTGATGAAGTGATTATCTGGAATGATGCACTTAGTTTAAGCGAGATCCAGGCAATCAAGAGTAATCCGCTGGATATAGACCTGAACGCTGATACTGATAACTATCTATCATCTGCCGATGTAATAGGCTATTGGAAATTTGGTGAAAGTTCCGGGTCTGTGGTCTACGATATAAGCGGCAATGGTAACCATGGAACTATAAATGGTGCCAGTTGGGATTCAGAAGGTGTGGATATGGTACCACCGGCAATGCCAGAGAGCCTTTCAGCAACGGCCGGTAATAGACAGATTACTTTATTCTGGAATCAGAATACAGAAACTGATCTCTATCAATATTTGGTCTACGGAGGGACAGATCCGTTCCCTGCTACCATTGTAGCCACAAATTCCAGTATCAGTGATACAACCGTTATAATTAGCAATCTTGAAAATGGCACTACCTATTACTATCGCTTATCTGCCATTGATTATGCCGGTATGGAAAGTGAAAAAACTCTTGATGTTTACAGTATGCCAACCCCACAAAAATATGAAGTGGGTCCTGGCGGTACTGGAGATTTTACTTCGATTCAAAGCGCCATTAATTTTGCCGCAGATGATGACACATTGATTGTTTATAGCAGCACCTATTATGAGAATATTGATTTACTTGGTAAAGCATTGATTATTGGCTCAGAATATTTGACATCGGGAGATACAGCCCATATTACCAGCACGGTTATTGATGGTCAGCTGAATGGTTCTACTCTAACCATATCAGATGTGTCTGGCACGGAAGTAAGATTGGTTGGATTTACCATTCAAAATGGCAGTGGCTCAGATGGAGGAGCCATTTATTCCAGTAATTCCAGTCCAGTTTTGGAAAACCTTGTCGTCACGAATAGTACCGCCACAAATAATGGCGGAGGAATTTATTTGAATGGAGGTAATCCGAGGTTATCAAATATTACTATAGCAAATAATACAGCTGCCAATAAAGGCGGTGGTATTTATTTGCAGAATAATTCGAGTGCGACATTAAATAAATTAACGATTGTGAATAATTCCGCTATAAACGGTGGCGGTATTTCTCTGAATTCATCAAACCCGACAATTACCAATTTGGTTATTTCCGATAACAGCGCTGATTCAGCCGGTGGTGCTGTTGCCATGTACAGTAATTCAAATCCGGGGGTTTATAACGCAGTGATCTATGATAATTATGCCGGTCTATTTGGCGGAGCTATGCAAATATCTAGATCGAATCCAATGATCGGCAATTCTACAATTATTGCTAACCATGGGGAGTTCCACGGCGGCGCTTTGCATCTGACAGATGAATCTGAAGTTGTAGTAACTAATTCAATTCTTTATGAAAATATACCGGAACAATTTTTTATCAATGATCCTGAAGATTCACTAACTGTTTCCTTCTCCAATGTTGAGGGAGATTTCAATGCAGTGGATTATTCCCATGAGTCAGAAAGTGTAAGTACGTCATTGGTTACCTGGGCACAATCAAATATCGATGTGAATCCATTATTCAGCGATGCCAGCAATGACGAATACAGTTTGTCTGATTATTCTATGGCCATCGGTGTGGGGAGCAGTGTGAACAGTTTTAATTCGGATATCAATGGCTGGAATAGACCATCACCAATTGGATCTGATCCCGATATGGGTGCTTATGAAAATCTACGATCTATACCAGATGTATGGCTTACCCTGGTAAATGATCAATTTTTTATAAATGAGGATTCGACATTTTTATTTAATCCCGTCTTGAATGACAGTATAGTAAACATACACCTAGTTGATCTTGCTATCGTTGACTCTGCCAATCACGGTATCTTGCAAATAGCGAGTGATTCGACTATTTCTTATCAGCCAGATCAAAATTATTTTGGGAAGGATACGATATTATACGCCTTTAATAATGCCGAACGTCGTGATTCCGCTTTAACCATCATAACCATTTATATGCTGCAAGACGACCCACCAGTAATAACGTCCTCGGCCACATCCTTTGCGGTTGAGGATGAAACCTATAATTATTTATATGATGGGTATGATCCAGATATTGGCACAAACCGCTGGGAGATTGAGAACGTTCCTACCTGGCTTTCAATGGAAAATGACAGTATCATTGGAATACCGCTTGAAGGCGATCTAGATACCAGTTTTCTGCTTATTTATTCTGATTCGTATTTTTCTGATACACTTGAAATAGGAATTTTTGTCACGCCTGTGAATGATCCGCCCGAGATAAAATCTGCTGATTCCATTCTCGTTGACGAGTCAGAATATTACGTTTATCATGCCTCCGCTGAAGATCCAGAAGATTCTACCCTTATCTGGATCTTTAGCGATTTACCAACGTGGATGAGTACGGCAGGAGACAGCTCTTTTGGAACACCCAATGAAGGTGCCCCTGACACCAGTTTTCGTATAATGGTATCGGACGGCGAATATTGGGATAGTACATTAATTTTTGTAGATGTTATTCCGTATGATGATCTTCCAGTTATTACATCATCAGATTCATTATTAGCAATCGAAGATGAATTTGTAACCTTTAATTTTGCGGGTTATGACCCGGAAGGGTTGCCCATTTTGTGGTCCGTGAACCACTTACCAAGTTGGTTATCTATGGAAGGCGATGACGTTTCCGGTATTCCACGCGAGGGCGATCTTGACACATTATTTACACTATTTGCTTCAGATGGTTCGCTTAATGATTCATTAGTAATTGGTGTATATGTCACTCCGGTAAATGATGTACCAATGATAACATCGCACAATATTGATACTGCTTATGTGGATGAATACTTCGTTTATTATCCCTTGGCTACTGATCCGGAAGATTCTACCCTGGTATGGGAATTATTGGTAGCACCGCAGTGGATGACTATTGCTGGAGACAGTCTATATGGCCTGGTAGCTAGAGGAAGTGACGACACCTTGTTTACAGTTGTTGTTTCGGATGGGGAACTGGCTGATACATTGGATATCATGCTTGAGGTCATTGATATTAATTATCCGCCGGAAATCGCCTTTACGCAACTTGTTGGCGAAAATCATGATGATATAGAGCTTTCTTTTCATTTATATGATTTTGACGATGATGACCTTGACTATGATATTAGTTTTACCACTGATGGTATAACCTGGAATAATGCCAGTATTAGTGAACAGAGTGGTATCGCTGGGCAGGATACAATGATGGTAATATGGCATTCAATGTCAGACCTTGATGGAATATATAATTCAAACGTGCAGGTGAAGATTTTTGCTTACGACCTCGATACTGATACATTGCAAACACCAGATGATACATCTTCAATATTCATCTCTGACCTTTTTGCGGTTGATAATCATATTGGCTCATTGAATGTTTCAATGGCAGAAACAATGGATGAATATTTTGGTGATATTGCTTTAACCTATGCAATTGAAGATACAACCGAGGATCTCTATGCGATCAATATGAACTACTCTCTTGATAATGGGAATTCCTGGCTTCCGGCTACACTTCAAGGCAATCTGACTGGAATAGGTATCGTAGATTATCTCGATTCACTCACTTGGATATCTGATGATGATCTGTTTAATACAGATACAAACATATTGCTGGAAGTATCAATGTCAGATGGCTGGCAATCTAATGAATCAAGTCAGATAGCTATTCATTTCGATAACCAGATTTTACCGTTATTAACCACCGTTCAACCCGACACCGGTCAATATATGTACTGGTATGATCAGATTACTCTCACATTTACTGGTCAAATGGATCTTGAATCCTATTCAGATGGTGTAATACTTGAAAGCGACCAGCGCGGAGTACTTGAATACGATGCAGAATTCACTCAGGGTAATGAAGTAGCGCAATTAACAATCACTCCAGTAGAGACTTACTACGCTGATGAACAAATACGAATATCAATCAATCAACAGCTAAGTGATGTGTGGAATAACCCATTTGACGGTAATGGTAATGGTGATCCTGATGGGGTAGCAGATGGAGATACAATTCTATTCACTATAAACCTGTTAGGTGATTATGATAGATCCAGTCTAGTTGATTTTGAAGACCTTGTTGCCTTGCAGCAGAATTGGTGGGATGAAACCGTTACACCAGCGGACGAAATTGGACCTGCTGCAGGTACACCGCCCTTTATGCAGATCCAGCCTGATTCGAAAATGGATTTTGAAGACCTGATGATATTTGTTCAGATGTGGAACTGGTCTACCGGGTTTGATTATGATGGAGGTAGAATTGCTAGGAGTAGCCAAACTGAAGAAGATTATGCCAAGATATCAGCCAGTTATCCGCCACCGCAAGTTGGTGATGATGTGGAAGAACTATACTTAAATGTAGATTTCGATTCGATTCAAGCTGTTGGGGCCCTAGGTTTGGAATTATCATTTGATCCAGAAGTAATTGAATATGTAGATCACTTATCGCGATTTGACCAGTACTGGACAGAATTATCTTACCATGATTCAGCAAATCACCGTATAGTTATACAGCTGGCAGATTTAGTTCAGAAACTCCGTATACAGCCTATGAATAAGCAGGTCAAGCTGAAGTTCCGCCGGTTGATAGATACAGAGACTGAAGTTATCTGGGGAATCGATCTGCGGGATCGCGCTGGTAGGATTCGGGAAGTTTTTACTCAATCATTCAAATTCAGTACAACAGCACCGCTGCCTGAACAATATGCACTTCATCAGAATTATCCAAATCCATTTAATCCCAGTACAACCATCCGCTATGACTTGCCGGAGGACAGTTATATTCGCATTGCGATCTACAATATTTTGGGACAGGAAGTTCGAGTCCTCGTAGATGGATTTGAGCCTGCTGGTTTCAGGTCAATCCGCTGGCATGGAAAAGATAATTTCAATCGCAATGTCAGCGCTGGTGTGTATTTTTTACTCATGGAATCAAAGGATTTCACGCTGACAAGAAAATTGATACTTTTGAAGTAGGCATAATCAGCCCTTCTGACTTTTTCCCCACTGCAGTAATTTCACCGAGCGATTATGACAAATTCACGTGGTAACATATTATGGGTTGATGATGAGATCGATCATCTCAAACCACATATTCTTTTTTTAGAGGATAAGGGATTTAACATTAGTCTGGCGACTAATGGACCAGATGCGGTTGCATTGGTCAAGGATGAAACATTCCACCTGGTCCTTATGGACCAATTCATGCCTGGTCAGGATGGTATAGAAACAGTCCGTCAGTTAAATGAGTTGCGCCCTAATCTGCCGGTGATCATGATTACCAAAAGTGAAGAAGAATGGCTCATGGATGAAGCTATTTCGCAGAAGTTAGCGCAGTTTCTGATCAAACCAGTAAGTCCGACCCAGATATTTATGGCTTGCAAACAGGTCCTGGAAGACACCAAGATTCGTGAGGAAAAAGTTACCAGCGGGTACTTGAAAGAATTTCAGCATATTGAGAGCAGGTTGCAAGAGGATCTACAGGCTCACGAATGGTGGGATATATATAATAGATTATCTAAATGGCAACTCAACTTTGATGAACATAAGGACATAGGGTTGGGGAATATACTTGCTGAACAAATTCATACCTGTAATCGCGAATTTGTAAAATTCGTTGATGAAAATTATTGTAATTGGGTCAACAGTTCTGACCGTCCAAACCTGTCGGTGGATGTTGTTCCTGAATTTGTAATACCTATTTTGCGGAAGGATAAAAAAGTTTGTCTCATTGTGGTTGATGCTTTACGGCATGATCAATTTCTAACCATCCTGCCGGAAATAGGACAATATTTCAACATAGACATTGGTTACCAAATGTCACTATTGCCCTCCGCCACGCCATTTAGTCGGAATGCGATCTTTTCGGGATTATTTACCGATGAATTATGTCGAAAGTACCCGCAGCAATTGGAATTGATGAAGTCTGAAGCTTCCAGTTTGAATAAATATGAAGCTTTATTTCTGGAAGACCAGTTAAAGAGAAACCAGTTGGAAAATAAAAATGTGATTTACCATAAGATCAATGTTGCCGAAGAAGGCCAGCGTTTTCAAAAACATTTATCTGATTACAAACAATCAGATTTAATGGCCATTGTAGTAAACTTTGTTGATATGCTGGCGCATAAGCGCTCCGAATCCGATGTTTTGAAAGAAATGGTGCCTGATGAATCAGGATATCGTTTTGCGGTGCGTACCTGGTTTGAGAATTCATGGTTATACCGTACCCTGCGTGAATTGAGTGAAAGTGACTTTACAGTGGTCATCACCAGCGACCATGGTACTGTTCGCGTTCAGCGTGGTGTTTTGGTTGGTGCAGATCGAGAAACTTCCAGTGGTGTTCGCTATAAGTATGGACGAAACTTGAATTCCAAGGAAAAAAATGCACTGATAATTCGTAAATCATCAGATTACCGGTTACCGGAATTGGTGCATCAGACCAATTATCTTGTGGCCAAGGATGATGTGTTTTTTCTTTATCCAAACCAACAGCATCGCTATCAGGGTAAGCTTAAAGGAAGTTTCCAGCATGGGGGCATATCCATGGAAGAGATCATGGTTCCAGTCGTGACCATGAGAGGCTATTAATGTCACCCCGTGTATATCGATGTACCTCTGTCACTGAAACACAGTCTTTTGCCGCAGATCTGGCGAATTCTTTGCCAGCAGGGATAGTAATTGCACTTATCGGAAACCTTGGATCCGGTAAAACTACCTTTGCTCAAGGTTTTGCTAAGGGGCTCGGAATAAGTGAACATGTTGGGTCACCTACTTTCAAATTAGTTAGTGAATACGATTGTGAAAAGGGTAAGCTAATTCATGTAGATGCTTATCGCCTGGACGGAATCGATGATTTTTTGAATATTGGTGGCGTAGATATCCTAGCAACTCCCAGCGCGATGATTCTCATTGAATGGGCAGATAAGCTTGAGACAATTCTGCCACCGGATGCGATACGGATTTCATTTGAGAGAGTATTGGATGTGGAAAATGAAAGACTGATTTCCATAAATGGATTAAGTACATGAAAATCCTGGCGATTGAAACAGCTACTGAAATTTGTGGAGTATCCTATATTGAAGATGGTAATGTAATTGCCACAGTAGAGGAAAACATCCCCCGGCAACATGCAAAATCACTTCCATTATTTTATGAAAAACTCGTTGCCAATACAGGACTGATATTATCTGATTTAGATGGAATTGCGATCTCAATTGGGCCAGGATCATTCACCGGGTTACGGATCGGTTTAAGTTACAGTAAAGGACTGGCTTTTGGTCAGGGTTTGCCATTAATTCCTGTACCGACTTTAACGGCATTAATGGATTCTGGCGGTGAATATTCGGGGGCAGGTTTAGTGCTTTTATATTCCCACAGGGATATTGTTTATGCACAAGATTTTACCTGGGATAATGCTTCAATTCCGCAAAATGATCCAAGTCCGTATCAATGGAAAGATATCGAGCAGAATGTCAAAAATATGGATCATGTGGTCTATTGGGGCTGTGATCAGTTTATAAATGATTTGAAACATGTTCAGGAAGGGAATCCATCGGCTGAGATTATTTCTATATTAGCCCACCAACATTTTGATGAATGGGTAATAAATAAACCGTATGATCTCGTACCCAACTATATTTCACCATTTGAATTTGGAGAAAGGAAACATTGATTCGTATCGCCACATTGAATGACCTTGCAGACATCTTATCAATTGAAAAAAAAATCTTTAAACATCCCTGGTCAAAAGAACAACTGAGTTGGGAATTAAGTTCTCAACCTGTGGCAGAGAATTATGTCATGATAGCCAAAGGTAATATGATTGGATATATATTTTCCCATGTAGTTGATAGTGATGCGCAAATACTGAATATTGCCATTGATATTCCATTCCAGCATAAAGGTTATGGCGAACAATTGTTATCATATTTTCTCGATCAGTTTAATGGAGATAGTAGTATTCATTTGGAAGTAAGAAAAAGTAACTTTCCTGCCATTAATCTTTACCTGAAATTCGGGTTTCATGAAACGGGGACTCGGAAAGGATATTATTCTGATGGGGAGGATGCAATAATTATGCAAAGAAATAGTCTAATCCATGGCTTGGTTTAAAAGAGAAAAACAAAAGATTAAGCCCGTTGTGAAGAAGGGTGTTCCTGATGGCCTATGGGTAAAATGTCCAACATGTTCTGAATTTCTCTATAAGCCTGAACTAGAGAAATCTCTTTCAGTATGCCGTCACTGCAGCCATCATTTTCGTGTCGAGCCCTCAATCTATCATAGTCTATTACTTGATAGCGGATCGTCGAAAGAATTATACACTAACCTTCAATCTGAAGACGTACTGCAGTTTAAAGCGGGTAAAAAATATAAGGACCAACTTGTTGCAGCAAAAAAGAAGACGGGTCAAAAAGATGCGATAAATTGCTATCATGGTAAGATTAAAGATCGGGATGTTGCCTTAGGGATCATGAATTTTGCGTTTATCGGCGGTAGTATGGGGTCAGTAGTTGGAGAAAAAGTAGCTAGGTTGATCGATTATGCTCATGAAAATAACCTGCCAATAATATTAATATGCGCTTCGGGCGGTGCACGCATGCAGGAAGGGGCCATATCATTGATGCAGTTAGCAAAAACAAGCTCAAAATTGGCGCAATTTTCAGAAGGAGGTGGATTATACATACCAATCCTCACTGATCCGACAACAGGAGGCGTTACAGCAAGTTACGGAATGCTTGGAGATATAATTTTGGCTGAACCAGGTGCACTTATTGGCTTTGCTGGACCACGCGTAATTAAGCAAACCATTGGTCAGGATCTCCCTGAAGGTTTTCAACGCACGGAATTTCTCAAGGAAAAGGGTTTTGTGGATCATATTGTCACCAGGGACAAAATGAAAGCCACTCTATACAGTTTAATTTCCATGTTAAAATGAGAAAACGGCCGTCTATTCTGGTAACTAACGATGATGGTATTCACGCACCGGGAATCTATGCGCTCTGGGAAGCGATGCAAGAAATGGGTGATGTTACCGTTATGGCACCGAATACTGAAAAAAGCGCAGTCGGCCATGCTGTTACTATTTCTGATCCAATTCGTATAGAGCCTATTACGAGACACGGCGGTTTCGAAGGTTATGCTGTTAATGGTACACCTGCAGATTGTGTAAAGATCGCTGTTGGTTCTTTTCTGGAAGTAGAGCCGGATATTGTAGTTTCTGGTATAAATGCGGGTGCCAACGTAGGATCCAATATATTGTACTCTGGCACAGTTTCCGCGGCAGCGGAAGGTGTCATGTTGGGTATTCCATCAATAGCCTTGAGCATTAATACGTTTAAATCTGATTATTACGATTTGGCCAAGTCTGTTGCCCAAACCATGATGAAAAAAGTATTGCACAATGGTTTACCAAAAGGAACCTTACTTAATGTGAACGTACCCAAATGCAGCGCATCTGAATGCAGCGGCTATAAAATCACCCGTCAAGGGAGTGAATATTTTCTTGATGAGCTTGAAAAAAGGGAAGATCCACGTGGTCGTCAATATTTCTGGATGGGAGGTAAAATAATAAATAATGATAAATCTGATGATCAGGATGGCAATGCATTGGCCAATAACTGGATTAGTGTCACACCTATTCAATATAAATTAACAGACAATTCATTTTTAGATACTCTCAGTGATTGGGGCTTCGAATGAGTGGATTTAAAAAAGGCGGTGTGATCATCATTGATTTTGGGTCACAATATACTCAGCTCATTGCCAGGAAGATCAGGGAACAGAATGTTTTTTCAGAGATCTTACCTCACGAAGCAAGCCTTGCCACTGTCATGGCACACGAGCCCAGAGCAATCGTTCTTTCTGGTGGCCCCTCCAGCGTTTATGAGAAATCCGCCCCCAGTTATGATAAAAAAATTCTTGATTTAGATCTACCGATACTTGGCATTTGCTACGGTTTGCACATATTGGCCCAGCATCACGGCGGCTGTGTTGAGTCAACAGGTAAAGGAGAATATGGTTTTGCCAATATTTCGGTAAATGGGGGCTCGCAATTACTGAATTCCGTATCAAATGGTTCCCAGGTATGGATGTCGCACATGGATCGGGTTACGAAAATTCCGGATGGTTGGTCTGTTATTGCTGAATCTTCGAATAATGTGGTGGCGGCCATGGCTAGCTTGGATTCAAAACGGTTAGCTACACAATTTCATCCAGAGGTTTCTCATACAGAATATGGCCACCAAATACTAAAAAATTTCTTGTTTGATATTTCCGAATGTGAGTCTAATTGGACAGCGGGAAATTTTATCCAGGATCAGATAGATATAATCCGTAATCGTGTTGGTGACGGCAATGTTCTTATTGGTGTCAGCGGCGGGGTTGATTCTTCAGTTGTGGCTGCTATTATGCACAAGGCAATTGGTGATCAAGCCAAGGCTGTTTTGATTGATCATGGATTATTGCGGAAGAATGAAGCAGCAGAATGCGTTAATACATTACAGGATGGCCTGGGCGTAAATATTCACCTTGAAGATGAATCGGATAAATTTTTGCAAAAACTAGCTGGCGTGACAGATCCAGAAGAGAAACGCAAGATCATTGGGAATCAATTTATTTATTCATTTGAAAGTATAGCATCAAAATTTGGTGACATGGAGTATTTGGCTCAAGGAACCTTATATCCTGATGTAATCGAAAGCGGTGTTAGTCGCGGCAATGCAGCACATGTTATCAAGAGTCATCACAATGTAGGTGGCTTACCGGATGATATGGAATTTGAGTTAATTGAACCATTACGAGAATTATTCAAGGATGAAGTGCGAAACGTGGGGAAAGAATTGGGTTTACCTGATAAACTGATAAATCGGCATCCCTTTCCCGGTCCCGGCCTTGGTGTTCGTATAATTGGGGAGATTACTCGAGAACGAGTCGCTATTTTACAGGAAGCGGATGATATTTATATAAAACTCCTTCATGAAGAAGGTTTGTATGATGAGATTTGGCAGGCCTTTGCCATACTTATACCAGTTCAAACGGTTGGTGTAATGGGAGACCAGAGAACCTATGAGAATTTACTGGGTTTACGGGCAGTAACGAGTACCGATGGCATGACTGCTGATTGGTATCGTATGCCACCAGAAGTATTATCGAAGATCTCAAATAAAATTGTCAATTCTGTCAAGGGTATCAACCGGGTTACATATGATGTCACATCCAAACCCCCTGGTACCATTGAATGGGAATAAATCTTTTTTATATATATATTTGGGAATTGAAACGTTAATTACAGTTAAGAATTAATATAAACAGGAAAAAAATATGTGTGGAATAGTTGGATATTATGGCACTAAAGATGCGGTTCCGTTACTGTTAAAGGGACTAAAACGCCTTGAATATAGGGGCTATGACTCAGCAGGTCTAGCCTTGCTTGGTGATACTGGTATCGAGATTATGAAAAAGGCCGGTAAAGTTATGGATCTGGAACGGGTCGTGGATGATTCCGTATTGAAAGGGACAATTGGAATAGGTCATACCCGGTGGGCAACCCACGGTGAACCAAATGATATTAACGCCCATCCACATTTGGATCAAACAGAAAAATTTGCCCTAATTCATAACGGTATTATTGAAAATTATTCATCCATTAAAACTTATTTAGAGCAGAAGGGTATCCAATTTAGGTCTGAAACAGATACAGAGGTTCTGGTCCAGTTAATTTCCTTTATATATAATAAAAATGGTAAATCGTTTGAGAAAGCTGTTCGCGAGGCACTTAAACAAGTGGTTGGGACTTATGGCATTATTGTTTTGTTTGCTGATGAACCACAAAAGATGATTGCTGCTAGACATGGGAGTCCTCTTGTGATGGGTGTGAATTCTGGCGAATATTTTATCGCCAGCGATGCGTCACCAATCGTGGATCACACTCGTGAGGTTGTTTATCTGGAAGAGAATGAGTATGTGCTCATTAATGAGAGTGGACATCGGATAAAACACCTGGATGATGAAAAGGAATTAAAAAGGCCAACCTCGCGAATTGACTTCTCCATTGAAGAAATTGAGAAGGGGAATTATCCCCACTATATGTTGAAGGAAATTAACGAGCAGGAACACACTATAACCGATACAATGCGCGGCCGTTTGCGTCTTGATGAAGGGTCGGTACATCTGGGCGGTATTCAGGAACATCTATTGCGCATTGAGAGCGCCCGAGATATATATATCACTGCCTGCGGAACCTCCTGGCATGCCGGTATGATTGGTAAATATTTACTGGAAGAATACGCTGGTATACCAGTACATCTAGAATATGCGTCAGAATTTCGGTATCGCAATCCGATCGTAGACGGTAAGTCTGTTATTATTGCCATTTCCCAGTCAGGTGAGACTGCAGATACAATAGCTGCGCTGAAAAAAGCCAAGGACATGGGTGCCCTAACAATGGGTATATGTAATGTTGTCGGCAGTACAATATCGCGGGAAACGGATTGCGGTATTTACACCCACGCAGGTCCAGAGATCGGTGTGGCGTCAACTAAAGCATTCACTGCGCAGGTTTCCGTACTTTTTATGCTTGCTTTACACTTTGGAAGGAAGAATGGTTTAAATAAAGCAAAGGGCGTCCAATTGGCTAAATCCCTAGCGGAAATTGGGCCATTTGTAAAAAATATAATTTCAAATACGGAATCAATTGAAGCTATAGCAAAGGATACAGTCGAAGCAGATAATTTTCTATATTTGGGCCGTGGCATGGGATTTCCCGTAGCACTTGAAGGCGCGTTAAAGCTAAAGGAGATATCCTATATACATGCGGAAGGCTACCCAGCAGCAGAAATGAAGCATGGACCAATAGCGCTGATTGATGAAAAAATGCCGGTCGTATTTCTTGCACCGCATGACAAAACATTCGAAAAAGTGGTTTCCAATATCCAGGAAGTAAAAGCGCGGAGGGGGAAGGTTATAACTGTTACAAATAAGGTTACAAAGGACTTGGAAAAACTTTCGGACTACATAATCGAGGTTCCAACGCCTCATTTATGGATCTTTCCTATTTTATCCGTTATCCCTCTACAACTATTGGCCTACCATTTGGCAGTATTAAGAGGCTGTGATGTTGACATGCCAAGGAATCTTGCGAAGTCAGTTACGGTGGAGTAATTCGGTATGGGGGTGTTTTTTCTGACGATAAAGAACAAATACCACCTTCATTTAGACCTTATTTAACCTTTACAATCCACATCAGAAGTTCCAACCTTTGGACTTCTAAACTCACCAAGATACAGAAAGATAATTACAAAGAAGTAAAAGGACTTCGTAAAGAAGGTTTAACCTATAAACAAATCTCTGACCACTTTAATGAAGTTGGTCGTAAAACAACTCGTGGTAAAAGATTTAGTGATGGAAGTGTTCATTCACTTGAAAAGAAAATGGATAAACGAATTGATAGGTTAACAAGGGTATTCCCAATCAACATTGACGAAATGGATATCATATTTGAGGAGACTATTATTGTAGATAAGAAGGAAGTAACAGATGAAATACTCAAAACCTAAATGTGATTTATGTGGACACCGACACCATTTCACAGATGACGGTTAAATGTTAAATAAAAAAGGAGTTAGTTATGAAACTTAAAAATATCAGACAATATAAAATTGTGGATGCTTATGATGTTGATAGTCATTTACAAGGAGATGATAATATGGAGTGGACGTTATATGGTTCTCCGTTTGTGTCTGATGGTAATGTATACCAAGCAGTTGTTTCTGAGGATGAATCAGACATAGCATAATAAAAACGAGACGACGAAATATTGGAACGTCAAAAGAAAGAAGATGAAGAATATGATGAATATTGATTTACCATTTCCATCTATTGAATTGAAATGTTGATGTTTTTGTAAATGAAAAAAATAAAGGAGTTAATATGGGAAAAATAAGGTTCAACATAACAAAGGATGGTCTTTCTTTCAGTAAAGGTAAAGGTAAGTTGTCTGTTCCAATTGATAGAGAGGTAAAGTATTGGGATAAGGAAAAGAAGGAGTGGGTTATAAATAAAAGTTGATTATTCCTTCACAGAACCATCTTCGTTCCATTCTTTTATAGAAATCCTTTTCCCATCCTTGAAGGTTTTTTCAGATTGTTTCTGTCCATTATCATACCATAATGTCCATAATCCATCTCGTTCCCCATCCTCGTAGGTTCCTTCGAATCTCTTTTTTCCATTATCATACCAACGAGTCCATAATCCATCTTCTTTCCCATCCTTGTAAGTCCTTTCAGACCACTTTTGTCCATTATCATACCACAGAGTAGATAATCCATCTGATTTCCCATCCTTCCAAGTTCCTTCTCGAAATTTCTGTCCGTTCTTATACCACCTAATTAATAATCCATCTTTTTTACCATCCTTATATGAACCTTCTATTTTTTTATTCCCACCCATATGATTAGAATATACTTTCCCACTAAACAACTCTTTGGTATCAGGGTGATATTTTAATCCGTCTTTATCAATAAGGGTTTCTTCACTTATGAGTTTAGAACACCCAACAATCAATAATAATGGTAATACAATCAGTAATAATCTTTTCATAATAACCTCTTTAGGTAATCCCAAACTAACAGAATAAACAGGATTTATAATAGATGTAAAAAAGGTTCTACGAATAGAACCTTTTGTTGAAATGTGGGATA
>Ga0208571_1000160_pt1 | contig 26057 bp, 17 predicted proteins | sample DeeseametaMP0103_FD_184223 | JGI IMG/M metagenome (GOLD analysis project Ga0208571, IMG submission 184223) | Marine microbial communities from the Deep Atlantic Ocean - MP0103 (SPAdes) | ecosystem: Environmental > Aquatic > Marine > Oceanic | place: Atlantic Ocean | collected 2010-12-22
AAACTCTATCTGCTAAGTAACCTTCACTATCAATCACAATATTTTGATTGCCGCCGGTCAGAGGATTAAAGACCTTATTGGCAGGGTCAATATGGTCGTAACGCAGACCTACGTTCAAGATCAGGTCATCCAGTTCAAATTTATCTTGAAAATAGAACGACTTTGTGATCGGCGTCCGCGCTTTATTAATATCCTGCATTTTAGCAAGCCCTACGCCAGTTACATCATAGCCAACATTATTGGCATAGGCGCTTTTATAGGCCTGGAACAAATAATCATTCCAGTAGGCTTCGTAATCAGTACCAGTATATGTGTCCGAAGGATCCTCTTCAAAATCCGGAGTGCCATTCTTACCTGCGACCAGAGCCCCAGCGCCATCATTATAAGTTGGGTCCCAGGTCCAGTGATCCCCCAATTCTGAATAAGGCTCGTTGCTATTGAAATAAATAGCTACCCAACTGCCAGATGCAGAATATCTCTTGATTTCACCTTTTTCATAGCTTCCGCCAATTTTGATTTCATGATCGCCAAGCTGCCAAAGCAGGTTGGTCTTGAATTCATCACGCAGTTTTTCTGCTTTATAAATACCGCTGTAACCGCTATTTATACCAGCAACACCGAAGAGGGCAATTTCATAAGAGGACACCGGCCCCAATCCAACGCCCCGGTATAAGGGGTTGATCCAGGTAGTATCTTCATAATCAATCTGTACGAATGTCAAATCATCAGAATAGTCCCAGTAGTCCCTTGTCACATTATTACCATCCGCATCCTGATAGACCCAGGTTGGTGTACCGCTCACATCAAACCATTTACCACCCTGTATATAAGGCACTTCTATATCAGATAAAGTTCCATCCTCATAAACAAAAGAACCGTAACCATCCTTGGTAACGGGATCATAGGAATTATCGTTGATCTTGCCACGACTATATTGAGTAGTAAAAAACATTTTATCAAAACCAGGCACATTTCCGGAAAGGCGTCCATAGTAATTGTTTATCGTACTTTCAGACTGGTAATAGCGATGTTTAAGGGTTCCGCTTTGACTGATACCATCCATGGTGCTGGCATCGTTATAATAAGTGAAAAGTGATCTATAGTGCGAATAATTAGAGCTGTGTGAGTCGAAATATGTACCGCCAACTTTAAACCGCCAAGCGAAAGGCAAGAATGCGTTCAAGTCAACCAAAAGATTCCAGTTGGCATTTAAACGATCATACCAATTGTCAGCCCGGGGCCCATAAACAAAATCGATGTCCTTATCACCAACACGAAGATAGCTTGGAGCAGTGTATGCACCATCGCCATCCGTATCAGTATATGATTCGCCTGCATCCCAAATCGTGTTACCATTGAGATCAGTGAATGGATCACCATTCTCAGGCCGGCCATTGGCTATATTTAAATCTTTGTTATATACTGGAAATGATCCCGCCGTCGGGCTATCGTCCTGCTTGATAGATTCTAGCGCACCATAAAACTTGATAAAATCCATTACCGGTACGGGACCACCAACGCCAAGGGACATTAAATTATATCCATAGGAATAGAGTTCGTTCCTATTAGTGCTGGGTTCTGTAGTGCCAATATCTGAAATGAATTCAGCGGTAACTGCTAATCTGCCAGCACCTGTTTTCGTGGTTGTGTTCACAATACCAGACCCTGCTCCACCGTATTCAGCGCCGAAACCGCCAGCCTGCACCGATACCTCTTCGATACTGATATTGGGGATTGATCCTCTACGAGTCAACGAGTAGGGATCTACAGCACTTACGCCATCAACATAATAACCAACTTCCTCTGAACGACCGCCACGGATATGAAGCGTTCCTCCATCATCAACAACACTGGTTTGCAGGGCAACAACATTAGCGTAACCACGAACCGGTAGGTTTTTAATATCCTCGGCTCGTATAACATGTACTTCATTGGTGGCATTAATCTCAATGAGCGGCCTCTCCGCTGTAACAGTAATTGTTTCTCCCTCAATGGCTTCGGGGTTCATATTTATTGTATACAGATTTGTTGTCAAATCAGTGGTGGAACGCACATTTTCTATGGTTATGGTGGCATAACCAATGAAGGAAAACTTTACGAGATACAGACCGGGCGGTATATCCAGTATAACAAATTTACCATCCGAATTGGTCGCTGCGCCCATGGATGTACCTTCCAATAAAACGTTCACTCCGGGCAGTGGATTGCCAGTTTCCTGGTCTACTACTGTCCCAGTTATTTTCCCTGTCTGACCAGCTGTCAGCACGGCCGAAAAAAGTGTCACTATTACGAATATCTTAACTAAACGTTGATACATAGTTATGTCTCCGTGTTTTTTCAATGGTTAAAATCCCTCAATAAAGATACGATTTTACTGTCTGTTATTATACAGTAACGGTGATATTAGCAGGTTTTGAAATAGGTGTCAAGTAATTATCAATATTATTAATTAACTAAATATAATCAAATTATAAAGGGATGCGGCGCAGCCTATTGGCATTGCCAATGACTGTGATAGAAGACAGCGCCATGGCTGCTTCAGCAATTACAGGGTGCAAAATACCAATGATTGCCAACGGTATGGCCACAAGATTATAGATAAATGCCCAAAATAGGTTTTGCTGTATTTTTTTAAACGTTGCCGTCGAGAGCTTTACTGCGCGGTATAATGCCTGCAGATTTTTACTGGATAATATAATATCTCCTGCCTCCATAGCTATATCTGTACCCCCAGCCATTGCAATACCCACATCCGCCTTGGCCAAGGCTGGTGCATCGTTAATACCATCACCCACCATGGCTACTTTAGCACCATCCTTTTGGTATGACATAATAATTTCCATTTTTCTATTTGGAGTCAGTTCAGTATGCACATCCATAATGCCTAGTTGTTCAGCCAAAGACGCTGAAACAGCATGATTATCACCAGTGAGTAATACACAATGGTAGCCGGCCTGCTTTAGCTTTGCTACAACATCTTGCGCATCTGGTTTTAGAATATCCTCAAGCTCAAAAATACCAATCAGTTCATCATTTCGGGTCATGTATACCGCCGTTGTACTGAGTTTTAATCCTGAATCTGCAGCGGTGTACTTTCTGCTGCCAATCTTCAGACTATCATACTTATAGTGCCCGCTTAATCCCTCTCCCGGCGCAACCTCGACGTTTCTTACTGCCTGCAGGGAATGGCCTTCTTTTTCCGCCAGCTCTACGATCGCACGGGAAAGCGGGTGGGTGGATTCTTTACTCAGGGAGGCGGCCATGGTGAGCAGGTCTTTCTCAGCAACATCTGCAGTTTGATGAATTTTTGTTACAGTAGGTTTCCCCACCGTAAGTGTCCCTGTTTTATCAAATAAGATGGTGCTTACAGTACTAAGTCTTTGAATGGCCGCACCATCACGAATAAGAATACCCCTTTCTGCGCCTAGGCCAGTACCGACCATTAGCGCTGTAGGCGTTGCCAGCCCCAAGGCACAAGGACAGGAAATAACCAGTACTGCAATGGCAGCGAAGACAGCTAATTCTGCAGGGGTTTGGAAAGGGTCAACCCATGGCAAGTATACTGCAAAAACTTTCAAGACAGCAGTCATTAATTCTGGGAACATTACCCAGACCATAAAAGTCAGGAGCGCTAACCCGAGAATGATGGGCACGAAATAGCTGACGATACGATCGGCAAAGACCTGAATTGGTACCTTTGTTGTCTGCGCTTGGGCCACCAGCTGAATGACCTGGGCTAGAAATGTGTCCGCACCTGTTTTGGTAACTTTGATCTTTACGGTGCTATCGGTGCAAATCGTTCCACCCAACACTTCATCATTAATACCTTTTACCACTGGAATAAACTCACCGCTCACCAGTGCTTCATCCACTGCTGCTTGTCCTTCAATAATTACACCATCCGTCGGAATTACATCCCCGGCACGTACGATCATAACTTGATCGGGCAGCAGATCGCGTACATCCACTATCTGCTCCCTATTATTCTTATCCAAAATTGTGACCTTTTTTGCAGTGCGATCCATGAGTTTACGGATCGCTTCCGATGATCGGCCCCGTGCTTTTGCTTCAATATATCGTCCAGTTAAGTGAAAAGCCATAATCATGCCGCCAATACCGGCAAAGGAGTGCATACCCATCGTGAAATACAATATACCTGTGGATAAAGCAGCCGTGGAACCTAGCGCAATAAGTACGTCCATATTGGGCGACCAGTACAAAAGTGATTTCCAGGCACTTGAAATGGTGCTGCGCCCCGGGCCAAAAAGTACAGCACTGGTCAAGATGGTCATGACTAAATGGAAAAAGTCTGTGCTGGCTTGATCTAATTGCCAGATCATTTCCACCGCCATTAACGCCATGGCTGGCGTAGTAATTAGCCAGGCAACTATCATATTTTTTTTCGCTCCTGCTGTATATGTACCCTGTAAAGGGTCCTGTACCTGTGCTACGCCTAGCTCGGCACTATAGCCAGTATTCAAAACGGCAGTTACAAGGTCATTTGCAGATGCGGCCCCCACAACACGTGCGCTGCCCATTGTAAGGCTAACTATTACATCTTCTACCCCGTTTACCTTTCTCAGCGCTTTCTCAACCGTGGCAACGCAGGCGCCACAGTGCATACCCTCAATGCGCAGTTGTGTAATATCACTCATCGTTTAATTGGCGCAGCATTGCCAACGCCTGTTGATTATTTGGTTCTAGGGCAATAAGCTTCCGTAAATATGTCTCCGCTTCCGCTAATTGACCGCGTTCACGACTAACAGTTGCCAGCGTACCATAGGAAGCGCTGAACTCTGGATCTACAGTAAGTACTCGTTTACTGTAATTCTCAGCTTGATCCAAGTCTTTACTGAGAATCGCAATATTGGCCATATTATGCAGTGCCAGGGTGTGATCGGGATTTTGGTTAATGGCCCTAGTGAAATTTGTAACGGCCGCCTCCAGATCATTATGTTGGTAAAACTCCAGTTCACCAAGGCGATTATAGGCGGTGGCAAAATATGAATCCAAGGCCAGGGCACGCTCATAAGCTGTTTTGGCACCAGCTACATCTTCTGTAAATAATAAAGCATCTCCGTATTCCTTCCAAACCTTGGGATTATCAGGATTTAAATGGATGGCCCGCGCCAAATAGGCCGCCGATCTCTCTGGCGCTTCATCAAGATACAACCTGCCCAACTGGTAACAGGTCCACATGTGAGTTGGGTCCAAGCTCAGAACGCGCTGATAAGCTGCTGCAGCTTGTTGGTCCTTGCCCTGCAACTGGAAAGCTCTGGCCAAGGCATAATATCCCTCTAGGTGCTCTGGTACATCCTGCAAACCTTGCTCCAACAGAATAATAGCCCGCACAAGGTAAGCTGGTTCACTGTGTCTGGTCTCATAATAATTGGTGTAGGCGATACCCTGGCGTATAACAGCCGCGGGATCTTCCTCTTCGAAAAAATCCCTCAATTTCAGCGCCGTTTTACGTACAAACAATGCGTCGCTTTCTTTTTCATTCAGAATATCAATTTTTTTGCGAATCCAATGATCTGTAAAGTTGACGTGCAGAATATCGGCGGTCGCTCCTTGCCGCATGTGGCATTGTACACAATCACCATTATTACTGTGGTTTTCCGGTTCCTGCAGCGCAGTCAATGATTCGGTGGCATGGCAATCCATGCAGCGGTCATTAAAATAAGTACGGGATCTTTCCTGAACAGGTTCATGGGGGTTGTGGCAGGTAATGCAGGTCATGCTGCCATTGCTGGCGGTAAAACAGGTGCTTAGACTAATACGCCCACCATGGCTGGCAATGCGAAAGTCACCCTTTGGCAGACCATCCTCAATAAATACTGTCTTTATATCTGTCAAGCGCATCCCAGGCCGGAAATCACTGCTGCTCTTGCCAGTTTTAAACACGCTGATTTCACCCTGCAGGTGGCACTGTCGGCAAACATCCATCTGCAGGTCAGCCGACAAATGGACAGGGTTAACGATGGTCCGGTCAACACTGGCGCTGGTCGCTTCATCTGTAGCGCCCATATGTTTGTCTACGTGGAGTTGCCCCGGACCATGACAGCGCTCGCAGCTGATACCTTCCGCGATGGAACCAGTATAACGGTTTACAGAAAACTCCTCAAACACATTATAATCATTGTGACAGTGCATACATTCGGGGATCACCGGTCTATTAAAGCGCATATTCAGGCGGTTAAAACCAGGACTTAAATCCCAAATTGCCTTTTCACTGTACCAGGTTACGGGCATTTCATTGATATAACCGTTCTCACTGGCCAAATAAGTACGGTTGTTATTGCCGGAGCCAACAACGTAGTCAACCTTGCGGCGCAGTTCATGGGTTCGCACCGCTTGGTCATTTTCACGATATTCTACCTGATAATACCCGTCTGCCGCAGCGATCATTTCATAGTGCAGGTTATTCTGCCTATCATAGACATGGTTATTATCCGTGTAATCTTCAATATCCGGCTGCGCACCGGGTCGGTAAAAAGACCGGCCCATGCCGGTTCGCAGGAAGGATTGATAGATTTCGCGGTGACAATAAGCACACTCTTCATTGCCTACATAGGCTACATCCGCTGCTAAATTTTCAAAATCCACAGCACCACTATATACTGATGAATAATAAAACCAAAATAATAATACTAATAATGATGCTATTATTGCCGGGAATAGTCGGATATTCATCTAATTACTAAATGGGGGTTATATCCAAAAAACTGATAAACATAAGAATTCGCAATCCTTTTGCCAATAAATTCTACTTACGGAGTTTCGCTTTTGAGAAACGGCTTTCAGGTATATCCACATCAAACTCAATATCGTCAATATGCCACTCTGTCCCCTTGCTATTGCGCTTCAATTCATCCTTGAAGATAAATCGTGAGGGGAACCATCTGCCTTGGACCTTTTTGATACCATCCATGGTAGATGTTTTTAGTAGCTTACCGCTTTTCGCATAGAGCTCTTCTTTCATAGGCAACAGGTATTCCTTATCGATCCAGGCCCGGCGTTTGGGATAGGATAACCCTTTCACTTTTGCTTCCAGATGCATGATCCAATGATCACGTCCATCAATTAATACCGATCCTTCCAAGGTAGCTTCATAAAGTTCTTCCATAGGACGGTCTTCCATCATATCATTATAGGACATGTCGGAACCCATAACAGATTGACGCAACATGTGCCCAGAAAGCTGGATCACACGATCCGTCTGAGGTGAGTAGGTCCAAAGCTTATCATATAATTTCAGCATCTTGGTGCCGGCTTCTCGGGGCGGAGATAAATACTCGGTGAAGGCCTGGTCAATACCCACTACCCAGTTACGTGATTCAATGGTGCGGCTAGAGCGGCGGCCATGCACAATCATTTTGCTGGTCAAAACCCGGCTTTTTGCGTTCAGGTTATCATCCATAGCCTTGATAATATCCTGAACTGTCATTTCATCTGATTGCCCCAGCAAAAAAGAAAATGATAAAAGAAAAATAACTATCTTAATCATGTTTCCAGTTCCTTAAACAATTGGGCCATTTCCCGCTTGTATATGGCCCGACCAGCAAGCATAGTCCCCAATACAGTGGCCAGGACACCGGGCATAAAACCGATATAGTAAAGTTCCGGGGTTACCTGGGCATAGAAAACATTGGACATAATAATTTCGGTTGAACCCAGGCTTTCCATAGCATCCGAATAATCCAAGCCCACTTCCTGCATATAATAGGTAAGTCCGAGCCCCATGGCTGTGCCAATAATAGTGCCAATGAACCCGATTATGACTGACTCCATGATCATAGAGCGATAGACCTGGCCTTTTGATTCCCCCATGGCCAGGCGCATCCCGATCTCACCGTAGCGCCGCAGACCATTCATTAGACCCATGTTCCAAAGCACTATCATAGAAATGACCAAGAAAACGCCCACTATTAAACCACTAGCTGCACTCATATAATCCACCATGGTGCCCATCTGATTTACATCCCGCAGAGCCATCATGATCGGGCTAAAAATATCAGTGCTATCACTGTTAATTTTGTTATATCGCCCCCTAAGTGCGACAGCAGCTGTATCATCGTAATAAAGTGAATTTGTGTAGCCCAATATCTCCGAAGCGGCATTTTCCATGTCCAGTGCCAACCGGGCACCTGTTATATCCACTAGCATCATCTGCCTGTCCACTGGTCCCAAATTCAGTTTAAAGGTACCGACAACGGTAAAGTTAAAAGTGGTAAAGGCATTGTACATAGTGGATCCAATTAAGGTTACAGTCTCACCAGAAGAGAGTCCCAGCTGCCCAGCCAACCTGGTGCTGAGTAACGCTTCATTCGCATTTTCCGGCAGTCTTCCATCTATGAGGCGGCGTTCAAGTTTCCAGATTTCAAATTGCCGGGATCCGGGTGAAAGAAAATCGATCCCCAGGGCAAGGACAGGGCCCTGTGCCTGGGTCTCGCCATTTTCATCAGGGACATCCAAAAGCCCGCCAAATGTGATTCGCGGCGTCCAGAAAAGATCCGGATAATCCTGCCCCAATTCATGAACCAGCTGATCTGTTTCCAAAATAGCCAAGTCATTGGGTAGAAGCTGGCTTTCTTCTTTATAACTTCTGGTCATGACCTTCACGTGGCCCGTGGATACCACGGCAGAATCAAGAAACATACTATTTATAATACCGGTAAAAAACCCCTGAAAGAAAATAATCATAGCCACAGCCAGTGTTACTACAAGAACTGGAAAAAGACTCCTGGATCGGTCTCGCATTATACCTTTAGTTAAAAATTTGATCATACGGTCACCTTACCCCGTAAGGCATCGGTAGGCTTCATCCGGGCAATTCGGCGAGACGGCATGTAACTCACAATAAGTACAATGATGGATACAACTATTGTTGTTGTAACAACCAAACCAACTGAATAAACCGGGATTAGGTATTTCTCAACTATTAAGCCCATAGCTCCATCAGAATAATCCACACCGAGCCAGATTCCGTTAACTCCAAAATACCAGAGCACCGGGCCGAAGAGGATTATGGTCATGATAGCAGCAAGGAGGGCATTTAGACCTCCTTCCAGAGTAAAGAGTCCTACCACCCGGGCCCGGGTCATCCCCAAAGCCATAAGGGTTCCGATCTCTTTGCCCCGGCGAAATATAGACAACACCTGGGCGTTAAAAATGCCCATGCCCGCAAAACAAAGAAGTATAACATACATTATCGCCGCATTGGGCTCGTCTGCTTCAATGAGGGCTTCCATGTCCCGGATCAGGTACTTTACATCGCGGGGAATCCAGTTACCCTTATTTTCTACAATTGATAATCCTTCCGCATAGGTCACATAGGTAGCTTCTCCTTCCATGGCCAGCATCGTCTGGGCCTTTTCCAATGGTATCCAAATATGACCCATGTCCAACTTGAAATTCTCTGTGGACATAATATGCACTACTGTACCCTCATCGGCGTCATAAGTGCGGTCGGCGTCCAGCCAGCGTATGGTAAAGGCATCGCCCACTTCCAACCTGGCATCTTTGGCCATGCTACGTCCGATCAGCACTGGAATGGTGACTTCTTCATGCCCGGCAAGCATTTGCGTGGGCATGTTAACAATATTCTGTTCTGGAGTGATTCCTTTCATGATCACTGGCATGATACGTCCATTGGGGTAGATGGAAGCCTGGCTCACTAGTACCGGGAAAGCTTTTCCCTGGTTTACTAGCGCTTTTACTGTGCTTGGAGGTACGGCATGAGCATCTTCAAAGGTCATAGGATCCATGGGATCGTACTGGGGATGCCAGTAGGCACCGCCAGCTATCTCCGTATCGATAGTAACCTGCTTGGCGTGTTCCCGCATGCCGTCGTACATGGCAGAGAATAAAATGATCATGAAAAAAGAAAGTGCCGTTACAAAGACGTTTAGCCAGGTGCGTAGCCTGGCGCCCAGGAGATTTTTAATGGCAATCTTAAACAGCATATCTAATTACCAGATTTAGGTTGGTCAATCTGCTCATCATTAACGATTTTTCCATCATCCAAATGAATAATCCGCCGCAGGTAAGCCATGATCTTTTCATCATGAGTAGCAAATATAAAGGACGTGGACAGCTCTTGATTTAGCTGTACCATGATCTTCATGATGTGGTGGGAATTCTCCGCGTCCAGGTTAGCAGTGGGTTCATCTGCAAGTATCAGTGCGGGCTGATGAACAATGGCCCGTGCAATTGCAGTCCTCTGGCACTCGCCGCCGCTGAGCATTGCCGGCCGGGAATTGATCTTGTCGCTGAGTCCTACCCATTCTATGGCCTGGGTGACTTTCTTATCCCGTTCCTGTGGATCGACTTTGTTCAGTATCAGCGGCAACTCCACGTTTTCAAACACTGTGTAAACCGGAAGCAGGTTGTAGCTCTGGAAAATAAAACCCATATTTTTTCGGCGTAACTCCGCACGCTCGTTATGGGAAGTTTCTCCCAGTGATTTCTTCAATACGGTGACCAAACCCTCACTCGGTGAATCTAGGCCGCCAATCACATTAAGCAGCGTTGTCTTTCCAGAACCTGAAGGTCCCACCAATCCAGTGAACTCCCCTTTTTCCAGGCTTAGGTTTACATTCTTCAGCGCAGTGAAAAAGTCTCCACCAACTGGAAAGCGCTTGACCAGGTTATTAATCGTTACTACAGAATTACCCATATCTTCTTTTCTTTCTTAATGATTGTAAATGAGCATGAACTGCAAACCAGTTCCAAAACCCGCTACTGTCTTTGGCAGGTATTCCTTTGCAATGTTGTAATCATCTCGCCTCGGACTAATTGAGAAAATGAAATTTAAGCTGAAATGATCATAGGTAATACCCCACCTTAGGTAATTATAAATGTGGCTATTATCCCAATCGATCTGGGCAATGAACATGAGGTGGTGAAGCATGTTGATTGGCAGGCTGACCATGAGAGCCGTATATGTCAGTTTACTGCTGCTATCTGCTGCGGTAGATGAGCCGTTGATTTTCATTGTTTCTGCCATGATCAATAGACCAGATCCAACAGGAATGGTATAATCCGCACCCAAAGTAAACAGTGTGAAGCGGTTCAATTCCACATCCTGTTTGCTATCAGCAAATATTCCCGCACCTTCAAACCAGAAGCCAAAATAGCCATCATAACGATAATCTAAGGCAATCCGCTGGTGTGGCCCGGAAATGAAAATTGGAAATTGACCTACGCTCTGGCCCAATTCAGCTGGATCCTGATGGTAGGTTAATCCCCATTCGCCAATACTGGTGGAAAGTTCTGCCCGGCCACCATAAGACAATGTATCCCGATCACTATTCGTGGACCATAGCCAAAGGGCAAGTGAACTTGTGGGGAATAGCCGCAACCTGAACGCTTCTACTGCATCAGTCTGGCCGGTAGGGTCCTTAGGGTCAATCGTATCAAACCAGGCCAGCGAGCGCAGTACCATGGCCGGTCCAAAGGCAATCTTCTGCAGACCTAAGCGAGCTTCAATTTTTTCGCTGGAATAACGCAGCCACAGTCGGTATAGTTTACTGCTAAAAACAACATCTTCTTCATACATCCTGTACTGCATGCGGTAACTCCACTCCAGATCCACAAAACGATCAATGGACAGATCGCGAGATAAGGATAGCATCGGAATGTATCCCAGATCTGTCACAAAAGAAGAATGACTTGCAGGGGGATCATTACCATGCAGGATGTTGCCCCAGAACTGACCCTTAAGAGAAAATGGCTGAGCGAAAGTTGCAGCGCTGGTACTCAAACAAACTGTTAGCAGGGTTATAACGTGAGCAACAATCCTAAATCTTTTTACATTTTCACCAAATACAAACATACTTGTCGTTAATCAATTTCTAGGTCAATATACGGGAAAACCATTATAAATTATTCCAGATTAAACATGGTCCGCAGCAAACGTAAGATATCATTATTGGTTGGCCTGCTACTTTTCATGTGGGGCTGTGAAGATGAATTGACCCCCTTAGCCAGTTACGTGCCAATCGATGCCCAATTATGGGGCCTGGAATTTCAGGGCTATGATGGTTATATCGTCGCCGACTGGGAAATTACCAACACAGCTAACGTAAATATCTCTGGCTGGGAGATCCATATCAAAATTGTTATGATCAACGATCAATCTGAACAGGGCCTTTTCTTCCGACACGATGTGACCATGGATCCCGGTGGCAGAGCCAGATTTGCTGGTAACGTATTTTTCCACCGCGACGCTGTGAGCATTTACCCGGTAACACTAACAGCCGATAATGCGGCTATGAAAAACTGGGACATAATTTCCATACGGGGACTGGTCGAATAAATCATTCCCAATCGTCGCCGTACGGCCCGCCAAAAGCACCCATATCATTCCTTGACCCATTACTGTCCTTATACTCATTTCCCGGATGGCCGGCATTAATGGCAGGGGATTCAGGATCCAAGCGAAAATCGGATTGTTCAGGGTCCACAAAAAGAGGATCCGCAACTATATTACCCGGACCAGCAACTACGGTGAGCTCCTGAACCAGGGAATAGATACTGTTCATGGAATAAAATTTAATATTAGACCCATCCACAAGGCTGCCCCTTGAAATAATACAATTAATTAATTCTATGTTACCCATTGAAATAACTGAATATTGAGTACTGTATTGATCGTGCGAACCATTTCTATATAATGAACAGTTTAATACATCTAGGGAGTTCCCTGGCCCCAAAGCGATTCCGCCACCGCCCAGCTTGGCGTAATTATAATTCATAATACAATTACTAAGCGTGGCCAAGCCGGCAACAAATACACCTCCGCCAGTATTTTCCGTTCTGTTACGGGTGAATCGACAGTTTTTAATTGTAACACCCAAAGAATGGTTTGATACAAATAAACCGCCACCAGGATACTCTAGTTCTCCAGATGGGGCAACATCATTTATATTACTATAGATTATACAATTTCTTATTGTGGCAAACTCATCGGCTGCAACGCCGCCGCCGCCGCGGCGGGCCCGATTATTGACTATCTTGCAATTTGTTACCAGCGCTGTGTCCGTTATAAAAATACCTCCACCATGTCCGGAGGGATAAATCTGCATATTGGCGCTAGGGTTTTCCAGCGCCAAGTTATTCCTTATAAAACAATTGGTAACAACAGCTGTGCCACCAGCCCATACACCGCCACCACTGAACCCGCTACCATTTTGAATACCCAAACCATCAAGTTTACCTTTGTCAATACTGATTACAGATTGTTGAGTTGTGATACCAATCAAGATAGTTATAATTGGGCCATGAGTGGATGTAACCAGTACATCCTTACCTAACAAATTATGATTCCCGGGATAAACGCCCGGACGAAAAACGATACTATCGCCATTATCAATGAATTTGGTGTAGTAGGCTGTTTCTAAATCATCATAATGGTCAGGTATATATAAGGATGATATATTTGGCACCATAAATTCTTCAGAAAGTTCATGGCGGTATTGATCGCGCTGATCAACGACCCGGACTCGGTATTTAAATATACCATCATCATCCAGGGTATCAATGTATGATGTGGCCAATGAATCTGGCAACCGCGCCAGATCGACCCAGTAATAATCCTCAGCAATAATCTTTGCCTTCTCAATACGATATTCCTTGAAATCCTCTATGGTAATATCTGACCAGGATATAGTAACGGCTGTTTTATGACGAATAACACGGCTATCAAAATCATGGGTCACGAGGAATAAATCATCCTCAGCGGATGGCTTCGTGGAGAAAGGCAGATCACAAGCAAGCCATAAAAACATGAGTACTAATGACCATCGTGATCTGAACATTATAATTCGACCTTCAAGTTGATGATTTCACGGTATTTCTCAAAATAATTGAACCCGTGGCGCAGACTCTCCTCCAGCGTCCAGTCCAATTCATCCTTGGAAAGTATGTTACGCCAAGTGTAGGATAGAGACCAATTCAAGCCGAGTAATCTCTTGCGCAGGGTTACATTCAGATTGGCGTTTTCTCGGGGTTTCCGCAGCCCTTCCCCAATCCCTGGAATAAAGAAATATTGTTCTCCTTCGTTGACATGATCCATGCTGAGTACCAGCCAATCCAGGTTCAATTCACTGGTGAACACAAGCCGGTACTCTGGTTTATTGGGAAAGGCTATAGGTGAGCTGATATCCAAGAAAGTAGCGCTGGTGGAGAATAAAAATCTATCACTGAGCATTCGCAAACCTACCATTGCTTCTACACCGCGGATCTCCGCAACAGGTTCGTTGAACGGTATAGCCGGGGTGCCTTCGAATACCCGGTAAGCGATCTTATCCGTGTAGCCGTTCATAAATACATCGAGTCCAAGCGACACTTCATCAATAGGTAGCTCAGTCTGTGGATTGGAAATACGCAATTGCAGATTGAGTTCGGTGGTATTCAGATATTCGCTGGATAACAGCGAGTCCAGCAGACTATCGGTCTCTGTATTTGAAAAACGAAACAAATCCGCTAGCGTAGGCAAGCGCTGATTGTTGCCCTGGTTGACAAATATTGAATACCAGGTTTTTTCACCCCGTCCTTCCAAATGAATACCCAACCGTTTGCTGGAGACATGCTTCAATTCCCGTGATTGCGGTACATCATAGATAATGGGCTGACCCTCTGTCACCAGTAAGGGGAATTCATAATGTTCATTTTGAAATGTCTCGATCTGGTCCATCCGGTAGGATAATTCCCAATTTATAAAATCAATATTAGGATGATCTGCATCTGCGCTCCAGCGGGTAACGAATGCCAGGGCATCCGTATTCCGCTCCATGTCCGCAATATGATGAACAGTAGGATCCCCGTTAATATTGAAGTAGGATTTATCGCCATCAAAGGTCTGGTACTCTGCTTCATACTGGACCGTGCCTTCAAAATCCCACCAGTTGATCAATTTGGATATATGAATATTGCGGGAATGATCGCTCAGGTATTCATTAAGACTGGAGAAAAAATCTTGATTCAGGCTCCAGTCCTTCAATCCGGCCAGGAATTTCCAGCCGCTTGTGCCCAGGATATCACCGCGGTAATTAACGCTCAGTATGGATAAGCTATCACCACTATCAACACTACCTGATGGAAATTCCAGATTCTTGTTGAGCTGGAACCAACGCATATCCAACCGCCCAGAACGCAAGTCCAGTCCGCCAAATGCGTTGGCAAACAGTGATGTGGTTGTCGTTCGACCACCAAAAGCCCTGGCCTTGGCCGTGTAGCGTCCGCCGATTCCCGCCGGACCCAACACCGCCGTTGCCCCTAAGGAAAGGTCCATGTCATCATCATAAGTTTGCCCGGCACCGCTGTTCAAGTACAGTGAATTCTTCTGCGCAGTTTTACTCTCCATATTCAATACACCACCAATAGCACCACTGCCAAACAACGATGAATTTCCACCCTTGATCACCTGAATTTGCTCTAGCGCGTTGAGATCAATAGTGGAAAGATCCGCTACACCAGTATTGGCATCGTTTAAGCGTACACCATCCAAAAAAACAGCTACATCTGTGGCATTACTGCCGCGGATACTAATCGTCTGTTTACCGCTGGAAGAATAATCCATTTTCACGCTGCTGACACGTCGCAAGGCACTGCCCAGATCGCGCGCGCCCTGTATTTCAATCTCAGCGATATCCAGCATATCTACGGATGACGCAACATCCATCTCTGTTTTGGATTTCACCCCAACGACCTCGATTTCCTGACCCTCGATCACTGCCGGAGCCAGTTGAATGATACCAGTATAACTGGAGTCAATCATTACTTCCACTGTGTTATAGGCAATATGAGAAAGGCGTAATGCCGGCTCTATATCCACAGGTATTGCCAGCACAAATGATCCTTCCGTATCCGTTACAGTGCCTGTTTCCGTACCGATAAGTAAAATATTAACACCGATAATCGGCGCGCCTGTTTCTGCATCCTGCACCACGCCGTGAATTGGATCCTGAGCCAATATGACCTGTACAAAACACAGAAAACTGAGGACTATTTTTTTCTGGAAAAACATTCGCTGAAGTTATCGTTACGAATTATGCCAGCCGAATAATTTATTTTAACGTATTGGTTAGACGAATATTACCAGGTGATCTGAATATCGATCAAAGGCCACCCCCCAGGGAATGTAGGTAGTTTCGGTGGCAGGATTTGCCAGTGGGAACCAAAAGGATATTCACCATAAGTAAGTTTATAGCCTACCGTGAACCGCAACCGACTGCTCTTGGTCCAGATCAGCAATACTTTGGTCTCAAAAAAAAGCGCGGAGGCGCTGCCTGGATACAGAAATACATCCCCATCCACAAAACCAGACCAGCGACCTTTTACTGGGACCACATAATCGGCTCCCAGGCGCAGACCCCAACCGTTGTAATAAACAGCCAAACGGGGATACACCAGAGGAACATCAATAGTAGATGTGGGATCCAGATCACCACCTCCTAAGCCGAGCAACAGGCCGGCTTTCCCGGTCAACTGGCCAGTACCTACGGAACGTGTAGCCAGTATTTCATTGGTGAGACCGATCAGGGTGGGAAACTCAAACTGGGGGGCAACGATCTTGAATTTTCCGGCACCAGTGATGGATTGCAGTAACGGTGTGGGATAATAGAAGCCATGTCGGGTAGCAATGGTCCAACTGTTTTTTTCTACCCAGGTTTTCTTATAAACTAGATTCGGTAATTTTAAGGCAAATAATGGATGTAATGCGATATCCTGATTATCGGTAAGACCATAACGAAGCGGTTGAAATAATCCAACTTCCCATTGCCCTTTTGGCAGGGAATGAGCAGTTCCAGATGACCAAATACTGGTATCGGCATGGATCCAGCCGCACAGCGCAATAATTATAACAAACAACTTTCTCATGGTACCACCCACTTAGCTGCTACAGCTACATGGTCTGATTCCAGCACGGCATCCTGATGCGTTACCGTAGAGCGGGGGACCCAATCCGTATTGGTAAAAAGATAATCTAGTTTCCTGTTCCACTGGTAGCGTTCATCGCTGGCATCATGAGTGGATGCATGGGTGAAATAACGATTCTCATCCTGTAGATAATTTACTGTATCTACGGCCGGTATATAGCTATCAAACAAAGGTCTGATCCAGGCGGTCTCATTGCTGAAATCGCAACCTTCATCATCTTCTGCTGATTCACCTGGACAACGGTCGTTATCACAATAATTATTTTTTGCGGCACCGGGAGGTAATTCATTGAGATCACCGCCGGCAACAAAATGTTCCCCCTGGGCATCGAGCTCATCTAATACCGCCTTGAATTCCAGGTACTGTTTTTGTTTGGTATCATCGTTGGAAAATGCAGAGGCATGGATATCGACTGCCCAAAAAGGACTGCCTGGATAGTTAACCTTGGCTCGTAACACATTACGACGGACATAAAATGCTCTAGTAAGCGCATCCTGATCACCACGCAGAGACAGTTGAATCCGCTCAGCTTCACTCAACGGCCAGTGCGACAGGATGGCGTTGCCAGTATTGACACGTCCCAACCCATCGCTTGGTACAAACTGTACCTCCCACATGGAGGCATAGACACCGTAATTCAATTCCGTATTATCCAATAACCACTGTACCTGGTCTACGTAGGCAGACCGTTTGGAATCAGTATCCACTTCCTGCAGCAGCAGGATATCGGCATCCATTGCCGTGATCTTTGCGGCTAGCAATTCCAAGCCATCCTGGATTTTATCCGTATCGAAAAGCACCAGTTCACCGCAGGAATCACCAAACCACTTAGCTCGTCCAATGCCAAACCTGATATTCCAAGTCACTACAGTCAGCGTATCTTTGTTGGGTGGCGTAGAAAACGTCCTGGCCGTGTACTCCGTAGCTGCTTGCTCGGTTGGGAATTCAGTTACCAGCGGATCACAACTCACCAGTAATAGGATAGTAAATGAAAACAGCAGGGATAGTTTGGTTTTACCAGTCATGTTCAATGTTAACAACTACTGGGCCAAGATCTGTTGTAAAACTTTTTGTTCATTGGTCAGGAACCCGGCGCGTACGATGCGTGGTATCAATTCTCGTAGATTTTTATTACGACCAAATACATCATTGAAAATTGGTAATGCTTTTTGCAGCTCACCTGTTTGAGCCAACGTTACTGCGGTCCAAAAAGGCAGTTCCGGGTTTTCCGGGTAGAATTTTGCGGCGGCAGAATATTCCTGCAAGGCCATCTTCATCTCGTTCTGTTCCATGTATTCATCCCCTTTTTGTGCGTGGCGGTAGGCCCGACTGATTCGCAGCAAGCGCCGTAATTCTCCCAGGGGATCCTTATGATCAGCGACATCCAGATCAACAATACGATCCTTCCAGGGATCGCCTGTTGGCTCACCGCTAACCACCAGCATGGCCGCCGATTGGCGGCCGCGCAGGTCTCCCCCTTCTGCTTCTGCAGCATCCAGAGCGGCCAGCATACGTTCCGCCAAGTCACCAGTTGTACTTTCAAATGCCTGGGCCATAGCCGCCGGGACCGTAGGTTTGGCCATAATATTGGCCTGGACAGAATAACTCTTGCCGGTACGGTGACTAGCATAGCTAATACAGCGCGAACCGGTGTGCACCCTTACATTGCCCTGAGCATCTACCATAGCTACCTGACGAGAACTCTCACCAGGGTCTTTGGCTAGCAGGGATCGCAAAGCTTCATCCGCAGGGAGACCCTGTTCCATCAAAGCCAGCCCTTTGGGACCATAAGATGGTTCGACAATGGACTGGGTAGCAACTGCCCCTACACCAGCCTTAGCCCAGGGTACCACGGTTCCCACTGAAAACCAGTGACTTTGTACAGCTACGCCAAGCTGACCTGTTTCTTCATCCAGAGCAACAATGGAATAAGTTGACACGGGACGCAGGGGCATCTCCGCAGATAAACATACCAACGATAGAATCAATGTGAAAAATTTAACGGTCATTCTTCCTCCAGATTATTATGGTAAAATCTGAACTATTTTACTAAAGACTAATGATTATTACTACTTTAGCAATAGTAATTTGCGAACTGTGGAAAATTCACTAGTGTGCAACCGATAAAAATACATTCCTGATGAAAACCGCGATCCATTCCAGCGGACTGTGTAGCTGCCAGGCTGGTGTTTCCCGGCAGCTAGAATCTCTACTTCCTCACCCAGCACATTATATATACTGAGCCGAACATCCACCGCAGCGGTAATAGAATATTGAATCGTTGTCACTGGATTAAAGGGGTTGGGATAGGCAGGATAAAGCCTGTAAGCATTGATTATCTGTGAATCAGCGGCACCCAAATCCTCATTAACCAAAAGATATACAGGTATGGCCACTGCTTCAGCCGCAGTCAACACCAGCACAGCGGCATTATACACTGCATCTGTCGTCAACCCAGTGGTAATAACAATAATATCCAATTCTTCCGCAGCGCCGGATTCCAGCCAGCCTGTGCCGCCAGAAACCATGAGCCACTGCGGTTCTGGCATCAGATCTCCCGCCCAGACGGGCCCTTCAATTACACCATCGTGGCCATTGCCGCTGGCATCAACCAGTGTTGTTCCATTCATGGTAGTCATGGGATAAAAGGCAACCAGGTTCTCCGCAGCACTATAACCATCATGGTCATAGCTCAAACCAAATCCCGGTCCCGCAGTAAATAATGCGCTGACATCACTGGCTGTAAGTGCACCACTAAAAACGCCTACATCATCTATGGCCCCGGCAAGGTATTCCACGTGATCGCGCATATCGGAGCCCAGATAGGAATGAAAGCCGGCATTCAAATTCACCAGGCCGCCAGAACTGCTGGCGCTCTCTGAACCATCCACATAGATCCGACCGCCCCCCAATGTTTCATCCTGCACCACAACAATATGATGCCAAGTGTCATCATTGATCATTTCTGCTGCTGTGACGGACCATTGCCAGCCATTGCTGTAGGTCCAAAAATTGGGATTACCATTCCCGTTAATCCGCAATTGATGTTCACCGTTAAATCCACCATTGCGCTGCTGGATTATGACCTGATCTGTTCCTGTTGTCTGCACCCAGAGAGAAATAGAAAAATCACCGGACCCGCTCAACAAATTCGTCCCTAAATCCACATAATCATCACTGCCATCAAACGATAAATATCCGTCACCATTTAGATCGTATTCCACAGCTAAATCATAAGTCAGGACAGACCCGGTCTCGCCGCTGTTGGATATTACCCGCTCTACAATAAAAACGGTATCCGGAGGCAGGTTCAGGGTGATGGTGGTGGCATCAACCGTTATCTGTGGAACGGCAGAATTATGGATCATGAAAAAGGAATCGTTTATATCAAAAAATATGTTATCAGCGCTTTTCACCAGCAACCGGCAGGCAGGGCTAGTGGGAATTACTGGTACCACGATATCATGGGTGCCATCATTGGCCACAGCTTCAGCCAGTACAATATCAAAATTTTCGCCGCCATTGATGGACAAATATATATCCACCGCAGCACTATTCACCCCCGCTGGTTCATCTGTATTGGCCACATCCCAGCTGACAGTTGCAGTAGTACCCACTTCCCAGGTTATTGCCTCCGCCTGCGATATTACCCGGAACGGCCCCGCATCCCCGGCAACAAGTAACTGGACATTGGCATAACTGAAACCACCGGCATAAAGATTATTATCCCGGGCCAGCAGCCGCATATTTATCTCCCGTTCGGCGAAAGGCAGTTTTTCAATCAGGTAGTCGTTCCCTGGGCTAAGGGGTGTGGCATATTGATTTTCAAGCAAGCCAGCCATGTGAGGGAAATACCTTTTGTAGCCCTCCAGAGTACCATCCACGCTGCAGAACAACGGTCCGGTGAATTCCGGAAAATCCGGTGATTCAAAGGTCGAGTCAGAGGCGTCATTCTGCTCCCAGGATAATGTGGGAATATCAACAAATACATCCACAGCATAGCCTTCCAAGACAAATGGCGTTTCCTTGGGGATCGTGAATCCGCCAGCAGGTACACCAACTTCCGGCGGTGTATTGCCTGTAGGTACGCGTGTCCAGCCGCGCTGGTAATCATAACCATTGCTCCAGAACATCTCTTTCTGGTATTTGATGGCAATATCAATGGTGTGTGACGTATACTGATCACCGCCACTGCCAGGCAGCGTATTCCCCCGCCAGCACATGATGCTGCCCCCAATTGTACTGCTCCAACCATTTTCTATTGAACAGTTATGACTGGAACCCAGATTATGACCGATCTCGTGATTAAATATTGTGTAATAAGGCAGGTTTGCAGATGTGGATCCTGGTACATAGGCCAGGCCGCCACCATAGCCCACATTGAACACAGCACCATATTCCCACATCAAGGAACTGGCCGGGGTATTATAACCTCCGGGACCAATTACTTCCGTTAAATAATCCAGCACTCTTGGTAATTCCACATACATATCATATTCCGTAAATAACCAGGGCGTCTGGGTGTCATCTGTATATATTAGCGAATCACTGTCTTCGATCAGTTCCAAGCGAAAGCTTAACTCTCGCACCCATAACAGGTTGATCTGGTTTACCAGGGCATTCATCCAGGCCAAACCGCCAGCTACTGTGCCATCCGCAAATTCATTATTGGCCTCGGCGGTCAATATACCAGCGAAACGGTATGTGACTAGTGTATCACCAATAATATAGCAGGGCTGGGTCTCACCCACACAGGCCGGGAAATCATTTCGACTCACGCTGACGCCGGGTGGCGGTTCTACCATAATGGCATCCCCGCTGCCACAGCCGAGGCAATGGTTGATTATTGGCTCTGTATTCTCCTGGTAGGAAATGCGATAGGTGCCAGTAATTTCCTTTACGGGATCGATGAAAATGTTGCCTTTGCTACCCAGGATCATGGCCTTGATACCACTGTTGCTGGTAGTTACACTCACCCGTTCACTGGGATTATCAAGACCGATGCCAGTATAGGTCTGAATATCTGGATATTTCTGGGCCAGGCTGGCGGGCATGACCGGGGATAAAAACATGCGAAAATCCTTGAACTTCCCTTCCGGCGTTGGAAAGGCAACTACTGTATTGGACCGGGCAGCAGCAGCCAGTACCGGGCTGGTAAGTAATGCTGCGGACAGTGCATCCTTATGCAATACGGCCCGGTCGGTGACAACGTTGCAGGTCCAAGCATTAATGGTGGCATAACTTTGAGTTGCAAGACATAGGGGCAATACCACAACCAGTCCAAACAACTGTTTCATTAATGATACCTTGTTGGACAAAATCTGTTAATATTATGCATAATAATCGCGTACATTTTGCCACAGTAAATTACTGCGTACACATAGATATTAGACCCGTGAAAATAAAAACAATTCTGATCGTTGTTGCATCCATGCTGGCTAGCTGCAGTTTATCCAACACTGAACCTGTTATCACCAGTCTCACCGCTGATAACACAACCGTATCCCCTGGCGGGACCGTAACATTAACCTGCACCGCGGAAGACGATGACGATGACAGTTTAACCTACACTTGGGAATGCACCAATGGCAGTCTTGCGCCGAATGGAAGCACTGCTACCTGGACAGCGCCCGGAGATCCGGGAACTTATTCTATTTCCTGTGAAGTGGTAGATGGGAATGACGGAAGCACCATGGAAATCATCAATATTACTGTAATATGAAGCAGACCTTAATTGTTACCAGTATCGCGCTACTAGCCCTCTTTATTTGGAGTTGCGGCGACAATTACAATTCAGGAAATGAGATCCTTTCGCTCACGGCCAATGATTCGCTGGTGGAAGCAGGCGGTTCGATACAGCTGGAGTGCACAGCTACTGATGAGGATGGTGACAAACTGGGATACATCTGGAAATGCACCAGCGGTACATTGACACCTGACGGCAATAAAGCCACCTGGGTCGCTCCTCTTGAACTCGGTATCTACTTTATTTCCTGCACCGTGGCTGATGGGTACGGCGCTTCGGACGCTGCGACTATCGCTATTGAAGTAATCTCACTTCCCGGTGTCGGAGTTTCCGGTAAAGTACTAAATGCGGTAGACCGCAGTCCGGTAGCCAACGTATTGGTGACCATATCTGGACAAACAGGAACCACTAATGCTAACGGCAATTATACAATTCCAAATGTGGGTACCGGCAATCATGACGCAGCTGGAACCAGCGATGGGTTTTGTCCTTTCAGCGCACCATTTACCATACCCGATGAATACGATGGAGAATCGTTTACCTATAACTTCTCTATGAGCCCTATGTTGGAAGCAGGGCAAACACGCATGGTCCTCAACTGGGGCCCAACGCCCCCTGACTTGGACTCCCACTTGCTAACACCGGATATCGAAGGCAGTACCCACCATATATATTATGGCAATGTCGGCAGCTATACGGCGGTGCCCTACGCCAAGCTGGATACGGACGATATCAATGGCTACGGTCCGGAAACGATCACCATTAACCAGGCGTTTGCGGGAACCTACACCTATTATATAAAGAACTTTAATGGCGGTAGTGATGGCCTGAAAAATTCAGGTGCGGTGGCTCAGGTCTATAGCGGCGAGTCCTGTGACGCCACTATTATTGAAGTACCAACAGATAGTGATGGATTATACTGGTATGTATGTGATATTGATGGCAGTACGGGGGATATTACGGTAGTGAATCAGATCCAGAACTCGGCGCCGTAAAAATTTATATAAAAATAGATAAATAATTCATTTATACACCAGTCGCAGACGCATTTGTAATAGTGCCATCATTATTACCCTGTTTATCAGTGGCAGTTTCATCAGTGAAATCCCAATAGCTAACTAAATTAGTACCACTGAGAAAATCCGTGATATCAAAATCCTTATTCTGTATATAAAGTGTCCTTACGTGGGCAAGGGTGAGTTCGACATTCCAAATTGCAACGCCATCAATAATCCCATTATAATCTAGGGTTGAGCTTGATCCATCAAAATCTCCACCAATCCTTAAAACGATAGTATTATCAACATCTCCAGCATGATTTGCAGTCGTTTCATAGGAACCATTTACGTATAGTTTACACACGCCTCCTGCGCTACGCGTATAAACAACATGATACCAGTTATTTATAGCATAAGTAGTTGTTGCGGTAAAACTGCTCCCTCCTGTCTTGGCTGTGATGGTACCATCATCTGCCAGTTCCAATTCATAATTTGCAGTACCACCAGAATTTCGTTTTCCTAGCACCTGTTGTGCTTTTAATTCTGCGGGCCTAAACCAAACTGCATAAGAAAAGGCACCTGTGGAGAATTTCAAAGTTGCATGATCTGGAACGTCAATATAATCTCCACTACCATCAAAATACAGTGCTTTATTGGCCGGATCAGCCAAGGTCCATTTTAATTTCCTTGATCCTTCTCCTGTAAACCCTGTACTCGTAATATCATTTGTTCTATTAGCGCCGTTAAATTTATCTGCACTAGTTCTACCTACATTTGAAATGTTCCCACCTACCAAAGTATAAGTGTTTTCACCAGAAGCAATATCTGCAAAACGATTAATTGCCGCAACCTCTATTCCTGAATAGGCCAGCCAATACGACTGTTTTCCAGCAATCATCTGTCCTTGATTTCTGAGTAGATCATTCACGCGATTACTCATAAAACCAACCGCTAGGCTAATAACCACTAATGTGGCTAAGGCAAACACACCTATAAATACGCCTTCTTGCAGTTTATTTTTATAACCCATTACAGATCCAAATGGTTTTTATCGATTGCCGCGTAGGTTGTATAACTGTAAAAACTTTCCCCTCTCAATAAATAAAAAGTAAACTCTACTCCATGGATATCTGTTGATACCGTTATTGCATCGCCAGCACCTTCTGTCGTAATACTTTCACTAACAATAATCTGGTTAGCACTTGCGGATGCGATTGTGAATGTTCCATTATTAGATGTGCTCCCCAATATTGTTATTATATTGCCAGCAACGAAATCCTCAAAAGAATTGCCACTCGGAACAGTTACAGATTTTGTCCCTCCGCCCACAAACGAAACATTCGTTCCAGTATAAGATGCTACCGGAACGGACAAATTATTATTATTCTTATCCTTATATGTAAACTTGCTCGTATAGGTTACTGCATCAATTGTGGTATCGCCTACTACATTCTGCAACAATATGCCTGCAGGGGGGCCATCTCTACTATACTTGATAGTTCTTGATGCATCATCAATAACATATTGGTATTCTAACCCGCCAAGATAGCTGGTAAATGTCAACTTATCCGCAGCCCGGTCTCCAGCGACAGAGGAAAATGAAGTTATACCATTAATATGTTTCATAAACTTTCGCTGTGCATGATCTGCTTCCATATTGGACAATATAGCTATATTAGTTAGAGCAATATTCATCAGTGTCCCGCCTAATATGGATGAAATTCCTGGTACAAGAATTGATACTAATACCATAGCTGCAATCATTTCGATTAACGTAAATCCCTTGCTGTTCTTTATAGTTATTCTTTTATAATCCATAAGGAGAAAAAGTTAGTGTATAGTCCTGTTCTGCTTTCGCAGTTTTAATGGCATTTAATTGAGTGGAGTCTGTGGACCCAGGAATTCCTATCTTTACCGTGATTTGTTTATAATCCGTAGGTGTACCTGAATCATCAAAGGTATATGGAGAGCTACCTGTGTTTAACGAAACGTATTTTACATAGATACGACCCCCCAATCCGCTAAAGTTATTGCTTGCCGCATCAAGTCCAGAATAATCACTATCAACAAAACTAAGTGTATGAAAATCGTCAATATCATTATTCCCAGACCATGTCGTTTCCCCTTCACGGCCTAAGGTTGCAGACCAACTAGCGGAGGCATTAGTCCAGGCTGCTCCTGTTATGTCTCCATGAACCATACTAGAACTATGATCATATATAACATCTCCTGAGCTATGGTTCATACGTAGATAAAGTTTAAGATTGCTATCGCTAAACGGGTTGGATATGCCAATTCGATAATTAGTAAAAATTTCATCAGTGGTACGAATATCATTCCATAATCTTACTTCATCAATCATTCCGGTA
>Ga0208571_1000165_pt1 | contig 25793 bp, 24 predicted proteins | sample DeeseametaMP0103_FD_184223 | JGI IMG/M metagenome (GOLD analysis project Ga0208571, IMG submission 184223) | Marine microbial communities from the Deep Atlantic Ocean - MP0103 (SPAdes) | ecosystem: Environmental > Aquatic > Marine > Oceanic | place: Atlantic Ocean | collected 2010-12-22
TTAATGTTTAGCTGTATAGTTTAGCCCAACATGTTTTGTAATTTCATTGCCACACCCATATCGCCCGAAACCTTCATTTTGCCACCCATAAAAGCGGCCATTGGATTAAGGCTTCCTGATAGCATGGATTCAAAATCGTCTAGGCTGATATCTACAGTACAAGCAGCTTCTGAGTCTTCCGAGGATACGGTGTTTGCATCCCCTGTTCCATCGATAACAATTTGTGAACCTCCAAAGTTTAATTTAAGCGTGGATCCAAGTGGTCCGGCATTGTTTGCCATTTCTATTACTGTTGCCAGTGTGTTTTCTATGCTCATGTTTTCTTTGCCTTCTTAGATGTAAGCAATATTACACTCCACCAGTCCTAAATGTCTATAAACAAAAAACCCCGCTACTTGGCGGGGCTTGATGTTTACCTAACTAAAGAATCTATTTCAACAGCACCATCTTCTTAGTCTGCATGTATTCACCGGCCTGTATCTTACACAGATAAACACCTGTAGCGGCAGGTTTTCCAAAATCATTCGTTGCGTCCCAGATAATGGACTTGAAGCCAGCATCCTGATATTCATCAACAAGCTGTTTAACCTGTCTGCCAAGCATATCATAGATAATAATGTTAACACGTTCATTATCAGGTAAATCATACCGAATGCTTGTCCTTGGATTGAATGGATTGGGGTAATTTTGGTGGAGCGTATATTGTTCCGGTATAGTTACATCATCATCTAGGCCTAATTCATTTGTATTGGTTACCCCTGGAGTTGGATTCATCTGCTGCCATGAATCAGAACCATCTGGATAACGCCCGTAAGAAACATCCTCATCCTGGACACCAAAATCTAGACTGAATACTGCAGTACCACTGCTGTCTGCCGCGTAGATAGTCTCTCCATCTGAACTCAGTTTGGAATCTATTTCTGGAAAACCATTTGCATCGCCTGTAAACCACAATACCAGAAATTTACCGGGTTGAATAACCGTATCGGGGGCTGTAGTGGCTACAGTACCATCAGTATCGGAAAAGCCCCAGCCATAGATATTAACCGGTTCAGAACCATGATTATATAATTCTACAAAATCCTCACCACTGCCGAATAACTCCGTTCCACAGCAGGTCTCGCTTGAGGCCAGAAATTCATTGACCATTATTGTATAATCAATTGTAGTAGCGCAGTCTTCAGGGCAGTTGGTCTCTGTTTCAGGGCCACCACAATTACCGTCTCCACAACATGGTGCGCCAGGAGGTACTTCACCACAATCTGGAGGATCTCCTCCTCCGCCGCCACCTCCGCCACCGCCAAACCCAGTACCAAGGGTACCAGCGAAAGCACCGATTATATATGGTGACGTAAAATTCGTATGATAATGATAGATACTATCCGGAAAATCGGGTGTTGGGCCAAATTCACCATGGTAATCATCAAGATTTTGCGCGTTATTGCCATCGGGATTTTTTGGACCATAAACGGGGAATCCATCTCCGGCAAATCCTAGAAAATTGTCTTCGGTAACTGTGATTAACGATTCCGGCGGAAAATGGTAATGATAATTCCCCTGCGGCGCAGGATGACCATTTCCGGGATCGAATGATTGAATAACCTGGTTTGTAAGCGTTTGAGTTGGTGATTCATATTCATTGAAAAAAGGTACACCGTTTATGGAAACACCAATGGGACCCAGGAATGTATCCGACGGCCCATCTGGATCTATTGCAGGATATAATGGGATATGAAATTCATAATTTTGCTGCGCAATCCGGTTGGGGTTTAGGTTCATACCTGCTGGTGTCTGCATCCAGAGATCATTGATACCGTCTCCATCACTATCGAGCCAGTAATAAAATCCATTTTGGGTCTGACCATACGTTTGTACAAAGTAAGGGCTTAAGTGACTGGGCACTCCGTCGCCTTCGATGACTATTTCATCCCCATCAACGTATATTGTCACGGTCGAGTCAAAATAATCGAACAGGATAGTCATATCCGGTGGATCCTGCGCCTGCATCAACGTGGGTAGTGATAATGCGAAAAAAAGAAAGGCTTGTCCTGTTTTCATTCTTTCGATCATTATGATTCATACTCCTTTTTAAGTACATGGATATCTTCTATCAGGCGATTGATCTCATGGGGCTTGGTACCATTATAAATCCCGCGCAGTCTTCTATCTTTATCCACCAGAACTACATTTTCAGTGTGGATAAAGCCATATTCACTCAAGTCCGGCTCATAGGAAATGGCGAAATACCCTTTCCTGGAAATACCATAAAGATCTTCCTTTGACCCGGTAAGCAAATGCCATTTCGTAGATTTGATATCATGCATTTCAGCAAAGGCTTTCAAAACTTGTACTGAATCGTGCTCCGGATACACAGTATGGGATAAGATTAATACATCATCATCATCAATAAATGCGTCCTGTATTCGTTTGGTGTGTTTGGTAAGGGTAGGGCAAATACCCGGACAAGTCGTGAAGAAAAATTCCGCCACATAGATTTTGCCCGCAACCGTTCTTTCATCGATTATATTGCCATTCTGATTAGTGAATTCAAAATCATGAACAATATGTGGTGCAGTACTATTTTGTATTGATTCATCCACCCAGTCAGGATCCAAATCCGCAGGGGTATAAATGGGGAGCCGAAAGTCACTATTATTGCCCTCGCTGACGCTGATAAAAGTGATCAATCCGATCAATCCAAATATGCTCAGTAATGCTGTTCTCAATTTTCTATCCTTCTGGAGGTTGACATAATGCTGCACCCATGTATCCATATCGTTTTCCATTGACATATGTATACTTGAAACGTAAATCACCGTTTTCCTTCCAACCGATCTGCTCACCCTGCTGTTTTCCTGCTTGGAATTTCATTACTCTGGAAAGGGTGCCGTCCCGATACCATTCCTTTTGTTCTCCTTCTTGCAGACCGTCTTTGAAATTCTTACTGTAGCGTATTTGTCCAGTGGGGTACCACTCACTGTATTGACCATTACGCTTCCCGAATTTATAGGACTGTTTTGCCTGCGGTGTCCCATCCTGGTATTGTGAATTAACAATACCTGAGAACGGTACATTTTCAAAATAGATAATCCCCCGATCCCTACGTAGCAGGCGATCATTACGATTTACTGTTAATTCCGGTTCGATACATCCAAAAAAGAGAATTGCAACGAAACAGTGCAGAATAATTGGTTTTAATCCTACCATAGAGTGCTGGTTAATAATTAGTAATGAATTTTAAAGGTAAAATCCCCATCTAAATGTCTTGAATTAGACTAATAAACAATGTGTAATGTAAAAAAATAATTACCATAAAGAAAAAGCCCCCAAAATTTTGGGGGCTTTCTTCATTGTAATAGCTGACCTCCTGAAAAGCCAGCATCAGTAATTATTATAATACTGATCCTTTGGAGGTCAGCATGCTACTTGAATTAAACAACTGATCACCTCCTTTCTTTTGATTATGTACAACATGGTTACACTAAAATTTATTAATATACTGGCCAGCGGACAAACACTGAAAAATAAAATATTGTATTGCAATTAGACCTGAGGTTCAAATTACGAGTTTTCCAGCATATGGATACCTTTACGAAAATAATAAATCACGAGGCCCAAGGAGATCACAACAGAAATTAAAACCCATGCTGCCAGAAAATACAGATCAGAAAGATTTAGTACATGATCATTCAACCAGCGTCTGACGATACGATAGACAGGGTTGGCGCCAATAAAAATAATTAGTACCTGTAAAGCTGTTGCAATAAGTAAAAATATTATCGCTCCCATACTGCCCATGATCACTGTTTTGTTTTCGGTTTTAAAATCGGCGTAGGCAGCACCAAAGCCTAGGGCCAAGGCAACCACTGTCCAAGTAATAAATAGATTTGTGAATATAGAAATCCACCACATTGGTCCTTCAATATGCAGAATTCTATCACTTATAATGATAAGAGTTAGGGAAAGAATTGTAAATGGAACAACATAGAACAAATATTTATACATTAGAAATCGTCTGATAGATAAGGGCGAAGACCTGATATGGTAAAATGCACCGCCTTCTGCTCCAATAGACGGAAAAACAAATCTTGCTGATAATGATGTAATGATGAAACCCGCCAAACCAATATTCAGGAAGGATATTAAGTTGGTAATAAAATCCTCGGAAAATGCGGCCCGTTCAATAGGTAAGAGTTTAAAATTATACAAATAGATCACTACCAGCGCAGCGATCATAAATAACTGGGACCATTCGGCCGAATCCCGGGCAAAGATCTTGGCTTCTTTACTAAATATCCATTGCCAAGTACTTGGTTTGAATTTTCTTCTATTCCCAAATTTGTGGTGACCGCCAAATGATTCCTGGGATTTTGAGTAACCTGGAAAAAACCACAGTTTCATGGCCCCTTCTCCCAAGAAATAGAGCGCAAAGGGAGTGAGCAGTATTAGGCCCAGTAACAACCAGTCTATTTCCAGGTCTAATAAATAAAGGGAAAGGAAATTTGCAGCCCAGCCAGCAGGTATATATGGTGCGGCTGGTTTCGATATGGTGGAAAGATATTCTATAAAATTTCCATATTCTTCAGGGTTAACCATATTTTCCGGTTGTAACAGGCGTATTAAAAAAATAATCAATACGCCAAAGCATAGGGAGAGATAAAGAATTATATCTTTTGTGTGACGGGCGGGAAAAAGATTAATAAGAATAACGGTCAGCAGTAGACCAAAGCAGGTTGCGCTGCAAGCCATTGATACTAACGTGAGCACCATCAGCAGCCAATAAAGCGGCGGTGTGTGAAACACTATTCCATAGGATGCAAATATAGGTATTGAAAAAACAATCATCATCCATGATGTATATATGGTATTGGATATATAGCGCATAAAATAAAGTTCAGGTGTTGTGATCGGCGCCGAAAATACGATTTCGTTATCCTGGGAAAGATATACAGAGGATACAGCGGAGACCATACAGGAAAAGATCAACATGGCAAAGATCAGTATCCAAGCCATCTGGAATATCTTGAGACTCAAAATAACGCCAAGCTCATCCTGCTCATGGAAATAGGTAATTACCCTAAGTGCTACATTGAAAATAACTGTGCATAATACCAGACAGAATATTCCTACACCCATTGTTTTTATTGGTAATGATCCTGGTGGAAAAAAGCGATTTTTTGCAGATAGCAGCATTGGCATTAGCAAGGTCCTGCGGATTCCGTATTGCAAAGCAGACATGTACCTAGTCCATGTTCTTTAACGCTGAGATCACTTCTGTGAGTTCTTCCGTTTCTGTCAATTCCAGGAATACCTCTTCCAGATCACTCGTTTCAAGACTGGCTTCTTGTCTCAAGGATTCCATATCTCCAAGAGCCTTTATCCTGCCACGAAGAATGATTGCGATCTGTCCACAAAGTTCTTCGGCAATTTCCAAAGAATGGGTTGATAAAAATATAGAACCGCCAGTTCGGGCATGATTTTTGAACAATTCCTTAACAATTCTTGCACTTTTTGGATCCAGGCCCACCATTGGCTCATCAACAATGATCGTAGGAGTTTCCAGCATGAAAACAGAGGTCATGATTAACTTCTGACGCATACCGTGTGAATAGCTCTCAATCAGGTGATCCTGCCAATCAGCAAGATCAAATAAATCTAAAAAGCGGGGAACGTTCTTTTCATACTTTTCAGGCGACAAACTGTACAGGCTGGCGATAAATCTGAGAAATTCGTTTCCGGTCAATTTTTCGTACAGGAAAGGCCGGTCAGGGATATGGCCTGTATGTAATTTACAATTAACCGGGTCTTCAGCTATATTGTAACCATTGATAATTATGCTGCCGGCGTTCGGCTTTAATAGGCCAGCCAGCAATTTGATGGTCGTAGTTTTGCCTGCACCATTGGGTCCCAGGAAACCAAAGATCTGCCCCGGCTCTACCTTTAAACTAATGTTATCAACCGCTGTAAAGGTGCCGTATTTTTTCACCAAATTTTCGATTATAATTCTGGCCTCTGGTAATTTCTCGCCGTTCAACTATTTTCTCCCAATACTTCAATTTTTAATCTCCCCAGTAAAGCACCAATTTTGATCTGTTCATTCGTTTCACCTTGAACAAACTTGATGTGGGTTAAATCCGCTGGTAACTGATTCTTCGTTGTATCAAGACTGATCCATACCCCGCCCAGGCAAACTTCGTTCCAGGCATGGTAATAAAACTTGCCTTCATGGTACGTAACACCGGCAACAACTCGAGTGGGAATAGATAAGCTTCTGGACAATGCGGCAAAAAGAGCAGCATGTTCATTACAGTCTCCCACTTTTGATCGTAATGTGGATACTGCATCGGGAATACTTAAAACGGGCTTTTTTTCCAGGTTTGCATAGACCCATTTTGCCAAGGCCATCACTTTTTCAAGGTCATTGGTAACACTTTTTACAATCGATTCTGCCTGCTTCATAATAAATGGACTATCTGATTGAATATATGGAGTAGATCGCAATTCGTTATCATTCCCAGGGCAAGCCGCGAGACTTGCCGACGGTACATTTTCTTTATTGATGACCAAGATATTATCCTGATATGTCTGCCGATCCTGATCCAAATCAAAGGTTGTATCTTCTGGGATTTTCAATCTATAACGAATACTGGATAATTCAGAAATATCAGGTAACCTACCAATTGCCGGTACAGAAACACTGCTTAATACTTCAGTACCCTTGTATACAATATCTGTAGCACGAAACTCCGGCTCGGATATAAATACAAAACCAGCCGGTGATGTCTCCTTTATTACCTTACCTTTCTCATCAAGATAAAAATTGATCCGTATGCCCGAAATTATCTCTACGAAATGATGCAGCTTATAAATGCGTCCTTGTTCATAAATCAATTCTTTTTTAAACCCCTTGTACTCAATAATGGATTCTTTCCCAGACATGGTCACAGGATCAAAATAAGGTATCTTGAACTTCTCACCTTCTTTCAGATCATTCTGCAAGAGGTAACTGCGCATATTGGTTGATATGAATGGCGGTTCATTGAGCTGGATCATGTCCGACACTTCATCCTTCCCAGTATTCATAGTAAAATGCACTTCATTATCATGGACAACTCCGTTGGCATTTAATTCATAGAATGGTGAGGATAGACTGAAGCGAAAATTCTCTAGCAATGAGCCCTTGGTAAGTTCGGCCTGAAGATGCATGCTCACGGGATAGGTTGTTTCCAGAATATTTAAATGCAAAACGGCATCCTGATATAGGACTGCTCCACCATCATCTTTTCCAACCATACGATTTTTCACATACCCGATCCGCTCTTGCTTAAAATATATTCCCAGAAATGATTCTTCCCGCCCACGCTGGATAGCTTGTGTTTCCCGGATATCAAGTGTCTTAACGAAGTAATCCCTGTTCAGTAATTGACCAAATAAGATGGCCCAGGTGGCCAAGATCATGACCCTGATAAATTTCCCTATGTTTTTGTTCATCTTATTTTAGTTGTTAATAGTGACCGCACTGCAATCACAACTAACACAAGATATAATTAAGAATGTTTAGGAACCTATACTAGAGATTAATACCAAATTTTTCCAAAACATTAATGGCAATGAAATAGGTGATTACCATGAGTATGACCGCCGTACCCAATGCATTATAGAAAGGTAATTGCAGTCTAATCAATAATGGAAAAGTGATGAATAAGACCAATGATGGAAGTACCAGCCAAAATATACTTCTTGATAATTGGACGACTTGAGCTGAATCATGGGTATCGATATATAACCAAATCATTGCCATCACGGAAACAAGTGGTATGGAAGCCAGTATTGCCCCGAAAAATGTGCTGCGCTTGGCTACTTCTGAAATCAAGGCAATCAGGATCGCAGAAATAACTACTTTTATAATATTATATATCAAATTTTTTATTAGTACAGTTAATTCTTAGTACTTTATTGTGTCCATTCATAGGTATGATTTGCAACAAATCGTACATTTTTTTCAGTTCTCAGTTTGTTCCTGTAAGGTTGAAAATTCGATGCTTTACCCCATTCCATCTGGTTAATTAATTCTCTTTTAGTTACCGTACCTCTTCGGCGAATAATATTGCGCATTCTTTGGTAGGAGCGATTGATCTTCCGCAGCGGATTTTGCGATTCCAGTGCTGTGGTGATAGCATTATCCAATCGATTAAGCGTAGTCTTTTCCCCCCAATCAAAATTTAATATGTCCAGGCAATTAACAAAGTGCTGCAACAATTCTTTTTCCTGCCCATCAATTACGGCTGAAAATATTTCAATTGCTATAGCATTATTTTCAACGACCAGCGTACAATGATCCTTGCTATGAAGACTAAGCGGGATGGCAAGATGACCATCCCATTTTTTGATGACTTGCCAATATTTTTCGCTACAGAGACTAATAAGCTTGGGCTCCATGTTAGTATTGTTTTTGAAATGGTCCAGGTGATTCAGAATAATTGCTGGATGAAAAGACAAAATTAAATCCACATCCCAGTCTCTCCAAAACAAACGTGGTTTTTCCCCGTCCTTATCTACAGGTAGAAAATTTGCTGGATTGTAGGTTGTGGCCCATCGTTCCGTCATATATACTGAATCGCGCATCTCTTCGATCAATTTCAGCACACGTTTATCTTTCGATGATAAAGCAGTTTGGTTGTCTTTTTGCAGTTTGTTTAGTTTGTTGTAAATATATTTACTGATATAGGGCATGGCAGAAATTTCCTTGCCGGGTTCCTCAAATCTATTTTCCACATCCTGGACATACTCTACATTATCAAACTGATCCAATCGTCTAGTGAATCGGGATTTTGCCGGGACCAGAATTGTGAAGTAAAGATCTTTCCTTATTTTATTCATGGCAGTAATAAACTGATTCAGTTCCCTGCTATTATCTTCTATGAAGACCCAATCTAGAAATACACTAAACAAACCTGATTAATTCCTGTAGCAATACGTTTTAATAATCTTACACTCTATTAACGCAAATAGCAATTTCCCAATTCTCATTATTTACCTTGTGTCCAAAGGGTGAGATTAGGCAGTGGTTTTTTCCCATCAGACAACAAAAGGGCTGCAGTAAAAATACCAGCAAACATAACAATCTGTCCAATGATACCTGTGTAGTATAAATCAAAAGGTACATGCAGCCAAGCAGGAAGGAGACCCTGTTTAGCTAACACGGTCCATAAGGAAAACAGCACTGTCAATACAACGGCAAACCAAACAGCTTTTGCGCCACCGCGACGGGTACAAAAACCCAAAAGATACAATCCCAGCATACCACCCATCACAACCGAGCCAACAGTATTATATGTGTCCTGCAGCGTTTTTGTTTGCGCCTGGGTTAAAATATAGGCACCAATAATCATCGCGATTGTTACAGCTGTCGCCAAGCACCAGGCCACATGTAGATAATGTTTATCTTCGCGGTCTTTTACCCAGTGGCGACGGTAAATATCATGGACGCCCACCGTTGCCATGGCATTAATACTGGAGTCGAGGGAAGACATGGCAGCAGCAATGGCAGCGGCAATGATCAGACCTGCTACGCCGGGTGGAAGATTATGCATGATAAAATAGGGCAAAATATCCTCTGCTTTCTGTGTGCCATCCAGCATTTCAGCTGCTGCAGTTGTTGGAAACACCTGAAAGAATACGTATAAAGCTGTACCAAGGAACATGAAGAACGCCCATATGGGTATGTTGATCGATGATATGTACATTGCTTTGCGGGCTTCTTGCACATTTTTTGCAGCTGCATAGCGCTGGATCATATTCTGGTTCGTAACATATTCCTGAAAGAACCATGACAGTCCCAATAATAGCATCATAATCCCGGTTTTATCTGCCAGTGAAATTCCCCATGATACAGGTTGCAGTATTCCATTTTTCAATTCTGAGAAGGTCAATTTATTATTAGCAATGGCTACATCCATTATCTGACTGAGGCCGCCTGGAAGCTGGTGAACAATTACAACTAGGCAGATCACGCCGCCTGAGAGCAGTGCGAATGTCTGGATGACATCCGTCCAGATTACCGCTTCTATACCTCCGATTATGGTGTACAGACCCACTATGAACCCCGCTAATAAAATACTTTGTATCACACTTAGATTTGTAACCTCATTGACCATGAGCGATAGCAAGTAGAGGATCAAGCTGATGCGCACCAATTGTCCAATAAAAAACGTAACTGCACCGTATATCCTGACCGATGGACCAAAGCGATCTTCCAGATACTCATAGGCTGATATAATATTATTGCGCCTGAAAAAGGGCAGGAAAAAATAGGCTGTCGTAATAATTACTACCGGCAGCATTAAATTGGGCAGGAACCGCAGCCAGGCAGTCTTAAAACTATCAGCTGGATAGGCAAGAAATGTTACGGAACTGATCGAAGTACCAACCATGCTGAGACCGATTACCCAGCCTGAATAGGATCTGCTACCGACAAAATAGTTTTCCGTACTGGTATTTCTGCGGGAGAAATAGATACCCATGGAAACAAGCAATAGTAAATAGGTAATGAGTGTAGTTATATCAAGCCAATGGAATTTCATTCAATCATTGACAATAAGGTTGAAAAATGAGATTGTGTATTATATCCCGGTATTAAGTAAATCGTGGATGTGAACCACCCCGCATAGTTTATCTGGGTCCTCCGTTTCATGCACGAAAAGCGAGGTAATGCTGTGTTCTTCCATGATTTCCAATGCTTTGATAGCCAATATATTGGCCGGTATACTTTTGGGGGAATCGGTCATGAGATATTCCGCAGTCATATTAAATAACTCCTGACCACCTTTTTCAAAACCCCTGCGAATATCGCCATCGGTTATAATCCCGATAAGGCTGCCTGTATCATTGACTACACCGGTAAAGCCAAGGCCCTTCTCCGATATGGTTAATAATGCTTCCTGTATTTTTATGTCCTTATCAATTAAGGGAATTTCATCGTCTTTATGGAATATTTGATCAACGGTGAGTAACAGTTTTTTTCCTAACACACCGCCGGGATGCAGAACGGCGAAATCTTCTTCTTTAAAACCGCGTGTTTCCATGACCGCGATGGCCAATGCATCTCCCAGGACCAAAGTAGCCGTAGAACTAGACGTTGGGGCTAATCCCAAAGGATCTGCTTCAGAGCGCACGCCAATATCGAGATGGAAATCACACTGCTTCGCTAATGCAGAATCAGGATTCCCAGTGATGGCAACTGTATCCGCACCAATCCGTCTGATGGGTTGAAGGATGTCCAATAATTCATCACTCTGGCCACTATAAGATATGAGTATACATACATCTTCATTAGCAATCATGCCCAGATCACCGTGTGCTGCATCACCGGCATGGAGAAAAAATGCTGGTGTACCCAGACTGGCGAAGGTCGCAGCCATCTTGTTGCCAACGTGACCAGACTTACCAATACCGACCACGATTATTTTCCCCGAACAGCTAGCTATCAGGCCCGTAGTATGATCAAATGATTCATCTATTGTTTCCAAAAGAGATTCGAGTGCAGATATTTCTGCTGTAATCAGTTTGATGGCAGATTTATTTGGCATAATTAATCGCGTTTAAAATAATGGATGAATCAAAGTAATTACCATATTAGCATAAATTAATCACAATCAACCTTTATACCGCGGGTAACATATTCAACATAGCCACCCTCACAATTTATACCATCCTGGATATTCACTTGAATATCCTTCAGCAGAGAATATATTTCATCATTGGATTTCTCCGGTCTCGCTTCCCATGATTTCAGGTTATAGTTGGTCTGACCCATGAAAAAGAAAATGGATGTTACCATGATGGAACCTGTTAGCATGCCCATTAGATATTGTTTCATGTTTGTCCTCTATTTTAATTGAAATAATATGAGATGTTGTTTTCCGGTCCACTAAAACGGTGACGGATTGTAACAAATGATTTTATAATTATATTGTTATGTATTCGTTTACTCAAATCGTGTAAAGTCAGGTTTCCTTTTTTCCATAAACGCCTGCACTGCTTCTATTGCTTCTGGAGAAGATAATCGGTCCACAAAACTGCGAAATTCTTTTTCATTGGTTTCCATGATCTTATCAGTGAAATGCTTTTTCATCATGCTTTTTGCCAACCGTATTGGTGTTGGTGGAAGTTCAGCAATTCTCTGAGCTGCGTTCATTGCTGTATCCATCAATTCAGATTGCTTGACTACCGCGTTGACAAAGCCCATCTCATAGGCCCTCTTGGCAGTAACCATTCCACCCAGAAGTATGATCTCAGCTGCATTATGATAACCGATCAATTGGGGCAGTGCGAATGAAGAACCTGCTTCAGGATTCAAACCAAGATTCACAAAAGGCATCTGAAATCTAGCCTCTTCTGAGGCATATACCAAATCACAGTGGATTGTCATAGTGGCACCAATTCCTACTGCCAAACCATCCACTGCAGCAATAACAGGTTTGCTATATGGAATAAGAACATCCAGGAATTCCTTTGCCGGAAAAGTCTCTTGATTAGATGAGGCAAATTCCAAAAACTCTTTTAGATCATTTCCAGCAGTAAAATCACCACCTGCACCATATATTATTACAGCCCGGACATTTGGGTCATCACCGCCAGCAATCAATGCATCCCGTACAGCAAAATACATAGCGCCGTTCAGGGCATTCTTTTTATCCGGACGGTTAAATCCTATTTTTAATACAGATTCAGTCTTTTCAATATTAATGTAATCACTCATTTGTCCACCTCCCCAAGGTTATTTATTGTTCATTGGTTCAAAGCTAAATACTATTGTTTTTTGAAGTAAAAATAAATGAATTGTTTATTCATGGATCAGCAGTTTAACCGCTTTATTTAATTCATGGATTTTCAACCCAACGCAATAAAAACTGGTCCAATATCTTTTGTATGAGAATTCCTGCGGTTGATATTACAGTTTTATGATCTGCGTTACTGAATACTTGCTGATCCTCTATTACGGGCATGAATCCGATCTGATAATACCAGTTTTCCTCATCAACTGACGGATATTGAACCTCAATAGTTGTGGATTCGGATGTTGCTTCAACAGCAACCGCAATTGTACCAGAAACTGTACCATCCTTGTTTCCAACGGTATGGAACTCTATTGATAATGGATACAAAGGACATTCGGTAAAGTAATCTAATTTTACTTTTCGGGGTAAAGTTTCAGCCGCTATTGAACGGGTGAGTTTTTCAATTTCATCAAGTAAATTATCATCATCAATGCCGTAAATAATCAGCCCGAGACAATCAATTTTCGAAAATCCTCTATAATTGGCATTAGATGTTTGAAATTGACCGTAGATTACACTGGCCAGCAATAGAATTGGGATAACTGAGTTCACCTAAACTGTTATCAGTTTTTCAGGGTTCTGAGGATTTTTCTTGATTGCCTTGCAGCAAAACCTCATTCAATTATATTGATCCACTAAGAAGGTCTTGATTATCAGTTCAAAATCTGTATGAAGTTCGCAAGCCAAATCGACGCGGCAACCCATAATCCTGTTCCAATACACCAATATACCCGTTTTGACCCGTCCAGCTGATATATTCTACATCTAGTAAATTTTCCACCCAAGCGAATATACTATAGGGACCCATTTTGAAACCAACACGGGCACCAACTAGTGTACGGGCATCATCACGCAACTGATTGAATTTATCAGAACTGGACAATTGGCTTTGTTTTTCATCCATAAAGTCTGCTTGCAGTTGGGATACAAACATGATGTTGTTGCTGACCGGTAAGCGAAAGTCGGCCATAAAATTCCACGTATACTTGGGAAATGAAGAAATCGTATTGCCGGAAAAATCGCTATCCATATCATCGAAAGGCTCCTCGTCATCATACTGCCCATTCCCGTTAACGTCAGTAAATTCTTCGCCTTCGTTCCAGTACCCATTAAAATAATTATCACGGAACACATTAAAAACAGCATCGATAGTACCAAAACCACCCATAATTGTTAAGGCATTGTTCAGCAACCGAACGGAAACTTCTGTTTCTGTACCTTTTATCAATGCACTGGCAGCATTACTGATTGTATAGCCCTCATAAATATCCTGGAAAATGGCTTGCTGCATATTGATATAATCCATTACAAAAATGGCCGTATTTAAATACATCGTATTTCTACGGTTACCGGTTTTGATCCCCAATTCGTAGTTGGTAATGAATTCCGGTTTAAAGGGAATGGCTACAGATTCCCAACTGGATACGTAATCCAGATTAAAGCCCCCGCTTTTGTATCCTTTTGCTATGGTACCGAAAAGATTCGTCTGCGGTGTGGCTGCATATTTAACACTCATATTGGGAGTTACAGCGTTCCAACTAGCAGTACTGTCAAAATAGCCATCAGGTTTATTATCATGATCCAGGTCTGGAGGAAAGTGGATATAACCAAACGTAGGTAAGCCATCCTGCCTGTAGGTAAAGTCTTTGTTATCTTGACTATATCGCACCCCAGCAGTAAGTGTTATTTTTTCATTAAACCGATAATCCGCTGATGTAAAGACACCCACACTCTCGGTGGTGCCGCCGCCATAAGGATGCACTGTTACACCATCATATTGCCGGGCTAGAAACATGGGGATGCCTGCGTAGATATGGAAAAAAATAGGTTTTGGGAAAACCGGTCCATCAAGACTTTCTTCCATATGATAGTAGTATGCACCAGCAAGCCAGGAAAAACGTTTATTTGACATTGATTCAAGACGCAGCTCAGCGCTTTGTTGTTCGCCCAGGTCCGTCCATTTTCCGGTCAACAAATCCAAACCTATTCCGTCCTCATCATTAAAATAGCGTCTTTCACCATCACGAAGGCCAAAATTTCCAACGAGGTTTAGGTTACTGTTAATTTTATATACAGCATTCAGGGAAATACTGCGTACAAGCCTTTTGCTCCAGCCGGATCTATTATGATTGTATGATAGATTTCCATCATCGGTAATATCACCGTTGGTACCTTCAAGATATGGCATATCTTCCGGGTAAACTTTATACAATTCTACAGCGAGCGAATCTAATCGCTGTCTATTAAAATTAGGCACATTACTATCGAAATGCCAGTCGGAGACATGATCACCCATCTGTGTATTGTATTGGCTAAAATAATCATAACTAAGATCAACCGTCAGTTTTGGTGATGGCAAGGCACGAAAAGCATAACGTATACCAATGTTATCCTTATAAATATCATCACTTTTAGCATATTCGCTGGTATTGATTTGATGGGCATTTAAATCAAAAGAATACAGTGACAATCGCTGATATATTTTATCAGTTAATTGAAAATTTGTTGTTGCCTTGATCTGCCGGTGTCCAGCATTTCCGCTTTCAACCCTTACTGAGCCAGATCTGCCAGGCTTTGGTTTTACTGTTATTAGATTAATCGCTCCAGAGATGGTGTTACGGCCAAATAACGTACCTTGAGGTCCTCGTAAAAATTCCACGCTTTCCAAATCAGCTACATCCAGGACAATAAAATCGGGTCTGCCCATGACAATACCATCAAGGTAAACACCTTCCGCTGCTGCCATGCCAGGATTCCTGGCACCACCGGATATTCCGCGTATGTTAAAATTATCAACAGAAGGATCTTCCCGCACAAACACATTAGGAACCATGACAGTCAGGTCCTCTATCGATGTAGCGCCCATATCCTCAATCGTCTCCTTACGCAGGGCCACCATCGATATCGGTACCTCCTTAATCGTCTCTTCCTTCTTCCGTGCCATTACCGTTACATCCTGACCAAACAGGTTCCCCTGCTCCAACACGATCGTCAAATCCGTGAGGTCATCACCAACCTTGCAGGTCTGACGATAGGAAGAATAACCAATGTATGATGCAACTATTACAAATTCACCTTCTGGTTCAAACTGAAAACTGAAGCGGCCTTCACTATCTGAGGCGCTGCCTATGTTGGTACCCTCTACCATTATATTGGCACCAGGTAGTGAACGGCCATCCTGATCGGTTACAATGCCATTGACATCTACCGCCATAAGCAGATTGCTAATACAAAGAAATGCAGTCAGTTGAATTTGGATATACGCGCCCAATTTTCTCATATTGATACTACCTCCTTGATAATTACTGGAAAATAAACTATGATTATTGAATAAAATATTCAATCTATTATATACAAAAATCCGACTGGATAATTATTCACATTACTTAAGTAAAACCATCTTTTTTGTTTGCACATAATTACCTGCTTTGATCGTATACAGATATAGGCCCGGGGATACAGGTAAGCCAGCATCATTACAACCATCCCAGACCACCGTCCTGTAGCCAGTGACCTGTTCATTTTTGATCAGGGTCTTTATCCGTCTGCCAATCATATCGTAAATAGTGATATTCACGGTGGCATTTGCAGGTATATTATAGGCGATTGTCGTGGCAGGATTAAATGGATTAGGATAGTTCTGATATAAAATATAACCATTTGGAATTTCCACATTTGATGCTGTCGACATATCGGTAACTATAAAATCTGATAATTTGTAGTTCAAAAAGAAATTAACGAGCTCCTCATTAATATTGATATCATGATTATTATTGCCTAATTGGGATATTACCCAGTCGGCAATGATCGAACCGAACCACTGATGACCGCCACCATATACACGAAAATGAACAAATTCCGTTGCCGAGCTATCATTATAATAGGTGAATTTTTCCACATAGGAATTATCAGTGGTATTGATATCCGGTATCGTTTCAATTGATTCATAGGTTAGATCATTATGTGCCCGCCAATATGCAGTTGATTCATCGATATATAAGGAACCATCAATAGAATAATCATATGGTACTATGTAATCCAAGGTGCCGTGGGCGTGTAAAATGGGTATTTCTCTAACAACATCGCATTCTTGATTATCATTAAGCATAAAATTCCCGGTCACTGATCCGAATGCAGCAATTTTATGACTTAATTCACAGGCCAGTTCATAGGCCATATAGCCGCCATTGGACATCCCACAGGCATAGACACGATCTAGGTCAATATTAAAGTCTTCTGCGACTGAATCAATCAGCGCGCTAATAAACCCAATGTCATCAAATTCATTATTGTCCCAGAATGTACCCACATTCCAGGAATTATTAATCCCTTCGGGGTAGACCACTGCCATATTGGAAACTAGGGCGTAGGGATTCATGCCCGAGTAGAATTGCTGTTCCAGCGCGTTACTGCCAAAGCCATGCATATTGATTATTAACGGGCAGGGTTCAGTGACACCTTCTGGATAAGAGACATAATATTCTCTAACTAACCCATTGTGATTAAGGGTTAATTGTGCGTTACATACAGTGATAATTAAGAAAAAAATAATATTTTTCATTTTATTTTCTCTAGCTAATGATTTTACGCCTCATCAGCCCTAAATGTCTATAAACAAAAACTCCTCTGGATTGAGAAAGGTGGCTATCATTCAAGACGGAATCAATTACTCTTAAATATTTTACCTTGGTATTCTAGTACGCTCGAATAATCAAATATTAGGATGAAAGATATTTACTGAAACATAATATAAGTAAGATTTTAACTTGTATAGCTGGGCTTTGGCAGTAATGAATAACGAAGCATGAAAAACTTATCAAAATACATATTTTATATATCTATACCATTTATGCAATCGACTACTATTTTTGGTCAAACTTATGATATAATATCCTACAATATCAGGTATGACAATGAATGGGATATTGAAAATAGCTGGGGCAAGCGCAGAGACAAGATTAAACAACTATTAGATTATTACAAGCCATCAATCTTTGGTATACAAGAAGGATTATCAAATCAAGTACACTTTATAGATAGCTGTCTAAGTAATTATAGATATGTAGGTGTCGGACGAGACGATGGTGGAGAAAAAGGAGAATTTTGTGCTATATTTGTTGATACAGTAAAGTTTACAATATCAGAATACTCTACGTTTTGGCTTTCTGAAACACCAGATAATGTTTCTGTTGGGTGGGATGCTGCATTAGAAAGAATATGCACCTACGGTCTTTTTAAAGATAAAGTCACTAAAGAGAATTTTTGGGTTTTTAATACACATTATGATCATATAGGTGTTTTAGCGCGAGAAAAATCATCAGAACTTATTCTAAACAAAATTGATGAAGTGAATAGTGCACTTCTACCTGTCATCTTAATGGGTGATTTGAATTCGGAGCCAAATAGCAGACCAATTAAAATATTAAAAACTAAATTAAATGATGCGCTAGAAATTTCTTCAACAATATTGTATGGTCCAACGGGGACATTTAATGGGTTTAACAAAAACTTAAATATTGATAAAAGAATCGATTATTTTTTCACGTCAGAATTAGAAACGCTATCTTACGCACATATTGATGATAGATTAGATGATAATAAACACATCTCTGACCATTTACCGATATTTATTACAATAAAAATCATTACTGCAAAAAAAGACTGAAGCGATAATACACCCCATTTAGTTTTTATTGTATTTAGTCATATCTCTAATCCCAATCTCGAAATAATAACATTAATTATTAGTTCCTTCGACCTTCATAACTATAGTCTTTTTTATCATTCTTTGAATGGATATTTCTGAATTTAACACAGCGATATCCGCTGTATGAATCCAAATCACATCATGTGATTCATCACTGATAATTACTGCTTCTCCAGCGGGGTCAGCTTCAAGTAAAAATCGAACATCATAATGCAGATGGCCAGGTTCAGAATTATGTTGTGGAATTTCGTGTATATCCAAATCAAATATTTTTTCACTCAAGACTTTAAATTGCTGAATTCCAGATTCTTCTTTTGCTTCCCGTAAAGCCACTTTAAGTAAATCATTTTCCCCGTCAGCATGTCCGCCTAACTGGAGCCATTTCCCCAGTTTTTTATGATGAGTCATTAATATGCTTGATCTATCAGGACTTACGATCCATGCAGAACCGGTAAAGTGACCATTATAACTATTACGAAAAAAGTGACCAGTTTCATTTTCAAGAAATTTCAACGTATTCTGCGGAGCTATCTCTTCTGGATAGGCTTGAGCGTAATGCTTGATCAATTGTTCTAAGGATTTCATATTAACTCAATTAAATTTACAGTCTCGTTTTTCAACAAGTAACCCAGCTGGTCAGGATGAGATTATAGAGAAATACTTTCTCTTACCTGATTCTCAATTATGAAATCCATGCCGCAAGTAAGTTTGCTTGCCAGTTTTGATCCAGGGTCAACAACTCTCCAAAATGGAGTAATGTTTTTTTGTTTTATACCAAGTTTATATTCTTCATATGATGCTTCGGCCACAATTCTTAGAGAAATACCAGTTACCAGCGGGCAAGCGTTATCGGCATTGTAATCCCCTGCCATTTGCTTTCTAAAATATTTTACGGTTCTGAATTCTCCCCTAGGAATTTGATTAACATGATCGTCAACAATTTTTGGAGTCGGTATTAGCATTTTGATACCAGCAGGCATATCAGCGAAGGATTTTGGATTAATTTTTACTTGATGTTTTTTATCGCGGTCTCTTTTTTCAACCCAAGTCTTGTTCATATGCAAATCTACCAACATCCCTACAAACAAAAAACCCCGCTACTGGGCTGGGTTTGATTATTTATCAGCATATTTTTCAGCGCCAAGAAAATGCAGCGATACATATTCTTTATCACCCACTACCCAGCTATCATGTGGTTGCGGTGAAACGTAAAAAATATCCCCTTTTTCCAATATATATATTTTCCCATCTTTGAAAGCAACCGTTGCGCTGCCAGCAATCACCATGCCCAAATGTTCCACCTCACAAAACTCCGTACCTACTAGAGGTGAAACATCAATGGACCATTTCCAGCCAGGTGCGTAGGTAGCCCTGCCGATTGTCATTTTTGCCATCTTAACTATTTCAAACCTGCCCTTATCAAATTTTCTGATTTCATCTGGTTCATCGAACTTTTTCATTATTATATCTACCATTTTATTTCCTTTCTCATTCTTTGTTTTTGTATTCCAAAACGCTACCCATACTTGACCATATAAACCAGCATCATTAAAAAGTCAAAAGAGCTAACTGGCGTTGAAGAAGTAAGACCACCAGCCATCAACCATGGCGTGCAGCATAGCCGGGGCCAAAATACTTCTAGTTCGAATATACGCCAGGCCGTAAAACCAGCCCGCAATTGTCGCTAAAATCACATACGCCCAGGGGATTGACCAGTCCACACCAAATAGATGCACAAATATGAAAGGTGAATCCGAGTTATTCACATGTGCCAGGCCGAATATGATAGAAGAGATCAACAGTACGGGCAGCTCAGATTGATTCTTTTTTAACCGGCCAGCCAATAAGTTATGGATCAATCCCCGAAATAAAATTTCCTCGGGCAGGCCGGTAAAAAGAAATATGCCCAGCAAAATAATCGGAAATTTCCAGAGCGGCTGCCAATCAGTTGTTTGACCTATAAACGAAGTCAGAAATCCAATCGGAACCGCAAAAAAAGCAATAAACAAGCCCAGATATAGACAGGCATACTTCCAATCCTCTACATTGGGGCGTAATCGATAACCGATACTGTCCAATCCCCGGATAACGAGGAAGCTGTAGATAATTCCGTTTAGCGCAATTAACATAAAGAATGAGATACCTTTCTCCGGCGGTATGCTAGCTGCAGGTACTAAGCCCAATTCGATAAAAAACCATACAACGAGGATCGCGATCAGGTTGCGCCAGTTAATGTGTTGAGGGGTTTGACGGTCCCACCACAACAAAAGGGCTGGTAGAAACAAATAGATCAGCGGGATTATTATCTGCCTGATCGTCAGTTGATCCAGCATGGCAAGGTAGCCAATGGTCAGAATGTAAAGCCCGGCTAATGGCACCAGTGCAGATAGTAGATTCTTTCCGAACCGTTGGCGCAAATAATTCACCACCTCTGTATCTGCCATACCCACTAAAGAAAACATCAATACTCCAAACAGTAATAAACCAACAATCACCGGAGGATTGATGTTCTCTATTCCGGACAACACTAAAGCTGTGAATATAATCAGCACAGCCAAGGCAAAAAGAAAGTTAAACCGTTTCATTTACTATTTATAGGATCCAATAACTGACTATTATGGTATAACATATATTTTGATGTCTCGTAAAGGCCATGAACCAATCTACTGTATTTTGCAGTAAGTTCAGGGTATTCTTGCTGGATATCTTCTGGCGCTCCAGGTACATTTAAATCATATAACCTTATTTCTTCACCATCATGGTACATGGTTAGATAATACTGGCTACCGATTACACCTATTGTAGGCCGAGCATGTTTTTTACCTACTGTTAAGGCGAAGCCTTCTTGATTCTCTACGATTGACATTAGATCCCGGCCTAAGGTTTGATTATGATAACTAATTCCCGCAAAGCCTGCTGCAGTAGGGATTAAATCCGGTAACATGGCAATATCATCCCGAACAATGCCTCCCTTTGTAAAAGTAGGCCCATACACAATCAGCGGCACATGATAGGACCTTAATAACAGCTCATAATTTGAGAGCGGCATATGTTTAGCCCAGGGATCAGAGGTACCATGATCACCAAAAAGGAAAAATACTGTATTACTGAAATATTCGGATCTTTTAGCATAAGAAAAATATTCACCGATGGCATGATCCAATAAGCGCATTGCATTATACTGGCCCACAGATTTAAACCCGGCATGATTCACCCTGTCTTTTGAAATATGTTCCACCTCGAATCTGGTTATATTTTCTGGAATAGAATAGGGTCTATGGTTAGTAGCCGTCTGGATGATCGCAAAAAACGGCTTCCCCTTATCACTATTTTCAAATATCTGGTGGGCCTCCTTAAAAAGATCGTGGTCAGATACACCCCATACATCTAATCTTGGACTTTTCAGGTCATCTAGTTCGACGATGGATAAATCAGGAATGTTCAGCTGCAAAAATCCACGTATGTTTGCCCATCCAGCACTACCGCCCATAATATAGTGTTTTTCGTAGCCCGTAAAATCATTAATAATTGAGTACTGTTTATTTATTCGCGGGTTACGTGATGATGTTTTTATCCTGGCAACATCCGGTATACCTGTCACTATAGTAAATACGGATCTAGCTGTACCTACCATTGGGACATAAAAGCGCTTAAAAAATATTCCTTCTTCAATAATTTGGTCTAGGTTAGGTGTTGCATTTAAGAGGTTGCCAAGTATACTTAAACGGTTTGCACCCACCGATTCTAAAAAAATTATTACAATATTGGGTGATTGGGTAGGATGGTCCAATGGTGCGGCATATCGCCCATAGTTCAGAATTTCTGACTCTTGATCATTGATACCTAGAAAATCTATGATATCTGGGTAATACTCCTCCGCTTTATCCGTACTGTAATCATCACGAGCAAAACGCCTGGTATCATTGTAGAAAAGTATTGGATTCAGCCCAAGAGCTGAAATAAAGGAATTATTACTAAAAAATGCATCGCTCCACCGCAGCGGATATTGTTTCAGAGTACCCCAGGTGCTAAACACAACAATCAAACCACCTATAGTAAATCCCAAGAATTTTTGCTTTGCAGTTTTTACTTGTGGTTTGGCTAATAATATGGCAGGGACCATATCATAAATCAATTTAAATCCTATGAAAATAAAGAGCAGAAGTATAAGAATTATGATAACAGGGTAACTTTCCCATACCATCTGCGCTGATATTTGAGGGTTGTCCAGAAATCTCAATACACTAACATCGACCCTTTGGCCAAGATAAGAATAATGGCCCATATCGACAGAATAAAATAATAGCAGCAAACCAGTGAACAAGTAAATATATAAATTAGATATTCTGCGCACCCATATCGAGCGAACAACATTTACAATTGGCATGGCACAAAAGATCATTAATGGAATATTTACCAGTACTGCTAACCGCAGATCAAATCGTATACCGATAAGCAGCGCTTTGATCAGGCTTCCTAATGTATAGGTTTCAGATTCAGAATTAAAAATCATAAAAAATAGTATCCTGAGCAGGACTAGCAAGAGAAAATAGATTATTATACTCTTAAAAATAAATTGGATTCTTCTTGATTTATAAAACATGTTATAGTTTTGGAACAGTTACACCGAGTTGCTCAATCCGAGTCAAGATGACTTTTTAAATATCCTTGGAAAACCAATATTAAGTCCGAGAAGTACTAAATGTCTATAAACAACAGGCCGCTGGGAAGATGTTTCGGTGTAATTCGTGTTATTATTTTTTCGATCTTTTAATAAATGTCTCTACATCCATGGAGGCGATTGTCTCACCTAATATATTTAACGGCAAATCATCAACTTTTTTAAAACGTATACAAGATTTCCCAGCATCAAACCGTTTACCGGATGCTGCATATGCTTTCTCAAATTTATTCTGCACATCGGGATCCATATAATAGCCCATGAGATAAACTGACATGTAGTTCTTCTGGGACGCCAAAGCTGCATACATCAGCGGTTTGCCATTGTACGTATCGGAGCAGGTCTCCAGGGGAACTTCATAGGTAATCATACCCCAATTTATTACTTCATCATAACCTTCAGGCAGATTATTAAGTATTGTCTTTCTTACAATTGATATCGCTTCTTTTCTATCATCAGGAAGTTCTTTTAAATATTTTTCTACAGTTGAAGCATTTGATTTCATCCTTTTATCCTTGTTTAATTTTCATCTCTCACTATTATCTTCTTCTTTTTTATGTTTTCTTTTTTGGTCATCATAAATATAAATCTCCTTCATGTATTTCCGTGGCTGCCCGCAATCCAGAAACGAGTGCGCCCTGCATCCAGCCATGATATTCTGAAGCGTGTTCTCCAGCAAAGTGAATTCGCCCTTCAGCCTCACCAATATGTTCGGCCAGTGCTTCATCCTAACCAGCTGTTGGCGAAGCCCAAGCGCCGCCAGACCATTCCTGGAGAGCCCAGGAATGTGAAACGCCGTTCTCCACGTGATCATGCACACCGGGAAAAACACTATCCCATCGATTTAGTACATGCTCAATACGATCTTCCTCTATCAGTTGATCCAGTTCGACTGCACGACCATAATACATATATGACATGAGTATGCCTTTAGGACCTTCCCGGTCCCAAGTTGGATGCCATATTTCTTCAGGCCAGTCAGTATTCCCCCAGCCGTTCAGTCCCTCATTTTCCCAGAATCGGTTCGCAAACTGAAAAAACACCCTTGTGGATGCTGCATAATTATACCCGCCGCTAATGGCCGCTACTTTTTCATCAGAGAGGGATGGTGTAAATTGAATTCGATTTAACACTGGCAACGGAACAGTGCAGAGTGCCCTGTCTGCGTTAAACTCGGTTCCACTGGATACACGTACTACGACACCATCTGCATTTTGTTCAATCGATTCAACAGGTGTTGCGAGATGAATTTGGTTAGTAATGAAATTGGCAAAAGCCCGGGGTAATCTATCTGTACCATCCCGAATTTTTACAAAATCCTTACGGTTTGTTGAGAAGCCTGCCCAAGGTGGATCATTGACATATTCACTCGCGGAAATCAACGTTCGATTTCCGCTTGACATATTCACAAAATAATTGGATTCGGGATAAAAGGGATCAAGCATCAACCCAAAATAATCCGCATATCCAAGGGTCAAATCATGGTCTGGCGGAATGCGGGCCGCCCCGGCTTCGGCAAAATGTCCATCGGAGAAGGGTTCGCGAAGAGTCAGGACCCGCCCGCCTACACGGTCACGGGCTTCTAGGATGATTACATCATGACCGGCACGAGTCAGTTCGTACCCGGCAACCAACCCAGACATGCCCGCTCCAATAATAACCACCCGCTTGGAGGGTTGATCTCCTAAGAGTGCGCCTGGAGATTCATTAACTGTATCACCCTTTTCATCATCGCAGGAAACTAACGTCATACCTACGGCTAACAGGATGCTTTGACGGAGGAATTCTCGACGATTTAAATCAGACATATTTGATCAGAGCCAAATTAGCCACCGTGAAAGATAATGGGAATTTTTAATTTATTCTTCATTGTATGCATTACACATTAAAATTAACGGTATCGGAAACACTGGTAGCCAAAAATAAAAGGTACAAACCTTCTCTAATTTTCATCTATCATTACCATCTTTTCCTTGATAATACGGAAATTTTTTTTGTGTTTTCCATCGTGATCGTCAGCAGAACAATTTTACACCCTACCAGTCCTAAATATCTATAAACAAAAAAGCCCAACGTTATGTTGGGCTTTTTTAACCTGATATGTAATTAACTTTTAGGAACTGCCAAAGAAACGCTGCAAAAATGAACCACTTTTCTTTTCTTCCGCTTTTATATCGCTAACTTCGTAATCAGTAGCCGCGTTGATTGCTTCCGCAAGTGCCTTGCTATCTATTTTATCTTGATCATAAGTGACCGTTGCGGTTTTTTGACCAAAATTCACAGCGCAGGTTTTTACACCATCAATTTTTTTAATAGCTTGGGTTATTTTTACTGGGCAACTTTGCGAACACTGCATACCTTTTACTTTATATTTAGCAACATTATCTTGAGCGAATAGACATCCCAAAAACATAAAGATTATTAATGTTTGTTTCATTTATTTTCCTCTTATTTTACAATTATTGATTAAAGGCGTAGAAAATTAATATAATAAAAACTAAAAGCCAAAATAATACATTAATCAATCAGATATAACACCCCCACTCCTAAATGTCTAGAAACAAAA